>Ga0307509_10008057_pt1 | contig 13530 bp, 13 predicted proteins | sample 10_EM_MG_FD_202245 | JGI IMG/M metagenome (GOLD analysis project Ga0307509, IMG submission 202245) | Populus trichocarpa ectomycorrhiza microbial communities from riparian zone in the Pacific Northwest, United States - 10_EM | ecosystem: Host-associated > Plants > Roots > Unclassified | place...
GTTTGTCGTTGAGCTCGTAGGCGAGCACGGTCTGCACGTGGTACGCGTCGTCGAGGTCGACGCTCTCGTAGTACCTCGAGTCGCGGCCGTCGAGCGACGGGCCGTCCATCGAATCGGCGCAGCGGAAAACCACGTACTTCGCTTGCGCCAGCGGCTTGACCTGCTCGAGCAGCCGGCTCAGTTGCACACCCTTCCACTTACCGATGGTGCTCCAGCCCTCGACGCAGTCGTGGCGCGTGATCTGGGTGCGCGACGGCATCGCGCGCAGTTCGGCGAGCGAGAACGCCATCGGCGTCTCGACCAGGCCGCCGACCTCGAGCTTCCAGCCCTTGAAGCCGCTCTGCATCAGCGCCTGGTAGTCGGCGTCGGCCGGCACCAGCGTGCCGTTGGGCTTGAAGTGCGCGGCGATGTCGGCCTCGCTGAACTCCTGCGCCATCGCCTGGCGGCCGGCAACGACGCGGTGCGCCGCGTGACTCAGGTGCTGTGCGCTCTTCAGCGCCTCAACGAATGGCTCGCTGCGCGACAGCCGATCGCAGCCCGCCAGCGCCAGCGTGCCGGCCGATGCGAGCGCCGTGCGCAGCGCGGTGCGGCGGCTCGGTGCGAGTCGGGCATGGCCGCTCTTGATCGTGCGCTTCGGGTTCATGCGGCATCCTTGTCGACCGGCGGCGTGTAGTAGCCCGTCACCATGGACCGGACCTGGTTCCAGGCGCCGCTGATCGCCACCTCGAACAAGTGCACCAGCACGAACAGCAGCAGCCCGGTTGCGGCGAGAAAGTGCAGCGTGCGCGCCGATTGCCGCCCGCCCAGCCACTCGACCCAGCCAGGGAACACCGCGTCCAGCCGCGGCGACATCGCCATGCCGGCGACGATCACCAGCGGCAGCAGCCCGAAGATGACGACCAGATAGGCCAGGTTCTGCAGCACGTTGTAGCGCTGGGCTGCGGCGCCGGTCGGGTGGCGGAACAGCAGGTGGTCCTTGATCGACGTGCCGATGCGGCGCAACTCGTCGCGCGTGGGCAGCAGGTCGCGGCTCAGGTGGCCGCTGAACAGCGCATACAACACGTAGGCGATGCCGTTGACCACGAACAGCCAGGCGAAGAAGAAGTGCCAGTGGCGCGCCGTCGCCAGCGACTGGCGGCCCGGGATCGTCGCCCACGACGGGAACGCACGCACGCTGCTGGCCTCGTCGTCGCCGACGCGCGAACGGCCCAGCACGCCGTCGGTCGTGAACTGGTGGCCCGCGATGCGCGTCACCCCAACAATGCCACCCTGGCCTTTCACCGCGGTGATCGCGGCCAGGGGTTTGTCGAAGCTCGACCCCTGTCCCCAGTACAGCGCGGGGTGGGCGTTGAAGATGCCGAGCCCGCTCATCAGGAGGATGGTCAGGCAGACGACGTTGATCCAGTGCATCACGCGCACCGGCAGGCGGTGGCGGTAGACGCGTGGCGGTGGGGTTGAAACGGTGGAATTCATGGCGGGCCTCATCGGTGAGTCGATGCCGGCCCGCAGACCTTACACCCGCCTCACGGCAGCGCGCTCATCTTCAGCTCGGGCCGCCGCAGCACGCGCGCCAGCGCACTCACGTTGTCGACGATGCGGTTGGTGACGAAGCTGTTCTGCGTGTCGGGTTCGATCGCCGCGACCACGAGGTTGGCCAGGGGCTGGTCGAGCCCGACGTAGTAGCTGCCCACGGTCGCATCGATCAGCGCCGGCGCCAGCGCGACCTTGACATGCAGCACGCCGCCGCCGTCGGCGATGCTGCCGCGCACGTCGGCGCGCGTGCCGAGCTCGCGAGCCAGCTCGGTGTAGGCCTCGCCACGCAGCTCGCCGAGCTCGTCGACGCGCTGCACCTGCACGCCCAGCGCGCGCAGCCGCAGCACCGCGTCGGTCTGGTCGCTGCCCAGCCAGTAGCCGCAGGGGCGCGCACGCTGGAGCACCGGCGTCAGTGCCAGCGACGAGTCCCATGCGACGGTGACCGGCTTGTCGGCGCCAGTCTGCGGGTCCAGCATCGTCAGCGTGTATTCGCTGGGCGTGGCCGCGGCCTCGACGATCACCTCGCCCTGGCAGGCCTGGGCCGCGACCTCGGCGTCGACGAAGCGGCGCAGCTTCTGCAGGTCGTTGGCACGCGCGGCGGCGCTGCGCAGGATGCTGGCGATGGCCGTCACATGCGTGTGCACGCGGCGCAGCAGGTGAGCGCGGCCAAGGTCGGAGCCGCGCGTCTCGATCAGGATGCTGACCGCGTTGCGCAGCCCGTTGACATTGCGGCCGGTGTCGGGCTGCACGCCGCCCATGGACATCTTCTTGTCGGCCAGGTCGGACGAACTCGTGTAGTACCACTCGCTGCTCAGGCCCTGCGCCGTCAGCGCCTGCAGCATGGGCTGGCGAAACCATTCTTCGGACGCGCGTGTCACCAGCCCGGTCAGGTTCGCGACCGTGGCGTACTGGATCAGCGCGTCGAAGCGCTGCACCGCGCCGAACTTCAGCGCGTAGCGCCCGATCGCCGCGAACTCGTGCGCGTCGACGATGACGACCGGGTGGAAGTCGCGCGCCAGCGCCGCCAGCGCCTGGGCCTCGGGCGTGCGCAGCAGCAGGTGGTCGCGGTTCACGTCGATGCCGCTGGCGCTGGCGCGGCGGTGCACGGCCGCGCCGTCGGGGTTGGCGCGCGGCAGGATCACGACGTCGATGCGGTCGAGCAGCGGTGCGAGCGAGCCCTGGGCCAGTTCCTGGGCGATCACCAGCAAGGCCTCGCTGCCGGCCGGCTCGTCGCCGTGCTGCTGGCCGACCAGCAGCACGACCGGGCGCGCCGCCACGCCCGCCGCGGGGTGGCTCAGGCGCAGCGCCTCCAGCGGCACGCCGGTCTGCGAGTTGCCGGCCTGGATCAGCGTCACACGACCGGCGTTGGCGGGGTCGGCCGCCAGCGCCTGCAGCGCCGCGCGCAGCTCGGCGTTGCTGGTCACGCCCTCGTGGCCGGGCTCGAACGCCGGCGTGCGGTAGGCGACCACCGGGTCGGGGAAGCGCGCGGCCAGCGCCTCGCTCTCGATCGCCGGGGCGGGTTGCGCCCAGCTCGGGCCGCCGATGACCAGCAGCAAGGTGATGGGCCAGCGCAGAAGTCTCATCCGGGCATTTTGCAGCAGCACCTCGCGACGCCGCCGCTGCGCTTCGCGCCCGACGGCGGCGTTTCGTCGCAGCCGCGTGGCGAGCGGCGGCGCGGATGCGCACAGTTCGCCCATAGTCGCAGCAAGCGCCTCGCCAACCAGGAGCCCGCCATGTTCATCGCCATCGTTCAACACACCCCCGTCTGGGTCTGGGGCCTGCTCACCGTGCTGATCGGCCTCGGCCTGTCGCAAACGCGCGACCGCGAGATGTCGCTGATGCGCGTCACCGTGCTGCCGCTCGCGATGATCGCGCTGTCGGCCAGCGGCGTGCTGAGCGCGTTCGGGCACTTTCCGATCGCGCTCGGCGGCTGGGCCGCGGGCGTGGGTGCGGCGCTGGCGTTCGGGCGCCAGTTCGTTGCGGTGCGCGGCGCGCGCTGGTCGGCGCAGGCCGGGCTGCTGCACGTGCCGGGCAGCTGGCTGCCGCTGGTGCTGATCGTCGGCCTGTTCTGCATCAAGTACGTCGCCGGCGCCAGCCTCGCGCTGCACCCGATGCTCGCGGTTGATGCCACGTTCGCCGGTCTGTGCAGCCTCGCCTACGGCGGCTTCAGCGGGCTCTTCCTGGCGCGTGCGCTGTCGCTGCGGCAGCTCGCGACCGGTGGCACCGGCCTGAGTGCAGCCTGAGCCAGAATCGGCACCATGCCCCACGTCCTCGACCTGCCCACCCCGGCTACCATGGCCCACCGCCGCGTGCGCTTCGCGGTGCGGGGGTTGCGCACGCTGATCTCGTGCGTCGTGATCGCCGGGTTGCTGACCGGCGTGATGGATCACGCATCGTTCTGGATCAACCTCGTCCACTCGGTCTGCATCGGCACCTGCTGCTGGCTGGCCATCGACCTGGGCCGCATGCCGCTGGCGCGCTGGCAGCACCGCAACGCACCACCCGGCACGACCGAAGCGCAGAGCCAATGGCCGGGCTGGCCGCTGATGCTGATCGCGATCGCGGTCGGCACCATCGTCGGCATCAGCGTCGGCAACGAACTGGCGCGCTGGATCACCGGCGTGGCCTCGCCAGGCTTCTACCGCGGCAGCTGGCGCCAGGCGTTCACCCTGCTGCTCCTCTCCCTGGTGCCGGGGCTGGTGATCACGTACTACTTCTATTCGCGCGAGACCATCGCTGGCAAGGAAGCGGCGATCCAGACCGCGCAGCGCCAGGCTGCCGAGCACCAGCTCAAGCTGCTCGAATCCCAGCTCGAGCCGCACATGCTGTTCAACACGCTGGCCAACCTGCGCGTGCTGATCGGCATGGACCCGCCGCGCGCGCAGTTGATGCTGGACCAGCTGATCGCGTTTCTGCGCGCGACGCTGAACGCCTCGCGCGCATCGCAGCACCCGCTGTCCGCCGAGTTCGCGCGGCTGGCCGACTACCTCGCGCTGATGAAGGTGCGCATGGGCGACCGGCTGCAGGCGCAGTTCGAGCTGCCACCCGAATTGGCCGCGGCACCGGTGCCGCCGCTGCTGCTGCAGCCGTTGGTCGAGAACTGCATCAAGCACGGGCTGGAGCCGAACGTGGCCGGCGGCCGCATCACGGTGAGCGCGGCGCAGGACGGCGCGGACCTCGTGCTGCGCGTGCGCGACACCGGCGTGGGCCTGTCCGACGCGGCCAGCGACGGCACGCGCTTCGGCCTGGTGCAGGTGCGCGAGCGCCTGGCCACGCTGTACGGGCCGCGCGCCACGCTGACGCTGCAGGACGCGGGCGACGCCGAGGGCGGCGCGCTCGCGACGATCCGGCTGCCGCTCGCAGCGACGCCGTTGCCCACCACCCCGACCGCCTCGACCCCATGCACGCCACTGCCCTGATCGCCGAAGACGAACCCCTGCTCGCCGCCAACCTGCAGGCCGAGCTGGCGCGCGCCTGGCCCGAGCTGCGCATCGTCGCGAACGTCGGCCACGGCGCCGCGGCGGTCGAACAGGCGCTGAGCCTGCGCCCGGACCTCGTGTTCCTCGACATCCGCATGCCCGGCATGACGGGCCTGGAGGCCGCCCAGGCGCTCGCCGAAGACTGGCCCGACGAGGCCGGCGTGCCGTTGCCGCTGATCGTGTTCGTGACCGCCTACGACCAGTACGCGCTGCAGGCCTTCGAGCATGCGGCGGTGGACTACGTGCTCAAGCCGGTGCAGCCCGAGCGCCTCGCGCAGACCTGCGCCCGCGCGCAGACCGCGTTGAAGACACGTCGCGAACCGGCCGCTGCGGCCGGCGCCCCGGCGGCGATCGAGGCGACGCTGGCACAGCTGCGCAGCCTGCTGGGCGCGCCGGGTCTGGCAGCTCCGACGCCGCCAGCGCTCACGGTGATCCAGGCCAGTGTCGGCGCCGCGATCCACATGGTGCCGGTCGCCGAGGTGCTGTATTTCGAAGCCGCCGACAAGTACGTGCGCGTGATCACGGCGCAGCGCGAGTACCTGATCCGCACCTCGCTGCGTGAACTGCTGCCGCAACTCGATGCGCAGCGCTTCTGGCAGATTCATCGCGGCACCGTGGTGCGCGCCGACGCGATCGCCACGGCGCTGCGCGACGAGTCGGGCAAGGTGCACCTCACGCTGCGCGGCCATGCCGACAAGCTGTTCGCGAGCCGGCTGTACGCGCACCTGTTCAAGGCGATGTGAGCCGCATTTGGCGCCGCGGCAGCGTCGCTGCACGGCGGCATTCGGCGTTTCGTCGCAGCCCGGTTCACCGGCCGGCGGGCGCCACGCAAGATGCACCCATCGCCACCACACCGGTGGTGTCACCGGAGTGAACCATGAGCCGCCACCGCCTTGAAGACAACAGCCTCGAAGCCCGCGCCGAACGCCGCGTGCGCCGCAAGATGGGCTTTTTGATCCACGCCTTCGTGTTCGTCGCCGTGAACGCCGGCCTGTACGCGATCAACGCGATGACCGGCGAACCGCGCTGGGCGCACTTCCCGCTGTTCGGTTGGGGGCTGGGCCTCGCGATTCACGGGCTCGTCACCTGGATCGCGCTGCAAGGCGAAGGGGTTCGCCGCGGGATGCTGGCGCGCGAGATCGACTCGCTGCGCCAGTCCGGGCGCTAGGTTGCCGCCGTCAAGCGGTCACATGCGGTGGATCTGCCCGCCTTCGAACTTCACACGGTCGCCGACAGCGAGGTCGTCGATGCGCTGGAAGTCGAACTCGCGCACGCTGCCGTTGTCGAAGCGCACCTGCACACGGTAGACCTCGTCTTCGCGACGTTGCCGTCCTTCGATCGCGTTGCCGACCACTGCACCGCCGACCACGCCCGCGCCGGTCGCCAGCGCCCTGCCGGTACCGCCGCCGAACCGATTGCCGACCACGCCACCGATCACCGCACCCAGCACCGCACCGGCACCGGATGGGCGCTGCGAAATCTGCACATAGCCGATGCGCTCGACACGACCGTACTCGGCGTAGACCGGCACCGGGCGCGCCACCGGCGCGGGCTGTTGATAAACGACGCGCTCTTCACGAACCGCACAGGCCGAGAGCACCGCCAGCGCGGTCACCGACAGCAGCATGGACACAGGGCGCACAAACATGATCAAACTCCTTCAATGAGACGAGGCGCACGGACGGCGTGCACCTAGAACGTCGATTCTCCACCGACGACTTGGTTCCGGGCATCGGAGCCGCGGCCTTGCTGGCGTAGGCGGGCACCGACAACTCGCTCAGTCGCGACGCCAGCCGCGGCCTTCCCAACGGCCGTGATCGTGCTCGTGGTGCCAGGCCGGGTAGTAGCGCGGGTAGACGACCGGTACCGGCTGCACATAGACCGGCGCGCGACGATAGACCACCGGCGCGGGTTGATAGTAGACAGGCGCCGGTTCGTAGTACGCCGGTGCGGGTTGATAGACAGGTGCCGGCGCGCTCACGTACACCGGCGGGACCGGCAGCACGATCTGCGGCACGGGCAGGTTGATGCCGATCGACCAGGACACGTCGCGGGCCTGGGCGGCACCGGCGGTCAGCGTCGCGGCGCCAGCGATCAGCGCGAGAACGATGGACTTGTTCATCTGTTTCTCCTTTGTCAGGCCACAACGGCGACCTGGGTGATCCTCCAACGCGTCGCCCCCCCGCCCGCGTTGACGCCACCGCCTGCCGCGGACGTAAAGAGAAGTTGCTGAGGGGCGTCTGAGGGGGCGTCGATAGAATCGACCAATGACCTCTGCCACCGATCCCGCCACCAAGCCCAGCAGCAACTTCCTGCGCCAGATCGTCGAGCGCGACCTCGCGGACGGTACTTATTCGCAGCGCCGCTTCGCCGGCACGCCAGGCGACGCGGCCCATCACGCTGCGGGCCAGCCCGACCCGGCAAAGATCCGCACGCGTTTCCCGCCCGAGCCGAACGGCTACCTGCACATCGGCCACGCGAAGAGCATCACGCTGAACTTCGGCCTCGCCGCCGAGTACGCCGGTGTGTGCCACCTGCGCTTCGACGACACCAACCCCGAGAAGGAAGAGCAGGAGTACGTCGACGGCATCCTCGACGCGGTGAAGTGGCTGGGCTTCGACTGGCATGCCGAATTTGACGGTGTACGCACCTCGCACCTCTACTACGCGAGCAACTACTTCGACTTCATGTACCGCGCGGCCGAAGCACTGATCGAGGCCGGGCTCGCGTACGTGGACGAGCAGAGCGCCGACGAGATGCGCGCCAACCGGGGCGACTTCGGGCATGCCGGCACCGACAGCCCGTTCCGCGGTCGAACAAAGGCCGAGAACCTCGCGCGCTTCCGCGCAATGCGCGCCGGCCAACTCGCCGACGGCGCGGCGGTGCTGCGCGCCAAGCTCGACATGGCCAGCCCCAACATCAACCTGCGCGACCCGGCGCTGTACCGCATCAAGCACGCCGAGCACCACAACACCGGCAACGCCTGGTGCATCTACCCGATGTACACCTATGCGCACCCGATCGAGGACGCGCTCGAAGGCATCACCCACAGCATCTGCACGCTCGAATTCGAGGACCAGCGCCCGTGGTACGACTGGCTGCTCGACACGCTGTGCACGCTCGGCCTGCTGGCACAGCCGCGGCCTCACCAGTACGAGTTCGCGCGGCTGAACGTCACCTACATCATCACCAGCAAGCGCAAACTGCGCCAACTGGTCGACGAGAAAATCGTCGACGGCTGGGACGACCCGCGCATGCCGACCATCGTCGGCCTGCGCCGGCGCGGCTACACGCCCGAGGCGGTGCGCCTGATGTGCGAACGCGCCGGCACCAGCAAGGCCGGCGGCTGGACCGACTACGCGAGCCTGGACATCGCGCTGCGCGAAGACCTCGAAGGCAAGGCGCCGCGTGCAATGGCGGTGCTCGACCCGATCAAGCTCAAGCTGACGAACTGGACCGACGTGTTCGGCAGCGACGCGCACCGCGAGCCCTGCCACGCGCCCGCGCACCCGCACCTGCCCGAGCTGGGTCAACGCGCATTCAGCCTCGGACCCGAGGTCTGGATCGAACACGACGACTTCGCCGAGGTGCCGGCCAAGGGCTTCTTCCGGCTCTTCCCGGGCAACAAGGTGCGGCTCAAGTACGGCTACGTGATCGAGTGCACCGGTTGCGAGAAGGACGCCAGCGGCGCGATCACCGCGGTGACCGCCACCGTGGTGCCCGACACCAAGAGCGGCACGCCCGGCGCCGACGCGGTCAAGATCAAGGGCACGATCACCTGGCTGGGCGTGCACGATGCCCTGCCGGCCGAATTGCGCCTGTACGACCGCCTGTTCACCGAAGCCCAACCCGACGCCGGCGGCAAGGATTTCAAGCTCAGCCTGAACCCGGCGAGCAAGAAGGTCGTGGCGGGCTACATCGAACCGTCACTGGCGAACGCGAAGCCGGACGACAAGTTCCAGTTCGAGCGCCACGGCTATTTCGTCGCCGACCGGGTCGACCACGTCGCCGACAAGCCGGTGATCAACCGCATCGCCGGGTTGAAGGACAGCTGGGGGAAGTAGCTTGCGAAACCCGAGCTCAGCCCAATCGGCGGCGCCGGGCAACGTAGACCAGCACGGCGAGGCCGGCCAGCAACAGCGCGTAGCTCTCGGGCTCGGCCACGTCGGGGATGGTTGCGCGGGTGGCCCTGGGTTTGACCGTGGAGGTCGACGCGTCCGGCGCCTTGGCGGCGTCGAGCTCAGCGCTGGCGAGGCTGCTCGACACCTCGACCGGCAAGCCGAGTTCGAGCTCGACCTGCCGCGCCGTGGCTGGCAGTGACAGGGCCGCGGCGAGCACCGTGGCAGCCGCGACGGCAACACAAGAACGCCTCATGACAACCTCCTCGGCAAACAGAGCTGCGGCCCGATGCCACACGCATCTCGGAAAACTAACAATTTCTTACGCCCGCAGAAACCCCCCATTCGAGTGCTCGGTGATGTGGCCCCGACTCATCGCGATCTGGCTCCTCGGCCTCGCCTCGAGCACCGGCGCGTTGGGGGTCGAACTGCCGCGCGAACACCGCGTGCCGGGCGGCGTGGCGACCTTGTCGCTGGGCGCGTCGATCGAGCGCCCGAACGCGACATTCAACGGCGCGCCGGTGCTGGTCGCCGGCGGCCCGTCGCACTGGACGGCCGTGGTCGGCATTGCACTCGCCGCCACACCAGGCCCGGCCAACCTTGCCGTTCAGCGCGCCGGCGCGACCACATCGTCGCAGGCCTTCGTGGTCGCGCCGTTTCGCTACGCCGAGCAGAAGCTGAAGGTGGCGCCCGGTCAGGTCGACTTGTCGACAGAAGACCTCGCCCGCTACGAACGCGAGCGCGCGCACCTGGCGGACGTGGCCGCGACGTTCAGCGACCTGTCGCCGACCACCTTGCTGCTGCGCCAGCCCACGCCGGGCACGCGCTCGAGTTCGTTCGGGCTGCGGCGCGTGTTCAACGGCCAGTCGCGCAACCCACACAGTGGCATGGACATCGCAGCCGCGCAGGGCACGCCCGTCGTCGCACCGGCTGCGGGGCGTGTGATCGACACCGGCAACTACTTCTTCAACGGCAACACCGTGTGGCTGGACCATGGCAGCGGCTTGCTGACCATGGTCTGCCACCTCTCCGCGATCACGGTCAAGGTGGGCGACGAGGTCAGCGCCGGCACCGTGATCGGTGCGGTCGGTGCGACCGGGCGGGCGACCGGGCCGCACCTGCACTGGTCGGTGAGCCTGAACCGGGTGATGGTCGATCCGGCGCTGTTTCTCGCAGCGCCCTGAACCGCACAAGCATCACATCGGCGGAGCGAAACCGTCGCGGCCAGCATTGGCACGCAGCGCCGTCGGCTTGCCGTCGCGCAGCTGCGCCGTGACCACCACCTTGGCACCGGCGACGAGCAGCGTGCGGTCACCCGGCTTGAAGGTCACCACGGGCACGTTGTCGGGCACGACAACGGTCTTCTCGCCGTCCTTGTAGCGCAGCTTCAGGCTGCGGCCTTGCGGCGTGGTCGCAAGCTCGGCGACGCTTGCGTTCGTCATCGTGCTGCCGGGTTGCAGGTCCCATGCCGAATGGCCCTCGCCGGTGCCGCGCGCCGCTTCGGGAAAGACCAGCACCTCGAGCGCACGCAGCGTGCCGTCGGCCGCGGGCAGCGCGGCCGTGCCGATGAAGCTGCCAGCGCGGATCGCCGCCAGCTCGATGGGCACGACCTCGTTGACGCTGAAGTTGTCGGCCAGCACGAGCGCGACCGTTTCGCCGCTGCGTTCGGCCAGCACCAGCGTGCTGCCGTCGAAGGACTTCACGGTGCCGCGCAGGCGCTGCGTCGGCGCGGGCGCCTGAGCCAGTGCGATCGAACAGAGCAGCGCGAGGCCGGCGACGAGCAGTTTCTTCATGAGAGGACTCCGGGAACCGAAGCCGGCGACGATACGCGCTCTAGCGTCCGCGTGCTTGATCCTGCATTTGCCGGTCCACCGCCACCTCGCCCGGCACCACGCGCAGCGAGGGCCACAGCGACGGCGCAGGAGAAGACGCCGGCGCGCCCGGCACGTCGACGGGTGCCTCGGGTGCCGACGCCGGTTCGGCGACCACCGGCGCATCGCGCTCGACCTGCGGAAACACCGCCTGCGTGTCGATCAACCCGGCCTTCTGGCCTTGCTGGAAGAAGGCCCCCACCAGCCGCAGCGCGTTGTGCCCGCCCTGGCCCCAGTAGTTGCTGCGTATCGTCACGCGCGCGTCGTTGAAGCCGACCCAGGCGCCGGCAACGAGCTTGGGGTTCATCAGCAGGAACCAGCCGTCGGTGTTGTTCTGCGTCGTGCCGGTCTTGCCGGCGAGGTCGCCGCGCACGCCGAACTCGGTGCGCACCGCGGTGCCGGTGCCGGTCTGCACGACACCGCGCATCACGTCGACGAGCTTTTCGATGAGTGGCTGGTCGAGCACGCGCTCGGGCTTGGATTCGAACGAGTCCAGCACGCGACCGTTGCGGTCGGCGATCTGCGTGATCAGCAGCGGATCACGACGTTCGCCCAGCGAGGCCAGCGTGGCGTAGGCGTTCGCCATCTCGAGCAGCGTGACCGGGCTGGTGCCCAGCGCCAGCGACGGCACCGGGTCGAGCGTGGACTCGCGCACGCCCGCCGCCTGCGCGAAGTTGACGACGGCCTCGGCCCCGACCGCCTGCATCACCTGCGCGGTGATGGTGTTCTTCGATTGCACCAGGCCTTCGCGCAGCGTCATCGGCAGCCCGGTGGCGGTCGTGCCGTCGGTGGGCTGCCAGACGCTGCCGTCGGGCAGCGTGATGTTGACGTCGCCGTCCACGAAGGTCTGCTCGGTCGAGAGCCCGCGCTGGAACGCAGCGCCATAGACGAAGGGCTTGAAGGTCGAGCCCGGCTGGCGCTTGGCCTGCGACACGTGGTCGAACTGCTCGCGTGCGAAGTCGGGGCTGCCGACCCAGGCGCGAACGGCGCCGCTGGTCGGGTCGATCGCGATGAAGCCGGCCGACAAGCGCGTCTTGTCCTCGCGCAGCCGGTCCATCAGCGGCGTGTCGGCCAGAACGTCCGCCAGCGCCTGCGCCTCGCTGGCGCCGGCCTGGCGGGCGGCGCGGTAGCTCGGCGTGTCGCGTGCCATCTCGGCCAGCATCTCCTTGCGATCGCGCCAGAACTGCGCGAACGGGCTGGGCGGCTCCGCGCCTTTCTTGGTCGAACGCGACCCGGCCCACTCCTTGCCGGCGATGGTCTGCAGCTTCGCGACCTGCTGCGTCACCGCGTCCTGGGCGAACTTCTGCAGCCGCGAGTCGAGCGTGGTGCGGATCACCAGGCCGTCGGTGTCGAGGTCGACATCGTGCGCATCGGCCCAGTCGACGAGCTGTTCGCGAAGATGCGCGACGAAGTGCCGCGCCTGGCCGATGCCGCCGTCCTCGGGCCGCGTGAACGACAGCACGAGCGGCTGCACGCGCAGCTGCTCGTAGCGCGCCGGCGTCAGCGTGCCGAGCTTGACCATCTGCTCCATCACCAAGTTTCGGCGCAGCCGCGCGCGCTCGGCGTTGCGCACCGGGTTGTAGCGCTGCGTGCCCTTGAGCATGCCGACCAGCGTCGCGCACTGTGCGGTGTCGAGCTGCGCCGCGGACTTGTCGAAGTAGGTGCGTGCGGCCATCTCGATGCCGCGCACGTTGTAGAGAAACGGCGCGCTGTTCAGGTAGCTCTCGAGGATCTGCTCCTTGGTGCTGGTGCGTTCCAGGCGAATCGCGGTGATGGCCTCGCGCAGCTTGCGGTTCAGGCTGACCTCGTTGCCGATCTCCTGCGGGAACAGGTTGCGCGCAAGCTGCTGCGTGATGGTCGAGCCGCCGGCCCAGCGGCCCTGCAGAATGCCCCAGGCCGAACCGAAGATGCGCACCGGGTCGATGCCGTGGTGCTCGTAGAAGCGGCGGTCCTCGGTCGCGATCAGGGCATTGACGAGGTCGGGCGAGACGTCTTTCAGCGCCACGGGCGCCTGGTACACGGTCGAGAAGCGGCCGATCACCTCGCCGTCGCTGGCCAGGATCACGCTCGGGCGCACCGCCTGGGCGCGCTTGAGCTGTTCGACGTCGGGCGTGGTGTGGACCAGCACGCCCAGGTACACGGCGACCGCGACGATCGCTCCGGCACTGGACCAGGCGGCCCATTTCAGGATGCGCTTGATGCGCGTCGACGGGCGGGGGTCGGGCAAATTCACGGAAGATTCATTCATGTCACGGCCGAGATGGTGGCACAGCCGGCGAGAGGGCGTGTACCGGGGTGTAGCGGCGGTCGCGGCCAAGGGTCAACGCCGCGGCCACCCGCCGCGTTGGCTTTGTCGGAGAATGCCGGCCGCTGCTGAACTTTTCCAGCCGCCGCCGGTCTGACGGCGGTTGTCCCGTCACCACAAGGATCCTGAACGTGAACCGTCGCGAATTTTCAGCCGCCCTCGTCGGCACCGGCGTCAGTGCCGCCGCCCTCTCCTTCTCGACCGCGGCGTCCGCGCAAGAGCCC
>Ga0307509_10008058_pt1 | contig 13530 bp, 14 predicted proteins | sample 10_EM_MG_FD_202245 | JGI IMG/M metagenome (GOLD analysis project Ga0307509, IMG submission 202245) | Populus trichocarpa ectomycorrhiza microbial communities from riparian zone in the Pacific Northwest, United States - 10_EM | ecosystem: Host-associated > Plants > Roots > Unclassified | place...
GTTGCCGACCTTTCCCTTTATTATTTTATTACTGCGCTCAAACGGCGCGGGCGATTGCCACATTGCCGTGAGTCATCTCCTCAAAGGTATTATCAGAAAGGAAGTTAACAAAGAGAACAGCTGTTCCCCCTTTGTTTCGCGCATCGTTGAGCGATACCTTTGAGCACGGAGCATATCGTTGATATGCCCAGCCACGAATCTTACGACTTGCCTCACGACTCTCCACGGTCCTCCATGGAATCTAACGCACTCAAACATATGTCCCTCTCGAAAGCAACACCCATGTCTCCATCCACAATTACGCCCTCCATTCGACTTCTCTTTTCTTTTATTTCGCGGCGTCACCTTCTGGTTCTTCTCCTTCCTGCTACCTTTGCCTCTATTATTGCGGGAGGCGTTGCGCCTTTCATGACCTTTGTCGTCGGTCAGGCATTCGACGCCTTCGCTCATTTTCCAATCACTCCCGACCCTCCGCAAGTGGCACGAGATGCATTGCTTCGTGATGTCGGTATCGCAGCTCTTCAACTGATTGGACTTGCAGTTGGTGCGCTCGCGCTCAGCAGCCTGACATCTTGCCTTTGGATATGGATTGGGGAAACCAACGCGATGGCCCTCCGAAAGGCTATTTATGTCGCAGTCTCTCAGAAGGACCTGACGTGGTTTGATATGCGTACGACAACTGATCGCTTATCTACCGAAAGCTCAATCGGCGCTGGTGGCTTGATGGCCAAATTCTCAAGGTATCCCAGTCTATTCCCTATCAGTCGAAAAAGCACTCACTTCTATCGCAGAGAAACAGACGAAGTCAGAATGGCGTCATCTCTGGCTTCTGGAATGCTTATTCAATACCTTACCACTTGCGTTACTTGCCTTATCCTTGCATTCCTCCGTTCTTGGACACTCACCCTCGTCATTCTTTCCGCCGTTCCTCTCCTAATGATAGTCCAAAGTCTTTCCCAAGGCTTTGCAAGTCCGCTTCTTGCCCATGAACGTGAGCAAACCGGAAAAGCAGCAACAATAATCGACCGTGCAGTTACCGCCATTTCGACTGTCAAGGCTTTCAACGCCACGGGGCTCGAGTATTCTCGTGCCAGTTCTGTTTTTGGGCGCCTTAGAATTGCTGCAAAAAAGTTGAACGCCTTATGGGCGACCACTTCCGCCATTTCTCAATTCGTCATGATGGCCATGTTCGTGCAAGGTTTTTGGTTTGGTTCCAAGCTTGTCCGCGAAGGTCGTAATAGCCCAGGCGACGTTATGGCTGTATTTTGGGCATGCCTTACGGCTTCAAGCAATCTCCAGATGTGCATCCCGCAATTCATCATTCTAGCCAAAGGGAAATTCGCCATGGCCGCCCTCCTCGAACTTGTCGCTCCGACGCCAGGTATAGGTCTCCTTCCCGCTGTCCCTATTACGCCACGAATGGTCAAGCCCTCCAAATATTCAGGTGGACTTGCCATGGAGGGCGTCACCTTCGCCTATCCTTCTCGTCCCACACTTCCCGCCCTCTTTGACGTTTCGTTATTCCTTCCCGCCAGCGAGACGACCTTCATTGTCGGCTCCTCTGGTTCAGGAAAATCCACCATTGCCCACCTCCTTCAGAAGATGTACGAACCTCAAAAAGGAAACATTCATTTCGACGAATGGGACATGCGAACGTTGGACGAGAATTGGTTGCGGTCTCGTGTTGCCTGTGTTGGGCAGCAAGGCGCTGGAGGAGTTGTCATTTTCGACGAGAAGAGCGTATTTGAAAACATCTCCGCCGCTGTTCACGGCCATTCTTCTCGTCCACCGTCACTCAAGGAGGTTGAGGAAGCGTGCCGAGCGGCCCTCATGCACGAATTTGTGCGAGATCTACCACAAGGATATGACACGTTAATTGGAGGTGGAGCTGGTGTTGGACTTAGTGGCGGTCAACTCCAGCGTTTGTCGATCGCAAGAGCCCGACTGCGGAATCCGACCGTTTTGATTCTCGGTAAGTTTCCGTACCTTATTTTCCTATCCCTAAATTAGAACTTGGCTGATGAGGTACCGCAGACGAGGCAACATCAGCCCTAGATTCGACCTCACGAATTCTTGTCTTCGAAGCTCTCAAAAGATGGCGGAAAAACATGACGACGATTGTCATTACCCACGACCTCTCGCAAATTGGACCCAAAGATTTCGTTTATGTCCTCAAGGATGGCCGAGTGGTTGAACAAGGCTTTCGATCCGACTTGGAGCTCGTTGTTCCCTCCTATAAGGGCCAAGGCGAATTTAGAAAGATGATGGAATCACAGCGAGAGACGGGCGGGTTTCTTCCCGAAAAGGAATTCGTTACCACATCCAGCCAGAATCTGAGAGAACCGTTCCAGAGGGAGCAGAGTCAAGTGACGAGGACGCCTGGGTATCTCAAACATCAAAGCATGCCTCTCCGGCCTTTGACATTCGGCGCCTGGATGTTCGATGTTGTGGCCGATTTGACAGGATCCAAAGGTTCAGCATCACCACCTCTTCCAACTACCAACACGTCGACCCATGGTTCACGAGCCCCACCTATGGACAAATATACCCAGGTGCCTGACCGACAGCGCCGATCATCCGCGACTTACAGTCCAGACATCCCATTTGTTATGGCTCCTCCGCAGACGCACAATTTTTCTGGACATCGATACAGCCTTCCATCCACGCCAACATCAGTCACGTTAACTGCAAACCACCATGTTCCCATGGTCATGGACAGCAACGAATTTGACAAGGAGAAGAGCACGATGGAACGCAGCGCCGTTACCGCCCGCGAGGCTCGTAGTACCCGAGGCGGTGGTCTCCGACGATGGGGAAATTCTAGAGAGGAGGTTTTGAATTACATCAAAGTCGAAAAGTCGGTTTACGAAGGTTTCTCTTCTGCTAATGGTTCAGATGAAGAAACGCGACCGAAATTCTGGACTCTCATGCGCTCGATATACCCTACCATCCCTAGGAAACCGCTCCTTTTCTTTGGATTGGTCGTTTGCGTCCTCAGCGGTGCTATGACACCTGTTTTCTCTTACCTCCTGTCTCGTCTCCTTTTCGAAATCTCCATTGGCGCACAGAATGTTTCCATTATCAATACTTTCGGCGGCCTCGTTCTCGGCGTCGCAGCCGTCGATGGCTTTTTCCTCGGTCTCAAATATTTCGTGATGGAAACAAGTGGGATGTTGTGGGTTACGCATATCCGTAAATCCGCCTTCGGTCGCATTCTCGGACAAGATAAGAAATGGTTCGACAAACCCTTCCATTCACCAGCGAGGCTCGTACAGATTTTGGTTAAGGATGGTGATGATGCGAGGGATCTCATTTCGGTGGTTTGGGGGCAGTTCTTTGTTGTTGCGACGATGCTGGGAGTTGGTCTGGTTTGGGCGTTCATAAGGGGTTGGCAGCTTACTTTGGCTGGGCTGGCAATCGCGCCTGTATTCGCTATCACTATGGCGGTGCAAACGAAGCTGGTGGCGAAGTGCGAAGTGAGAAATAAGCGAGCGCGGGAGGATGTTGCAAGGGATTATTATGACGTACGCTTCCAACTTGTTCTCTGTTCTCATTCGCTCATTTGATGATCCTGCTCCTCCCAGATTATCATCAACGTTCGTGGAATCCGGTCTATGGCTTTGGATAGTGTTTTCAAGGCTCGATTTGATGCCTCCGTCGATCAATCTTTGGCGACCGGCGTCCGAGGTGCTTTTGTTGAAGGATGCACCCACGGTGTAGCCAGTGGCCTTATCTATCTGGCCGAGGCTCTCCTTTTCTACGTCGGGGCCCTCCTTATCGCTCGTGGCCTCTACACCTATCTTCAGATGGTCGAAGTTCTGAACCTTGTGGTTTTCTCAGTGACAATTGGATCCCAGCTCATGGCTTTCAGTAAGTTTAACGACTTGCTCCCTTGACAATCCATAATTAAATTAATGGCGTCCTTTAGCTGAGAAAATCGCCAAAGCCACGCAAGCAGCCAGCGACTTTAACAGGCTCACGAAGCTTGATATGTCGAGTTGCGAATCTCGTGGAAATATTCGCCCCGAAATTTCGGGAACCATTAGGTTCAACAAAGTCAATTTTACCTACCCCGAGAGACCGGAAGCTCCCGTTTTGAAGGATATGAAACTGAAGATTTCCGAAGGCGAATGTGTCGCCATTGTAGGCGCCTCAGGGAGCGGTAAATCGACGATCGCATCTCTTCTTCAGCGCCTGTATGAACCGGACAACGGCTCTGTCACGATCGGTGGGGTCGATACGAGACTGATGGATGTCAATCATCTTCGTGATAATGTTTCTGTGGTCAGCCAACAACCTCACCTCTTCGACGCGAGTATTGCGGAGAATATCCGATACGGCCATCCGTCTCTTTCGAAGGCCGATATTCGGTGTGCAGCCAAGGCCGCGAATATTCATGACTTCATCATGTCGCTACCGAACGGATATGACACGATCATTGGAGAAAACGCGTCCCTTATCTCAGGCGGCCAAGCTCAGCGTCTACAAATCGCTCGCGCACTCGCTCGACCCTCTAGGATCCTGGTCCTCGACGAGTGTACCTCTTCATTGGACTCTGAGAACCAAGCAGCAGTGCTTGAGACTATCCATGCTGCAAAGCGCGGTCGTACCACGATCATGATCACACACAAGCTCGAAGCAATGCTCATGTGTGACAAGACTCTTGTGGTACATGATGGAGAGATCGTCGAACAGGGCTCTTATAGGAAGTTGATGGAACGCAAAGGTGTTTTCGCAAGGCTTGCTCGTGGTGGAGAGTGGATTAGTTAAATTTCTGGGGTCTTCGTATCGTGGTTGCAGTGTTTTTTACTTGTCTGTTCTTCGATTCGTTTTCGTTCCATCCACACTCTCGAGATATCGACCCCACTTTCTTCAGCCAACCTTTTATTTACGAACTTTTGCGTTGATGCGCCCTTTCTACCTTCCACGGGGACAGTTTTTGAGCTCGATATTTCTTCTGTCTTTTTGTATGTGTTAGAAAGTAAGTTCAAATGATACATAATGATCAACGTACAGTATGTTGTCGGTGGAGAAGAGAAAGCGTGGAAGTTTCCTGCGTGATATGTTTTTTGGACTGACTCAGCAATTTATTGATCCGTACACACACACGCTTGCCTTCACTCGATTGTCATCAATATCATAAGGGCTTGTTCACTGAGGCCCAGACTAGTTCTCCTTCCATGCTTTGGACGCATGGTAATCTCCCGCATGGTATCATTGATCATGGTGCAATGTCCGTTGGTTCTCTGCAGCTTTTCCCGGCGAGTGCTCAGCCCATTGACACCTTCCCTCCTCCAGTAACTCTCGCACTTTTGCTCCATCAACGAGATCCAGTGGAATAATTCACAACCCAGAGGAGCTGTAGGTGTTGCGAATATGAACCCCGAACTACCAGGAAAAACCGCCGACGAAGAAAACTCGCCGCACCACAAGTTCGCCTCTCGTAATTAACGTTCGGACTCTAACAAAATACTCGAAATCTGATTCACTGGATAGACACATAAACAGCCACCAGTTATGTATTGGCGTATGTCGGAGTCTCCGGCGAATGAAGTCGCAACTGTGACCACACAGTTATACCGGGTTTCTTCTTTCATTCTGGTCGAATATCTTTGGGAATTCAAATCAGCGCCCTATTTTTATTTTCGGTGCGCCGACTACTATTTACAGATTTTATTTCACCAAAAATGACCTGTTTCTCTTTTGTCGTTTGAATGGAAGATGTCTTGACCGTGCAACGGAGATTCCCATAGCACACCAAAAAAAAAAAAAACTCGCTTTCTTTCTCGGCAAAGACACACTTCCATTGACTGCTTCCAATTTGCGAAGCGGCGTTAACTTGCCTCATACCAACATCGTCCACAATGGAGTCCCCCTAAATGCCGAGTCAGGGCTCAGTAGAAGAGCAGAAATCCCGTTCCATACGAGTGTCAAGTTCCTCAAGAAAAATTATACGCGATTGGATGACCAGGGACCTAGTATGCTGGTTGAGTAAAAGCGAACTTGAACCCATCAAAGAGGGTTCAAGTCTTGTCAGTTGACAGAATCTTAGAGGACATGTTTAATAATAATTGCGTGTACCATTGGCGGCTGGGTCCAGGTCTATTTTTGGTGACAGAAGTTGGATCTTCAAGCTTCAGCACTCAGCGCTCAGCCCCAGCGCCCAGGGGTGTTAGAGGGCATTGGGTCCGCTTCTTGATAATTTCTGCCAGCGTAACAGAAGCAAGATCAATACCATTTGACCTGTTGAAACTGTTTTTATAACTAACGGCGTGAACTGCTTTCCAAATGTATTACGTATGTACATAACTGTTATCCTATAATTATCTCGACATAGCTCGACATCTCCACGGATTTGGTCATGTGATCCCACGGGTGAAGTTCTGAACTTCAAAGCATTGCGCAATATCGATGAAATTTTGTCGCCGCCTGTCGGTTGATAAGACCTGGTCAGATCATTGACTTTTACCTCAAAGAACTGTGTTTTTTGATTAAAACTAACTGTTGAATATTCAATATTCAGAAAATAAATACGTCCTCACACACACCCCGAGACATCGGAGGTACCAACAGCCAAAAAAAAGTCCTCATCTTGATACTAAATTTGGATGTCGACCCTCTTCGTATATGGTTCGATGGCCAGTAAAATGTCTAAATCATTGGACGGGACCACCGAAATTGACGCCATCACTTGGCTATTAAAGCTGGAAACCTCTCCAAATCCCGAATTATTCCAGGAACTTGCACGCCTAATCGTCAGCGGTGGTTCTGGCTTCCAACCCAAGATTCTGGAATCACTTATGCCTCTCCTTTCCCGCGTTATAGTCTCGCATCGCCCGGACATGGAACTGGAGGCGTATATATTATGTTTGGCATATTTGGCAGCTTTCAAGGACGATAAAGGGTCCTGGAGGCTACTGAAAGAGGATGCAATGTATCACCCGCCGCTTGAAAAACCGCTTCAAGATAAATTGGAAGAATTGGCCAAGGATCAATCTCCTGTGGGAAGGGGTGCCGGGGATGTGTTACGTTCCTACAGGTTTTATGCCAGTGGTCGCCGAGAGAAACCTCGGAAGTTGCAGAAGCGGCAAATGTCAGGGGACGCAGCCTCGATGATGACTTCCGTCGAATCAGCACACTCCGTCGAATCAGCGCACTCGTACGAAGAGACGGAGCTTCACCCAAGGCGTAAGGGCGGTTACTTTAGCATAGATGTATGATAAATATGTTCGCTATCTCGAGAACTTGGACTAATCCTATTTTGTGAACCCATCGAGTCCTTGACCAGTGTTTAGGTGGTACTGTCATCTTAGACAACCCCCTCAGCGGGCCTTAGCGAAATGCCGAAGGCGGGCTTTCAGGGACACCTTGTTCTGCGGGCGGCGGATAGGGAGAGTGCCTCAGGGTATGGGCTGAATGGTCGACGCGAGAAGTTGGGCTATCCGAATCGCCATTCAGATACCAACGGCGAGTCAGAGATATAAAAAATGAGCAGGAAAAACATTGCTTCCATATGTGAGGACGGCGCAATGAGAAACTTCTCGCACATCTCTGAGCTTTCAAGTTTGCTGAGTTTCATCAAGATAAAGGGATGGGTTGGCAGCAACAATAGTACCTAAAAACTTGAGGTCAGCTTCGCTAAGTTTTGAGGGTTGTCCAGTGTACTAAAAGGATCCTGGACTTCGCCATATTCCCGGTAGTAGACATGGACACAGTTCCGATTGCACAGCATGCTCATGCAGCCATCTGTTCCATGGTGTCTTGGTCTTCATAATAACATCTGACAGTCCTATCCTTTAAATCGCTTGAGAGTGGAGCTCCTGGCATCGAGGTCAAGCAAGATCGGAGGCAAGCTTGACAGGGGATTATCTCCTTTGTTTGGCTGTGGGGATACACACGTGATCACGCGCAAAAAAGTTGGATTTCAACGAACGGCTGTACCCGATTCATAACTTATCCACCGTCACCTCCACCCGCAAAAACACCAGTGCCCGCACCCACATGTGAACGATTCCCGTCAGGGAAATTGAAGAGTCAGGGATACATCCCGTCCGCTTAACGCCTTCATGTTCTTCTGTGCCGACTTTGTGAGGCAAAAGCAGGTTCGATCGAGACAAACTATGGTTCACTCTCCAGGACATCAGTGGACTGTTAATCGACCCCTTATTTTTTATCTAATCTGTTAATACCGGTGCCAGCACCCATTGGACGAGAAACGCTTCTGGGAAGTTAAAACCCGAGCGGAAAAGGTGAAGGATAAATCTATAGACTCTTTCTACTGTTTCTGCCCCATTCATAACAATAAACTTCAAGGTGTCATGGTCTGTACCATCCCAATGAACACCGACGCAGCTGAGAGGAAGTACAAGCAGCCGACGACAGAAGTGGGCGAATGGTGCTGCGACACTGTTGTTCAGCTTCTCCTCGAAGGCAAGAAGGATGAGGAGCTAGCATAGGCTGTACGCAACATCTACCATGAGCGCGAGCTTCATTGGGAAACGAAGATGGGTTATCGCGGGTTCAACGGCAGTCGGGGGAATTCGTATGATATGGAGCTTGGCTACGATAGTCGTGGGCCCGGTCCAAGTCTTTCCGCTACGCCTTCATATCCGGCGCTTTTGCTTTCACATATGCCACGGCCGATGTCCCCCGGACGAATTTCTACAGGATGAATTTCCCCGGCTGTCCTTCGTCCGTCCCACTTCCGATCCAGTTCAGTCGGGCGGCAAAGCAGTGAGTGGCAGTGTCGATATTGGCGCTGACTGTCCTTTTAAATGAATCACCACTGGCTAAATTGCGAAATTTTGGGATCTCTGGCTTGGACACTGGCTTGCTCTCCGTTGTACTCTATATGGCGGAAGATGTATATCATCAATCTGCATCACGTTGCCGACCTTTTCCTTTATTGTTTTATTACTGCGCTCAAACGGCGCGGACGATTGCCACATTGCCGTGAGTCAGCTCCTCAAAGGTATTATCAGAAGGGATGTTCACGAAGAGAACAGCTGTTCGCCCTTTGTCTCGCACACCGTTGGGCGATGCCTTTAAGCACGGAGTATACCATTGACATAATCTTACGAGTTGCATCACGACTCTCCACGGTCCTCCATCGAATCCAATGCACTCAAGCATGCAAACATCTCGAACGCGTCACCCTTGTCTCCATCCAGAATTACGCCCTCCATTCGACTTCTCTTTTCTTTTATTTCGCGGCGTCACCTCCTGATTCTTCTCCTTCCTGCTATTTTTGCCTCTATTATTGCGGGAGGCGTTGCCCCTTTCATGACCTTTGTCGTCGGTCAGGCATTCGATGCTTTCGCTCATTTCCTAATCACTCCCGACCCTCCGCAAGCAGCACGAGTGGCATTGCTTCTTGATGTCGGTATCGCAGCTCTTCAACTGATTGGACTTGCAGTTGGTGCGCTCGCGCTCAGCAGCTTGACATCTTGCCTTTGGATATGGATTGGGGAAACCAACGTGATGGCCCTCCGAAAGGCCGTCTACGTCGCAGTCTCTCAGGACCTGTTGTAGTTTGATATGCGTACGACAACCGATCGCTCATCCAGATACCTCCCGTTTCGTCTTGTTTTCGAAGCTCCATTGGCGCGCAGAATGTTTCCGTCATCAATACTTTCGGTGGCCTCGTTCTCGGTGTCGCAGCCATCGATGGCTTCAGATCTTTCGTGATGGAAACAAGGGATGTTGTGGGCCTTATCTACCTGGCTGAGGTTCTCCTTTTCTATATTGGAGCCCTTCTTATCGCTCGCGGCCGCCGCGTGCCTTCACTCGACCAATACCATAAGGTCTTGTTCACCGAGGCCTACACGTTTGTTCTTCCATGCTTTGGACGCATGGTAACTTCCCGCATGGTACCCTTATGGCGCGAAGTCCGATGGCTCTCTGCAGCTTTTCAGGAGTGCTCCCCCAACCTTCCCTTCTTCTCCAGTAACTCTCGCACTTTTGTTCTATTAACGAGGTCCAGCAGAATAATATGGCAGTTTCTCACAACCCAGGGGAACTGTAGGTGTTGCGAATATGAGCTCCGAACCACCGACCTACAATCTTCATTCCAGGAGAACCGCAGACGAAGAAAACTCGCCACGCCACAAGTTTGCCTCTCGTAACGTTTGGACTCTAACAAAAGTGGTAGAAGACCCGAGTTCTGATTCACCGTCTAGACACATAAACCGCCACCGGTTGTGCATTGGCGTACGCTGGAGTCCCCGGCGAATGAAGACGCAATGGAGCGTCCGCGCCCTAAATTAGCCGTGCACTTTGAAGAACCAACTAAACCTAGAGAGGACGTGATCATTGCGTGAGCTTGCTTTTGTTCCCTCTCATCTCACTCCATCTCATTCGTGTCTCCATAGCGTGGTTGGGCCAGCGGGTTCTGGAAAGAGCACGGTAAGGGAAACCAGATTTGAAAGAATCATTAGAAATTTACACGACTCCGAGACAGTTCATCAAGCTAGCGACCGGCTTGGACATTGCTATTGGACATGATCTCGAACCATGCACCAAAGATTTTGGAATCACCAGGATTCCAGGTCCCCATTACGATATCGTCCTCGTCGATACTCCAGGATTCGATGCCCTGGACCTCTCTGAGGCAAAGATTCTTGAGTCGCTTTCCAATTGGCTTCAATTAACGTGAGTCTATTTCACGGTTTCTGCTTTAAATCCAATCACCTCCAAAAAATTACCTTCCGCTAGGTTTGAGACTGCCGCGCCAACTCTCAGTGGATTACTTTATTTTCATCGTATAACAGACAATCGCAAGGTTGGGTCTCCCCTGCGGAACTTGGCCATATTCAAGGAGCTTTGCGGGAAAGATTCGCTGAATAATATCGTTCTAACGACTACGCTATGGAACGAAATAGACGAAGAGACAGGCAGTGCACGCGAAGCGCAGCTGAAAGAAGGTTACTGGCAACCTATGATCGTCCGGGGATCTCGAATGCGACGATTCTCAGGAACACGTCAATCCGCGCTTCAATTACTCCGGCCGTTTGTTGATCAGGCAAACGCACTCCGTGGTGTTCGACTCCGAGTCATTCTCCCGGCCGAATTCCCTCAGGACGAGGCAACTCAGATGTTCCGTACAAAGATAGCTCTTCTCCAAGTAGCGCACAAGCAGCAACAGGAAATTCTCCGCAAAATTGAGGAAGAACTCAATACTCCAGACAACGGTGCCAAATTACATTTATTGAGGAAGGAATATGAAGATTTAAAATCGACCTCAAGCTCCTTGCTTGAGCAGATGTGTACAAGTGATGTGTGGGATCGAGGCACTTTGGTGGGCGGTCGTCTGCTCTGTTTCCGATAAAATTCTTCTCTAATACTCATCTCATTTAGTTTTAGCTAGGTTTTTTCCAATGGGGGTGGTCGATGTTGAATATATGGACCCCTGTCATGCCGATAATACCGACGCATTGAAACTTGGACGGGGGCGGTCGATCGCTGATTGGCAGTTATGAGTTTCTCAATCGTTATTATGAATCCTATAAATTTCAGTCAGCTAATTTTTAAGGAGTGTTTCGGTTCAACTTTCAATCTTCAATGCCGACATTAATTTGGTTAAACGCCGACCATTCAATATTCAATATCCAATGCTCCGCCGTGAGAAAACTTAGATGGAGACAGGTGATCATGACGCACTCCTTCCGCAACCACTGGCGGCACTTCTAACCCACGCGACTCTCCTACCAACGTCCATATAGTGGAACCAAGGATTCCCCGGTACTCACAGTTCTTCCGAGTGGACGAACCTGTACCAGTGCGCAACCTGAAGAGACATTGAGGCTTTATTACTAGTAAATTTTAATGGACTGCGGACACATGTCAAACACATGGCGACCTCCTGTTTCGTGCAGTCAAGTTCGTTAGCCCTTGCTCGCTGAACCCCATCCAAACACCCTTCTACATATTTCCTCTTTGACCAAACCTTCTCCACCCTCGTATTCGAAGGAAAGACTCAATCCCCATGGCTCAACGCGTTCCACTCAACGGAAAATCTTCAGCGTAAGTAACCAAGTCAGAGTATCAGTCGACTCTCATAACCCATTGCTTTCCAGAAGGAAGGAACTCGGCTCATCATACCCTCACTCTGATTCTAGTAACGTTCGGACTCCGAAAATGGTATCCACATAAACGTATTAAATCCCCAGAACAGGCTTCAGATGCATCAGACCGGTCTGGCCATGTAAAAGAATACTCGGGGACAAGACCTCGAGCTCAACCAGCAGACGCTGAAGACTTAGTTCCAGACAAGATTCTGATTGCGTGAGCCATCGACATCTAGTGCTTCGACAAGAGTCCTAATCAATGCTCTCAGCGTGGTAGGCCCGACGGGATCTGGAAAAAGCACGGTAAGTAATAAGAAACACACAACTCATCAATTTATGGTGAACATTCTGCAGTTTATTCGTGCGGCTACGGGTGTGGAAGTCGACATCGGGAACGAACTCGAACCCTGCACAAGCGAAATTAGCATGATCAAGCTCTCCGATCATGGACTGAGCGACAACGATATTATGTTCATCGACACCCCGGGATTTGACACCCTGGAAGTCTCTGAAGCAGATATCCTCAAACAGCTGTCCGAATGGCTCATGAAGACGTGAGTCTATCCGTCTATCCGATTCATTGAATACTATTTCCTCAGATATAATCCTGCCCTTCAGGTTCAAGGCCAAAACCAGGCTCAGCGGATTGCTCTACTTCCATCGGATATCGATCAACCGCAAGACTGGTGTCCCGCAATATCAATCTGCCGTTCTCAAGCGCCTTATCATTACCGACTCGTTCGAGAACGTTATCTTGGTAACGACGGCGTGGGATGAAGAAGACGAGCTGACTGGCAACTCACGAGTGGAGCAGCTAAAAGGTGGCTATTGGAAACCCATGATCGACCAAGGGTCCCGGATAGAGCGATTCAAGAGGTCGCGCGAGTCCGCCTTTACACTAATAAGGCCGTTCATTGACCAGGCGAACCAACGCCTCGAGCGCGCTCGCGCTTTGGAACGGAAGAAAGTAACCAACAGGCTCCGTTTGGAAATCACACGTCTTGGACAAGACCAACAAAGGCTATCGCGGGAGATCGACGACGAACTCAGAAAACCTGAAGGAGTTGCTAATCTACAAACACTAAGGAAGGAATACGAAGAACTGAAGTCAGCTTCAAACAATCTACTCGATACAATGTCTACCATTTGGGATCATTCGGGCTAGGGACATATTAATAAGTACTTGCGCCTCACTCAGATCGGATGTCCCTCAGACAATGTTTTGGACCGGGGTAGGTTTAGGAACCCGACCATCAAGTACTTACATATTGAAGTGAGCACGAATAAACAGGTTATTTATTTGCGTTCTGCTCTCTCCAAAGCGCAAAAGAAAGAATCGAAAAAAAATATCTCGTCCGTCTTCATCGTGCTCACATAGGAATATTGACCATGGTAGTGTTCTGGGGGGTGGAGATGGCTCGTGGGATGAGCCAATCTCCAGGGCGAAGGGCCGATGAGGATGCGG
>Ga0307509_10008059_pt1 | contig 13529 bp, 11 predicted proteins | sample 10_EM_MG_FD_202245 | JGI IMG/M metagenome (GOLD analysis project Ga0307509, IMG submission 202245) | Populus trichocarpa ectomycorrhiza microbial communities from riparian zone in the Pacific Northwest, United States - 10_EM | ecosystem: Host-associated > Plants > Roots > Unclassified | place...
TACTTGTGCCCCAAGTATGTCCTGTACCAAATGCATTGCTAAATTACTCGAAGCATGGACAACTTGATTATAGAATTTAGGAAACTTTTCTCTCATTATCACAAATAATTTGGGCTTGTCATCCAAAGTTTGTGGTTGAGATTCACTTTAAGCCCGCAAAATATTTCCAGAATCCAAACAGGTCCCTCCCTTCAAACAAAAAAGAAGAAAAATCAAACACTGAGAATTGACCAAAGAAATTTGAATAGTCATATAATCATAATCTTCTTCATTCTCTCTCACGAGTACTAATCAAAGGTACTCCACCAAAAAATCTAAAAACCACAACCACTCCTAGGATTGTGTAAACCAGAGAGAGAAGAGGAGAGGAGAAATGATTAAGATTCCATATTTGACCGCCTTGAGCACCTACTTCAGCTATGGATTGCTCTTCGTTTTTGGCCATTTCCGTGATTTCTTTCGTAAAATCCTCGATTGCTTCCACCCCAGCAATCTTCAGGTCCTCCTCTTTTTTATTTATTTTTTTATAAAACTTCTCTTGCCTCTGGTTTATTTCGTTTTTGGCATAATTTAGCTCTCAATGCTTCAATTTTGTGCGTTAATGATCCGATTCTTGTTTAAATCAGGGCTACGCACCGATTTGTCTAGGACCCGAAGACTTTTACATTCGTCGATTATTTCTTCGAATTCAGGTACTTTAATTCATTCGTTTATTTATTTTAAGAGTATGGTTTTTTTTATTAGAATCAAAATTGATTTATTTATTTATTAGAGGAAAAATAAGTTTTTTTAGTATAGTTTTTTCTATGTTACGAAAGATTAGTTTGATTTAGTTACGTTGGTGTTTTGTTATTTTCATGTTTTTTAATGTTTAGGATTGTTTTGGACGTCCGATTTCGAGTGCTCCGGACGTGTGGTTTGATGTTGTCCAGCGTTTCTCCAATGACAATAACAAGACTTTGAGGTGAAAACACTGAGAAAGTAACTCTTTCCATTATTAGATGGTGATTCTTTTGGGGCATTTTCTTGATTAATTGCTATAATTGTGTGTTGAGCAGACGGACATCGAAGGTAACGAGGTGTCTGAACTTGGGGTCGTATAATTATCTCGGGTTCGCTGCCGCTGATGAGTATTGTACGCCTCGTGTTATTGAGACATTGAAGAGGTTTTCACCGAGTACTTGCAGTCCTCGTGTTGATGGAGGTATGTGTATCATTTCTAACTTTTTCTTTCCTCATTGTGTTCTGGGTGTTCATTATTGAGCAATGCAAGGTTTTTTTATCAGGAACTACGACACTGCATAACGAACTGGAGGAGATTGCTGCAAACTTTGTTAGGAAGCCAGCTGCCATAGTTTTTGGCATGGGCCATGCCACAAACTGTACCACTCTCCCTGTTCTGATCGGAAAGGTATGTGCATCATCTTAGTTGTGGGTTTTGTAATATGTTACGATTGAATTACAGTTTATTTTATTTTTACAGGGAGGGTTAATAGTTAGTGATTCATTAAACCACAACTCAATTATCAATGGTGCTCGTGGTTCAGGAGCAACAATTCGGGTTTTCCAACACAATAGTAAGTTGAATGTGATAGTCGTTTTCAGTCTCCGAAATAAATATTTCCGTGTTCTCATGCATTGGAATCTGGTTACCCACTTTCCGCTCAGCACCATCTCACTTGGAGGAAGTTTTGAGGCAGCATATTGCGGAGGGGCAACCAAGGACACATAGGCCTTGGAAGAAGATATTTGTCCTAGTGGAGGGTATTTATAGTATGGAAGGGGAACTCTGCAAACTTCCAGAGATTGTTTCAGTATGCAAGAAATATAAGGTGATAGATGGATTGTAGTAAATAGTATTCCTTTGTGCATCTTGAATAATTTCAGTTTAACCTTTTATTGATTAGTTTTTGCCTGGAAATTTTGTGATTCTTTTTTATAGGGAAATTACTTTGTTGCATTATAAAACAGGTGGATTATTATAATATACATTTGCAATTTGTTACTTCTGAAAACTTCTGTTTTTAAATTCTGCTCTATTGTTTCACAATCAATGGAAGTTGAATCTGTTTTATGGGGGAAAATGATTTTAAAAGTTAGGGATGCTATGAATCTGAAAGTCATGTAAAATATTTTCTGGTCTGTTTTTTGCTTTACTTCTTTAACGTGCTTTTGCATTGCCAAGCTCCTTGATTTTCTGCTTAATTGCGTTAATAGTATCTTCTTTTTTATCCCCTGTTTGTTGCAGGCATATATTTACTTGGACGAGGCTCATAGCATTGGAGCAGTTGGGAAAACGGGAAGAGGTGTTTGTGAACTCTTAGGAGTGGACACAGCTGATGTCGATGTTATGATGGGAACTTTTACAAAATCTTTTGGATCTTGTGGGGGTTATATTGCTGGATCTAAGGTTTATTACTTGTGCACCTCTGTTCTATTTACTAAGAGTTCTATAAAATGTGCTTTGAGCTTTCTGGGAAGAGTAATGTTGATGCGTGTCTTCGATAGCAATTCTTCTTTCCTTGACCACTAGTTTGTTTTAACCCTAATTACAATCGACATTTTATAATACCAGACCTAGCCTATACTTCCTTCTATTGTAGTATGAAACTTCAGTATATGATTTTTTTTGTGCTCTTTCTTTTCTTGATACCTACCCACTTGGATGGTTTGACATCATTAAGTTGTCATGGAAAAGTACCAGTGGGGGCTTTTTCATGAGGACTTTGCCTCTAGTCATATTGAGTAGTCGAGTTAGCAGCTTGGATGCTCTCTTCTGCCTTAAGAAAATATTAATGATCATGTTTTGGTTTTTCACACCAACCACCAAGTGGAAGTCACCATCTCATGAGCAAGACTCTGATAAACTCGTATAGTTTAGAACATGTTGGTGGATAATCCTTCTTAGCCGTATCATGAGTACTATCATTTTGTTTTGTCTCCACTAATTCTAGAAATTCTGAAGGATATTGTTTGTTGTTGACGCCATATGAACTGTCTTTGCTATGACATATTCCAATTTTCTGATCATTTTCATTTTACTAGTGCAAAATATGCAAACTTGTTTCTAGTGGATTCAGCTATTGATCTTATGTGAATAAATGCCCAATGGCTGAGGTTTGCTTATTACTTTCAGGAACTAATCCAATACCTTAAATACACTTGTCCAGCTCATTTATATGCAACATCAATATCGCCTCCAGCTGCACAACAAATTATATCATCCATAAAGGTTATTCTAGGAGAGGATGGTTCTAGCAGAGGTATTATAAAAAGATTCTTTCTTTTCTGATATACTAAGAAGTCTTTCTGAAATTACTCAGATTTGAGTTTACACATCAATTTTGTTTTGGTCGACATTGTTTCACTTTAGGGGCTCAAAAACTTGAAAGAATACGTGAAAATAGCAACTTTTTCAGATCAGAGCTGCAGAAAATGGGTTTTGACGTTATTGGAGATAATGATTCACCAGTGATTGCCATAATGCTTTACAATCCAGGAAAAATCCCTGCATTTTCTCGGGAGTGCCTAAAGCAGAATGTGAGATCCTAGTAAATTTTTTTATGTTTGGATTGTCATGTAGATATTATGCATTCATCAGATTTTGTAAGGGCATTCATAATTCTAAATTTCATTAGTTGCTTGTGTATCATCATTTCTGTTCTTGTGGATGTCACTAGTTACTAAGATCACACATGCTGTTACAGGTTGCTGTTGTGATGAGTGCTTTTCCAGCTACCCCTCTACTTTTGGCCAGGGCACGTATTTGCATATCTGCCTGCCATGCCATGGAAGACCTTCTCAAAGCATTGGAGGTATGTGTGCTTGTCAATATGGACTTCTTTTCTATTACAATATCATGCATTCTCCTCCTTTTGTGGTTTTGCTGTTTCGTTGACCATCATTATCGAAGTCTTTGTGCATAATTTGGTTCTTAAACAACTGTCAATTAAGACTAGAGACTCCAACCGACCAAAGGATAGGGTATGGTTGCTTGAGCTTAAAACGGGAAAGCAATGGCTATGAGTTTGCAAATACCCACTTCTTTTCTGATGCTTTTTGTCTGTTTAATTTTTGTGTGGCATTGAGCTGACAGAATTAGCAAGTCATTTCTGATGTTCGATTACCAATCCGAGCGATGATAAATTCTCTCTTTTTGGACAGGTTATCAATCAAGTCGGCGACCTCATCGGCATAAAGTACTCCCCTGCCGGGTCTGATAAACAGCATCAGGAGCAAGGCGCAATGAAGTTGGAGTGAGACTCAAGAATCCCATCTCGGTGAAATTGCTCTATGACATGAAAGCTTCGATCTAACAATTTGAGTAGCATATATGTGCAGCATTGATTAGAATTCCTCTTGAGAATCAGTAAATGCTGTAGCTGTCTTGCTAGCATCGAAGCCTTCCTCTTGTTTATTTATGTGCTCTCATGTCGTGTCCTGTGTAGCCTTACTGTAAATCTGTTAAATGCTTTGATTCGTACCTCCAGTTATCTCATAAGCATGTCGTCAACAAGAATATGCAGTTGTTTATTTTGTCTTTAATTCAGAAATTATTTTTTTCTATTACAAAAAAAATATTATTTTTTGTTAATGTAAAAATAAAATCCATAATTATTTTATAAGAAATTATGGTTTACCAGAAATAAAGTAAACAAAGCAAAAGTGGCTATATATAGTCACCTTGTGTCAAGGAGGCAGTCTTTGCAAGCAAACCAGATATGACAGGAAGTTGGTGCTCACTGGCACACAAATATTGCTTTCTGGGACTTTCAGAGTTTCCTGCAACAGCAATAAACACAAAGATTGCATTTTGAACAGTGAAATTATTTTCTTATTCTTGAAGCGTAAACTTACTTAGCTCGGTTAGTTTTAGGGGGAGGAAGGTATTTTTTATGGGATATATTAGTCATTAAAGAAAATGAGAGGGTTAAATGATCTTTTTACCTCTTTGATACAAAGTGTAATTATTAATTTACCTTTAAAAAAAACAAATGTTTTCCTTAGATCAACGGCTTCTTGGGTTTTTCATTTTTTGTGTTGCACAATTACTTAATTACCTCTAAAAATAATATTTTATAGCTTTGAATGCAAGGATATTTTAGTTATTTTGCTGTCGTTTTTTTTTTATTCTCATGTGAGCATGCTTAGAACACGTTGGCAAGTGGAAGCCGCCAGCACATTTAGGGCGACGCATGCAACACCAAAACAAATCCAAACATTGCTATCTGGGATAATATTCGATGCGCCTTATAGTCTCTATTTCCTATAATGGTGGTAAGGCGCGTGCGCGTGCTGTCAAAAGACTACTAGTTACATGTTTTTTCTTCTCTCCCTCTTCTCTCCTTTCTTTTCTAAAAAAACATGTTGGCTTTTGCAAAAAAACAAAGAAGTATGAATATTAGTTTGTTGAGTCAAATTAGGTCCTTATTATTTTTATTGCAATATATTTGGTCTTGAATAATTTATTGTGTTAATTTTATTTTTTTATTTCATCCATTGACAATTGATTTTTATATCAGGTTTGGTACTCAGTATTTTAATTGCAATGTATTTGGTCTTGAATCCTTTATTGAATTAGTTTTTTTTTTTCAATTTCATCTCTTGATTATATATTTTGGGACCTCATATTAATTATGGGTCATCATTGTTATTCCGACAATCATTCTTAACAAGCATAGAAAGAGAGATTTCCCTAGGTGAAAGAAGCTGTTTTATCTTATTTGTTATTGTGGTACCGGTTGCTTTTCAAAATACTTTTCATTTTGAAATGCATCAAATTTTTTATTTTTTATTTTTTAACATTTATTTTTTACATAAACACATCAAAACAATCTAAAATAAAAAAATAATTTAAAGCAAAAAAATCAATTTTTTTCAAAAATATTCTTACTCTATAAAAACAAACGAACAGACTAAAAAAATAAAAATCTCAAGCACTACTTAGGCATGTTTAATAACTGGTCCACAAACATTCCAGCTATGGTGATCGTAAGGTAGCCTTGGAGGCTGAAGATGTAACAACCACTTTTCTTTCCACGTCATCAAGGCAAAATTTAATTGTATTATCAAATAGTCTCATAGTTTATTTATATTATAGAAATTTCCAAAGCAAGAAATGATATATAAATAATAAATACAGTATTCCGTGAATTAATATACCAAGTGTAATGGTAAATTGGTAATAACTACAAATATAAAGAGCCAATGACAGCTCCTTTTTGAAATCCACCAAATAATTAAAAATAAAAAATGAAATTCATGTTATGTAACCTAATTAATCTAAAGTCTAATCTACAAAAGAAGGAAAGTAAAGCACAAGGCCATGATTAACCCAGTTAGACCCCACCTCGAAGGGACACAGTGGGCGGCACCGCTACCGCTACCGCTACCAGTCTCTTCCTGAACGGACTGTGCAGATGAACCATTAAAATTAGGATTGCTACCATACAGCGTTTGGATCCCTTCAATGTCATCGGTGGCCAATTCAACTTTCCTTGTCCTTGAAGAAATACTAGGGTACATGATAGACTCTTCCACAGAGGAATGCCCTAAACCTAACAAATGTCCAATCTCATGCACTGCCACGGACTCCAAATCAACAGCTGACGTCAACGTTGTTGTCCTGACATCATCTGTCACAACCCAATGCTCGTCGTCGTCAAGATGGAGTCGCCCGTTTTGGGGAGAAAAAGCATGTGCAAGTGTCCCCAAGACCCCATCAAACGGCTCTCCATCTCCATGATCGCCACTGAAAAACGCAATCCGGATATCAGCTGTGTAGATAGAATCCGTCTGTGAGAAATTCAATGGAATCACCGTTGACCAACGGTCAAAAGCGCGGGAGAAAACGGCCTTGACCTCGTCGGATAGTTGATTTTCCGGCGAGAACACGTAGGTTAAGGCTTGTTTTCTCCAACGAGGCTGGCCAGTGAAGAAGCTGTAATGAGAGACCGTGTGTAAGTGATGGCTTGACGAGGTATTATTGGTCTTGCCAGAGTTCATACTCGTAGAGCCGTTGATTATATCCGGATGGCCGCATCTGGGCCGCACGACGTGGTTCACTGTTTGGTCGTCGAGTTCGCCAGTGACGTTAAGGTTGAAGTTTTGTTGGTAAGTTCGGAGAGCAGATTCAAGGTAGTCGTCGAAATCATCGGTGAAATTGGAGAGGGAATTGGGGATGTAGCCGAAGTATTGGAAGTAGTGTTTGAGCTTGGCTAAGCCGTCGTATTTTTTACCTGCGTGGCAGCCGGCTAGTTGTTGGAAGAAATCCCACGGATTACCGGTGGCGTTCTTGAGCAACTCTTCTGGGATTGAAGTGAAGTTAGGGAAAAAGTGAGCAGAGATTGAAGGAACTGAGTTAAGTGAGAGTAGAAGAAGAATTGTGCGAATTATGAAACGATGATGATGTTGCCGTGATTTTGTCATGATTGTTTGGTTTTGAGTTCTCGAGAAAGAGAATTTGCCGACAAAGAGAGGTTTTTGGTTTTGATTGGAAGAAATTGAGAGGGGGTTTTTAAGTAGCAGAGGAGAGGTGCGACGATGGTCAATTAAAGAGGAGGAAGTTTCCAAGTTTCTAGAGGAATGAACGCCCGATTGGTAAAGGAGGCAGGAAGGAAGCCGGCAACAGCAACATCGACTTCTTGGATTTGTTGGTGTTATTTTCTCCGAAACCAAATACATTGTCTGACTTCTTGTGTTAAAAATTATAATTATGTGAATACGTGGAGGGCTTTATCGCGTTTTGAATGAATCCACTTTTTCTGGGGTCTAGTGTTCTTCATCCATGGTCACCGGGATTGAATTTTGAAGTGGGCAAACCTCGGATTAGTCCTCCAACTTTTGATTTTACCAATTGGGTCTCCAAATCGAAGATGACATTGAATGGTGCATGGGCTATTCATGTGTTTTCTCATTAGCCCTCGTGATTCCCACAAGACTTGAACATGAAAATACCTTATCTTTTCACTCCTCCAAACACGTGCAAGAACAGTTAGATTAATGGATTAAAGGAATAATTGGATATGCTTTACATTTGCTAATAGGGAGAAATATTATATATTTTCATGCATAAATTCTGGGACCATTAGAATTCGTAAGAAAACAATCAGGTAGAATGCGCAATATCTAACACAGTCTCTAATTATTATAGCAGAAAGATCCAATTGTAAGAAAAGAAAAATCTAGATAGGGGGATCCAATCGATAAAATCAGTAGTTCAAGGACTCATCAAGGAGCTATATACAGTCAGAGGACTCATCTAAGATTTGCACTCCAGAAATATTGAATGATTTTAATTGCTACGTCTCACAAATCTACACATTAAACTTCCAAGAAATTAAATGTGAACAATAGAAAAACTGATCGAAAAAGAAATTTAAAAAAAAATCAATTTTTGTCCTGTATTGCAAGTCATGACGACAACTCTACATAGAATTGACTTCGTGGTCAGAAGCCTCCAGGAAGAAGGCAGATAGAAAAAAGGGAGGCTTGGACTAGGTCAAACTTGGAGGTTCAACTGTTCCTTGCGATGGCCTTTGATCGTAAGGAGGCTCTTACATTACATGGAATTATTTTAAACACCTAGGGTTAGGTAATAAGGCAATTGGAGAATAGTCAATCCTGCATCAATTCAATGATCACCAAATCAGGATTCTTCACATCACGGTTTCAGAATTGAGAATTAATGAAAATCAACTTCATCAAACTGTTTTAATGACCGCTGATGATTTTAAAAGTGGAGCTATCTATATGTATAGTTAATAGAAATGACAGGTTCCTCCAGTTTTCTAAAACATCCCATGCCATAAATAATTCAACTATTTTTTTGCTCACTCTTCTACACCAACAGATTCTTAAACAATGGAGCAAAGTATGATTTCTGATACAGCAAATTGCAGAGGGCAACCCTAAGAAGGTGATTGTCACTGTAGAGGGTATTTATAGCATGGAAGAAAAAGAACTGTGCGAACTTCTAGAGAACTTCTACAGCTCAGAAATACGCTAGAAATTTGTACTCTGAAGGCCGGCATTCAAGTTTCAAGCACGTCCTCTGCCAATGAAACCTAAAAGCCAGCAGACCCCAAACCTAAAATGCGAATTGGACATGACTACTCTCATAAAAATTGGTCTACAAACATTAACTTATGATCAAAGCTATATCAATTGGCCTGCAAATTTGCAAAGACTTGCTTAGCTTATACAAGGTATATATATCAATTCTAACAAGAGGGCTTAGCTAAATGCACAAAAGGAGGAACAATGGAAAAGAAACATTATTATTCATGAAGAGACATGTAATGCAGCCTTTAGAATGCTCCAAGATTTCTCTCCATCAACCAACAACAATGATACTCTATCCCCTTTCCCAACGTCAAAAATAATCATAAAATGATAGGTTTTGGCATACATCTGTATATCATTCAATTTATTCCACAAAAGAAGGGTACATGTATAGCTAGCATTAGCTTAGAATTGAGTGCATCTAGCATAGCTCTTGCTAAAACAAATTTCACCGGTACGCCTTTACTGAGAAACAGACACCAAAGGGATGCATCCCTTCACCACTGTTCAGTTAGCTTGAGACCTCTACATCGATTCTTGATCAAGAAAATCCTAACCTGAGTTACTTAACTGGTCTTCTCTGAATCTTTGTAATCGGCTTAATATTTCCTCTTAAGTAACCTAGTCAGCATCAAATACAAATAACAAATCACATTCAGATGGGCAGTTCATTTCCAGCTAAAATGGTGGTCAATTGAAATGTCACGTGTTAGAGAGTAACATTGAAAAATGATGACAGAAGAACTAATAACAGCAAAACAATTTAGAACTAACCAACATGCTCTGAATAAAGGCACTATGCATTGGATCACCAATCCAGTAACCCTATTCTCCAAAAATATGAACTACATATACTCTTCTCGAATGTAACCTCTGTCTCTTTCAGAACCCACTCCACAAGTTGAGTCCTCATTCATGCAATGACTTACTTTTCCTAGTCGCAGTTCGCAAAGTATTCCACATACAACTTTAGAGTACCTTAGCGTGTTAAAAACTGCACTGCTATACACCACAAAAAGGTAGCTAGAACTTCTGGCAACCTCAGTGGACCTTAAAAGTTGAAACCCAGACCACACCTCATTAGATAGGTTGCACTTCCTGCTGACAATTTCTAAAAACCACTAACTCTGAGCTCAATAGAAAGTCAATCTTCTAGTGTTGAGGACTGGCAACCAGTTCTGGACTCTAATCACAACAGGTTTATATAAGTTACTGAAGAGTTTTAGAAGACAATACCACCCGAGAGATGAATAAAGGAACAAGCACAGAAAATATGCAAACATCATGGACTACAAACAACATGCTTATATTGCATAAAGAATTACAGTTTTTCTCCATTCACTAATTGTAAGTATGATTATTCACATTCAACTTTTGGCTTGGAACTTCAACTAATCTGCTTTCAATCTCAAAAGGAATGAAGTAAAGCAAAAGACTTATGCTTTGATTTTGAACTCTTTTCATAAGAATAGTAACTAAGTATTTAAAGCAATTTCCTTTTCATGAATTTCTCCAAGAATCAAATGAAGAAGTGATATAGCTTCAGGCTCATTAAAACAGCCACAACTACTTCAGCAAATCAACTCAAGGGCCATGTAATAGAATATTGCACTGAATTAAAAATGCATTGATATAGGGCAAGAAAGTAATACTAACCAAAACATCCTACTAATACCAAAAAGTACTGCTATTTCTAATAGACGGAACGAAATAGGTCAAATTAAATTCAGACATGATGCATCTTAATTACCATGGCTGAGAAAAGTTATCCATTTAAAAAAACCTCTACAAGCTCACCAAAAAACATCAAGAAAACCCCTTTCCTAGCTTCTGAATCGCACAAAACATCTTCCTTCTAGACCCAACAGCATTGATCCCCATATCCTTCAAATCCTCCAATGTCAACTTTGGCAATACCTCATCATCCACCTCATGAATCTCAAAAACTGGTGCGTATCTCCCTAACCCTAAACTATTCAGCCAAATCCTCACTCCGTCCTCCCCTCCACCACCACACCTCCCAATATTCCTATAATCTCTCATATCATTATCAGATGGACCTGATAAATCAACACCGTCATGACGATAATCATGATTAACATTACGATCATTCCTCCCCCTAATTACCCTCCTATAGCAATGCACTTCCCTCCCATTCCTCTCATTCCCATCTTCCAAATTATCAAGTGGATCACGAATTCGGCTTTGTTCTTTCAACAAAGTCTCTGAATTCTCAACATCAAATTCTCTACAATCCTCCTCCTCCTCCTCCTCCTCCTCCTCCTCCTCCTCCTCGTCGTCGTCGTCGTCTTCACCACCACTGTATTTCTCCTCCCCTTCACCACCATTACCACGACCACCACTACTATCATCAAATTTAGACACCCAGTTAGACCTAACTCGCTTTGCACTAACATTCAAAGACCCTCTCTTTTTCGAAGAATGATTAACTCTCCAACTCCCAATTGCAACACTATCCAAATTAATATCATTATCCCCATCAAGGATTTCATTAAACTCACTTAAATTCGTTAAAGCTCGAGTCTTTGATGATTTACTTGCCTCTTTAAAACCCAAACTCTGTTGTTGTTGTTGTTTCCATTGCTTGTTACTGTTGCTGGCAGTTCTACGGTGGTGCTGGGATTCATAAAGCTGGTCTCCACCGCCTATCTCGCCTAATCGGACACTTGGCCTCCGCTGCCTCTTTGACCCCACAGTTTCCGATGATGTTAGTGCCCCTCCTCCACCTCCGCTGCTACCGCCGCCGCCGCCGTTGTTTGGATGGGTCTCAGGTGGGCGTATCTCTGCCATTTCAAGATGGGAGTTTGAAAGACTCGTATTAAAAAAAACTTAAAAATCAAAACTTTTCTTAATCTTTAGGGTTTGCTTTTGTTTATGTATTTCTTTTATGTGGTTGATTAAGAGAGAGGGGGGGGGGGGGGGGGAAGAGGGGAGGGGGAACAGTATAGGGGAGGGTGAACTGTAGAGTGGAGAGTTAATGAGTGAGAGTGTGTCAAATGGGTTTGCTGGGTGTTTGACGCGTGTCTTGATATAGATTGGTGGGGTTTCAGGAAGGAGCCATGTGGACGAGGAAATGGTAATTAGTGAATGTAAAACACGTGGTGTTTTTTCATTGTTTTCTTCTAATCATCATGGAATTATTCAACTATTCGCATGTAAAACACGAGGTAATTTTACTCTGTTTTTTAATAAAAATATTAAATCCATTATAGAAATAATTTATAAATTTTATATTATTGTGAAAGGACAAACAACGATTCTCGTATTCTTAATAGTTGCGGATAAGACCAAAATTATTTTGTAAGTAAAAAAATATATATTTTAAATTTTTTGATATTGTAGATTAAATATAAAAAAATTAACTTGATTTTGTGTTTCTTGAAACTGAATTTTATTTAATAATACAGAAACAAATATATATTGATAAAATTAAGTATCAATCCAAAGACTTAAACATTGTTTTTTGAACAAAAATTCATTATGGTCTCAAGACAAAATTTAAAATAAAATATTCAAACTAAGTCATAATATTTTGTGTATGGTTGCAAAAACAACATTGATAAATGTAATAGAATTAAATAAAAAAATATATTAAAGATTTTAAAAAACATAAATTTTATGTTAATAAAATATTCATGAGTTTTTTTTCATATTAGGTATATTATTAAAAAAAATAAAGTGAAAATCCACATAAAAACCTATAGTATTATTTGTGAAAGGTGACAAAATTGAATAATATTTCTTTATAGTGTATTTAAATCTAAATTCATAAAAAAATTCAGTTTTATTATTTAAAAAAAATGAGAGAATTAAAATTGACAATAAGACAAAAAAACAAGATTTTTTTTTTTAACTTTTGAGAAAATGAGAGAAAAAATCACTAGCCTAGAGGCCAGGGTATTTAGCTATTTTTATGAGCCTTTATTTGTTTTAATTTTAATATTAATTTGTTTAATAAAATAATAAAAATTATTTTTAGGATATTAATTTTAATTTATGTTAGAAAAAGTTACATGAATAACAAAAGCGAGTTTTGACAACAAATGTTTTTTTTTGTTCTATAATTTTATTTGTATATTTTATAATTATATGATTAGTTAAAAAATAAATTTCAAAAACTTTTTCGTGATAATGTGTGAGCTATATATTATTATTTTTTCTTAATATATTTGCGTCAAAAATATAAAAAGCTAAGTTTTTCTTTTCTAAAACTTGCTTTTACAGTTCTAATAAACTGTTATTTAAAAAAATTATACTAGAAAATTATTTTGTATCAATGAAATTTAAATTAGTGCTCTTGAAAAAAAAAAAAGAGATTTTTTTGACATATAAATAGATAACAAAATTTGAGAGCTCACCATGGGACATAACTATATTCACCTCTGATTTAATTTTTAATTAGAATTTTTAATATTTATTGGATGCATATAATTTTAAATCAATTT
>Ga0307509_10008060_pt1 | contig 13528 bp, 10 predicted proteins | sample 10_EM_MG_FD_202245 | JGI IMG/M metagenome (GOLD analysis project Ga0307509, IMG submission 202245) | Populus trichocarpa ectomycorrhiza microbial communities from riparian zone in the Pacific Northwest, United States - 10_EM | ecosystem: Host-associated > Plants > Roots > Unclassified | place...
AAGTGATGTTTGATTAATCTATCTGGTGTAAAATGAGATTATCTCCGAGTTAATTATAACTTAGTCCCTATAGTTTGGAAAAACTAATTAATTAGTCCTTATGTATTTATTCCGCATATTTTTTCATCTATAACTTAATCCTTTTCATTTATTTCATGTTCCCTTTCAATTCCTTTTTATTTTTATTCTTATTTTATTAAATAGAAAAAGGAAAAAAACGAAGGTATAGGATGGAAATATTGATCAGAAAAGATTTTGTTTTTTGAAACAAAATAATACTAAATTAAATACATTCAACACTAGTCAAATGATTATTTAATTGATATTATAAAGATTAATTAATTTATTTTTGATAAACTATATATGAACCATGTTTATAACTTACTCAATTATCTCTAGTCCTATATATATATATTTTAACAAACTGATTATTACCCTCTTAAACACCTTTTATGCAGCACATTCAACTCGTCATTACCTGGAAAACATTATGATGTGCCCTCGAGGAAGGATGTAGAGGTTAGTTCAACCCTCAAGGATGATCTCCCTGCACATTCACATATATTCTCATTAGCTTCCAAATTCTATAAATCTCAAATTAATATACAACATTATAAACTGTCCTACAGGCTGGTTACAATGATTGGAGAGCAGCTCCAGAGTTAGAAAAGAAGGAAATGTTTATCAATTTCATGAAGGAAAAATTAAACACTGGCAAGTTAGATGACTCTACCTTTATCATTGGGCTAGCAACACCTCCAGCAGCCATGGCTGCTAAAAGAGCAGGAGAGAATGTGCCCCAGTTAGGGTTTATCAAGGCCATCCCTGATGTCATCTTTGTGCCATCCGCAACGATACTCGCCCTTGTCTCAGCTAAGCTCACTAAAAGGATGCTACAAGGAAGCCCTATAGCATCTTGATGACTCCATCATCCTAAACAAATAATTCGATTGATGTAATGCGCGCTAGCTCTACAATATTGTTGGCCATTACTTGAAAAGTTTCAAAGAGTGATTATCATTAACATTATTAACAGATTGCCTGGAGTTAATTATATTGTCCTTTTCAAGGGAATATATATATATATATATATGTTTGATGATCCATATATGTGTTCATAAATTCTATTGTCAATGGGAAAAGATTAAATATCATATTAATTTATCAATGTGCATGGCACCTTCCCTTCTACAAAAACCGAGATTAAATATTTACTTTATCAGAGCTGAACAAGTCGGTGCTGTGATCAGAATGAGAAAGTATATAATAACTAAGATGCCGAGCTCAAATAAGAGTAAACTAGTACTAGGAAACCGGAGAATCACATTTTTTAAGAACTCAGCTCGTGCACAACAGTCAATGAGACAAGAAAGACCAGAAACGACGTCTACGCTATTTATTCAACATTATGGCTCTCCATCTTCTTATTACAATGCTACTAACAGTCATGAATATATATAGATTCAGTTTTTGGAAATGTCTAAGTACAAGTTGTTGCATTTTATTGAGTGAAAAGGGAAAATAAAGGTTGGGATAATGGATTTCTTAAGGGCATTTGGAGGTGCCCTTTGAGTTCAACTTGTCTCTGTAGCATGGACATTCTGACTTGTTTCCGTAAGTCCCTGAAGGCACACACTTGCAATCTTTGCAGCAGATTATACAGTAGTCATAGCAGCGTTGGTAGTATCCCGCCTTGGCACACCTAGCCTTGCACTTTGGATCACAGAAACCTGTCACGTTTTCCAAGCCAATAAATCTACAATTAGTCTGTAATAATAAATAAAAAAAACCCAATACTATAAAATATATGTGTGTGTTGTGTATAGCAGCTAGGTGAATGGTTCTGATTACTTGGAATTGCTGGGGAGGGAGGTGGAGGTGACGCGACGTGGTTGGGCACAGCCATGGTGAACCGAAGGAAAGAGGACAGGAGGACCACTGAAAGTAGCAGCAGTGCTGCAAAAGAGAGCTTCATTTTTTTATATCAGCAAGGCTTGATTTGCAGGGCTAGCTAGAGGTCACTGCTTGGGAGGTGATGGCCTTGAGGGGGTTTACAAGGGTATTTATAGTGGCCTAAGGAGACTATAAGGTAAGCCCTACGTGGGAAATTGCAAGAGATTATTAACTAATTACACATTGCGAGGAGGGTTTTTTTGGGGGCGGGGCATCGATATGGATTTGTCTCGACTTGTGTAGCCCGGCACTAGCAGGTTTCTTCTCTTTCTTCTTCTTTTTGTGCCACTAGCAGCTTCCTCGCTAGGTGTTAATAAATTCAAGAACATGTACATCCACAGCAGATAGGTTTGGAACGCTCTGAACAGATTTCGACAATGGACCACCTACTGCGGTTTTAATTAATTCTCCTCTTGCTCTTCGCAGCATTAGCATGTACGAAAAGCTGAGGCTAGTGCTAGTGGAGTTGTGATCTCCTCCTGCCAAGAATTGCTCGTGTAGCCACATGCTCGACCAAATTACATCAATTCAAAACATTGGCTATGTGAACTATAGTTTAAATAAGTAATAGTTTTTATTTATTTTTCCTTTTCTGACTGAGGCTTTTGTTTCGTGCTCTCGTGGAAGCACTCTTTGTCGGTGTTTGGGAGTGTTTCCACCGAAACGACGATCCACAGAACATAAAAATTCAATTCTTTAAGAATCACTGTTTCAACTAAGAATATTGACTGAATTCTACTATGAATGGCATTGTACATTAATGGTGTATTTCTTCATTTCGGTTATTGAAATTTATTCTTTTATAATTTTATTATTTTAAAAATATGTTTGGCAGTGTGGTAGCAGTTGCTTTTCAAATAACTTTTCGTGTTGAAATGCATATAAATAATATTTTTTTTATTTTTAAAAAATTATTTTTGATATTAGCACATCAAAACGATCCAAAACATATAAATTATATTAAATTTTAATAATAAATTTTTTTTTTTAGAAACGCTGTAAGTAGTTTTATAGGTGCCGATTTTTTCCACTTTACATGCTCTTTATGATAAGTGTAAAAAACTACACCCTTTTTAATTTTTACCGATCAAAAAGCATGGAAAACTTTATTTTAGTCCTTGAAGTTTTGATTTATGTAAATATGGTCACTCTTTTAGCTTTTTATAATCTGATCTAAAATTTCATTTTTTCCATGAAAACAATGCATTATTTGCCATGGGCGACTAGACCCATGAGCGACTAGGATTTTTCTTTTAGGCTAGAGGCCGGACCCTGTCTTGTTAGCATAGGCATGCCTAGCCCTTAACCTTTTCTATTTTTATTTTTAAAATTCTAGAATATTTTTTTTTTAAAAAAAAGAAAGTTATTAAAATAGTATTTAAACAATTATCTAATTACATCATTTCTAACAATTACTTTATAAACAATTATATATTAACCTAATAGACATAATTTTTCTTAAAATATTTTTTTATTAATATTCAACAAAAATAGAATTTCTATTTTATTATTTCTATTGTTATTTTTTTATATTTTTTTCAGATTTATTATTCTATGTCTACTCATACATGTGCAGAAAAATTATTGATTCATAATTTTTATTTTTTATTTTTTATTTTTTATCAAATCTTGTATTCACAGTTATAATAATTTTTTTTATTAAAAAAACAATGCTTCTAATAAAAAAACAAGTTTTTATAAAAAAAGAAATATATAAATGAGGAAAGATAATTTTTTATTAAAAAAATATTTTTTCTCTTGAATTCAAGTCATTGGAATTTTTACGAATACTTTTATTGTTATTAGTTTTAATTCAGTAAATCATGCTACCAATAAAACAAAGATGTTACTGTCAAAAAAGAATTATATGAAAAAAAAATATATTTAAAAAATAATCATCGTCATGGTGGGGTCATAATACTAAAGAAATTGTCAGATGCAATATTGTTTACTTCAACTTATTTGCTGAAGTTTCTAGTTGCCAGTGGTAAAAAGGGTCGCCACCGCGGGCACTCACACCAGTTTCTTTATAATTTCCATGCCCCACTTGAAACAGCTGTGATGGGCTCACTGCAAGCTGTAATGGCTTTCTCCAATGCGCCTCAATTGCATTGCAATTTTTTAACTGTTTATTGGGTTTGGTAAAGACTTGGATTTCAAACCTTAGAATAAGAGAGAACAAAGATATAAGAACTGAGAGAGACTTGCAGGCTGTGTGGCATCTCTCAACTTGCACTTGTTTTCTATTGTTATTTCTTTACCAGTGGCTTCTCAGGGAAACACATCCTGTGCTGCTTCCTTGAGGCAATGGCTCGTATTCTGTAAACAAATTCGAAAAAAGAAGAGCACAAGAGAGACAGAACAGGCTAGCAAGTCCTTCATGGGCTGCCTTGAAGAGAAAATTACTAAATTATAGAAAGAAACTGCATCCTATGTCAGAAAATCATGAAAGAAATCGTGTATGCGGTGCATCCCACTTGGTATTTTGTGTGCCTGGTTGGCCTTGCACATCAGTAGTTCGGGCTTTTCATCCTTGTCAGGAGGTTTGCTTGCTTCATGTTCTTATTCCAGGGAACCAGATGTAAGGAAAATCACCTCATGTCAAGCACATGATTCCGAGACTCATGCGCAGAATCACAAGACCTGAAAACAAGGCTGAAAAGATGCTTGTAACAACAGCAAACAATATTCTGTGTAAATGCATTGTAAACATTAGGATTGGTTTTAGCTTCCTTCCTAGATTAGAATCTATTCATCTGTATATATACTGATACAATTCACCGTAAGACGGATTGGGAAAAACTTCTTTGAAGATCAATAAGAGTTTTTGCATTTCGATCTCTTCAAATCTTCATTACCAAATCTCAATAAAGGAAACAAAATGCCTTCGATGCTAAAAGGAAAAAAATCGAACAACCGGTGCAAGGCTCTTTATTATCTGTCATAGCCATAGGGATTGAAGAGCATGACTTCTGCCAAGAATGACGATATAAAAAGTAGACAAATAAGGGGAGAAACTTTGCACTTGAGTGCATGACATCAACAACAACAGTTAGGAATACAATTTTGTGATCATTATCAAGAGGCAGAGCTTATCAAATGACTATTTTACTCTCAAGCTATGGAAAGTTGATACACTTTTTTTTATCTTTTTTTGAATTCAAGCATGGACCTCCTTAAATCAGAGAAACAAGTTCTCAAATTTAGAACCGTAGCACTCAAGCTGTAGAAGGGTCATTGCCCTGATGAAACCAGTCCTGCACAACCTACATGGCAGCAGAACTTGGTGCACAATTAGACGAGGCCCTACTTTGTCGTGTAATTTTTCTCAACTCCTAAAAAAACAGAGAAAGGCGACATAGCTCCCCTTTGCAATACATACACGGGGTAGATACATAACTATACATGCAAGCTTTACTGTGTAATTAAATACCAACGTCAACCTCCCAGGAAGGTGGATCGGATGTTTTGACCGTGAGAATGCTCTTCGGTGCCATGGCTGGAAGCTAGTAAATTGACCTGCACAAGGATCTCAATAGTTTCAGCTACTGCAAATGACCTCTAAGCTTTAACACTGTCAAACAACATCAAGCACTGGTGGTTGCAGAAGTTACCTTGATGATTTCCCACTTAGAACATGGACGTTTAGAGGCTGTTAACACACTCATGTGGAAAAGCTGCATTTGGGAACACGACTAATAAATGTTTCATACCAGAAAATGCTTCACAATGATATCTTGATTCCACATAAAACAAAGATAATGCCTAGATCCTGAAAAACATGAATATTCTGGGTTTTTCAGCAATTAAATGTATAACTGCTGCATATATGTACACTAGAAATGAAAACCGCGCAAGAAATTTGAATTTGGACTTGTGGTTGGCATTTCTTTCAATGATGAATATTTTAATCCTTGCGAATATCTAAATCTGAAAGAAAATCTTATTGATCAAGAAAATGAGAAAATAGCAAGCACAATAATTTTTCAGCAAAAAACTTACTCTGAAAGGATCACCCCTTAAGGATTGAACAAACAGAGAATTCCCAGATTCCACATCCTGCAGAGAAACAAGAGCCACGTCAAATTCCTTGTCATTTGTCACAAATAAGAGTTGTGCAGAGAAGTAATGGACTCAAGTGAAGGATACAAAAATGGAATTTAAGAATCTATCATTGGCATACCTCCAGATAAAAGTCCCTAAGTCGCCTTCCAGTTTGAGTACAACAGATTCGGACAACATTTTCATCACAACTTCCACTAATGATGTAGTCACTTCCATTAATGTAGTAGGAGCGGGTATAGTTATGAGCACTTCCTGTTGAAGCTATCTTGAAATCCATGTGAAGCCTCCCATCTACTGCCAGAAGTTGCTTGACCTGACACCAGAAACAACAGGTTCATTATTGTCGGATAAAGGGAGAAAAAGGACATCCTGAAACCTAAAGCAGCATCTTGCATTTGATGATACATTGGTGACATCTAAAGTGAGATGGGTTAAACGGTGAGGTCGAATTGGAAGATTTTATTGACGACCATGCTCATTCGAACAAACCCTTTCAAGAACCATGGAATCCATATTCGCTCTGTTAGAATAATGAAACTTTTGCTAAATACTCTACAGTATATTTTTAGAAGTGTACTGTATGCATGCAAGTAGTATGTACTTGTATTTTGGGAGCTAATCTGATATAAAATCTAATATGTATGAAGATTAATTTATTGCAGGAGTACAAGTTAGTAGCATGTCAGATTAGGTAACCTAGCTCTCTCTAGATATATCAGTTATGTAACCTGCAAGTGGACAAACAGAAGTGAAAGACTAGAAATTTCCGCTCCAACTTTTCTCTCTAGTCTGTGTTTCAAGTTCAAAAACCAAACACACTCATGTGATCAGAAATTTAGAATTAGTTAGTAGTTTCTCCAAATATCACTTGAGTATATACGTAATCTAACAAGGAATACCTCATTATCAACAGCTGATACAAGCAGATAGCGATCATCTGGTGAAAAGCAAACCATCACATTTCCACTTGAGCTTGATGCTGTATAGCATGGCCACTGTGGTTTCTGTCTCAAATCCCACAGCTTGACATCATGGTCGAATGAGGAAGTGGCAAACAAGAAGGGGGAATGGTGTGCAAATTTCACGACATTAATGGGTTCTCGATGCATATTAGTAAATAGATGTAAACGTTTTCCACTAAAGATGTCATATAGAGCAACATCTTTTGAGTACCCGCTAGCCAAAAACTGATCATCTCCAGAATTGACATGAACAGAAGTCAATTGGTCAAAGTCATCAAAAGTGACCACACCAGCACTGCAATTTACATCACTGACTATTGGCGGTATATGACTGATGTCAAACAACTTCAAGCAACCATTATCAGAACCAGCAAGCAGCTGCTAACACACATAAAAGATGATCAGCAACTGCCACATTTATGAGAATCAAAATGTAAGATGATTTCAAAATCTAAATAATAACGAAAAAGTTAAGATGTTGCTACAAATAATTTATTGGTAACACATACCTTTGAAGGATACTTCTTGAGCCAACAGAGACCCAAAACGCTGTTCATGTTGTTAGCAGATGGAACATAACCAACTAGCTTCCCACTTTCATGATTGATTACAACAACTTCACCATCAAGAGTTCCATAAACCATCAGACGAGAATCAGATGGATGGTATTCAAACTGCCTTGCACGAAGCCTCTTACTTCCTTCTTTATATATATGGCTAAAGGTGTGCAAAGGATGCAACAAAGGCCATGCAGCAGACCCAAGTTTGGCAGCGGTAAGAGACCTTGAGAAGTGACATGGACTCTTTCCATAATGGCATGATTGCTTGAACTTTGAGAAATTTGGGCAGGAAGCACCCGTTGTTCCCATCTCACGCTTCTGCAGAACAGTAACAACACTTTGTTTGTTCTGTCGTTTATATGGTAAGTACTCATAGTATTTTGAAAAAATAGTTCTTCCCATTTCTCTGTCCATCTTTGTAATGGAAAAATTATCTAAAACCTCCAAACGAGGCAACAAAGCAACCATGTATTCCCTATAATGTTTCTCAAAGCAAATGGGTGAAGGATGATGTGAAATATAGTTCTTTAATGAGGTAGGGCGGCCATTCTTCAAGTCCCACATATGTGCTCTTGCAAGGATCTCCTCTTTGTCTGTAATCTATAATCCGCAAAAAAGAGACCTGTTAGACAAACTAAAAAAAAAACTCATCACAGCACTCAATAATTTAAAATTTTCCCTTCCTAACCAGCAAATCCTCTTACCTTGTTTTCCAAATTTGATAGTCCATTCAAATTGGGTGGGAAATCAGATGATATTTCTATTGAACCTACTCTCTGAAGGCAGCTTGAAATTTCAACTTTACTGATATGCGATAAATTATCAAATTTTCCAGACCCTTCCTTGATCAAAGCTGAACCTGTGAGAGAAAGTAAGTCCCCGCAATTCTCTTTAGCATGGAAACCTTGAAATGTAGCATCTCTAATGCTGATAGATGATGTCTCACTGGATAGACACATATTCAATGGTGCTGAACCAAGTTTCTCAAATGCAATTCTTGCTTTGTCACCAAACGATGCAGGACATGGTCCAGTATCCTTGCAACATAAGCAATTTTGGAACCGTAGTTCTACTAAGGAAGGAAGTTTTGATAGAGCAGCAGTGGTTGTCCAGAGATTTGCTACCCTAGTCTCACACATTGAGAGACGCATCAGACTTGGCATGCAAGAAAAACAGTCTTTATCCAAACTACCAATTGAAGTGCAAAAATCCAAATTCAAGGTGTGTAGTTGCATAAATGTTCCAGCCATGTTGAGCTTTTGGATATGAGTAGACCTCATGTTTAGAATATGACACGCTAGGCCATGATGACACAAATTCCTGGAAAGATCCCAAATTACAGGATGTTGAAACGTAAATAAATGTAGAGTACCACACACACAAGGATGATGAAACTTCACCCTCCTCAAGTAGAGTTGATTAGCCATGCATGTCATTTCCACGCATAAGATGATGGACAAGAAGCACTTCATTACAATAAACTAAATTAAGTAATGCAAATGCACCAAGAAACGGATTACATAATTATGGTGGCCAGTGGAGATCCCTTGGAAGGGCCCAGAGTGGCTAGGACCCTCCCTGACCTAAGAAATTTTCCCTAGGATATTATAGCTTTGCTCCTCATATTTACATCATTCAAAAAAGTCCTTTTATAAAAATTATAATGTATATTTTTATCAACTGCCCTCCTTAAAAAAGTAGTTGTGTACTGCCACTGTTGCTGGGTCCTGAGATGGGTATTTCAACCAAAGTCTGGACCTTTAGCATTTCCACATTGAGGGAATACTGATAAGACTTAACATGACATTTGCGTTCTTGGCAAAACAAGGGTTTACCATTACACAAATTTATCTATTCACCAAGTGTAGTTTCCATTATCAGTATATCTATTCTATCAATTTAGGGCATAAAATGGCAAATTCCCAGGCAAATCTGCCAGCCCAAATTCTTAAACCTTTCCCCCTTTGCACTAGTTCTTATAGACTGAAAATTTCCACAAGCGAGATCTGCTGCTTTTTTCCCTCTACTTTTAAGAACTCAAACTGAATTTCTCCCATTAAATTGGTCCAAATTGCACTCTCTTCTTGCATTCATATTATTCTCCAACATCCATAGTCTTGTTTCCATCGTTATATTCTTTTCGAAGGCCAACATACACTGGAGAGTGGAATTTTCCAATTACAGTGATTTTATATCAAAATTTTAAAATAAGTTATGAGAGCTTCATGCCTCAACATCAAATTTCTTCCCCCCGCCACCTTTTTTAAATTCAAGAAGGGAAAAATCTAAAAATTAAATGAAACTTAATGATAGATAATGAAGTGAAATTATAGAAAATGAAAGGCAAATTATCCTAGAAAAAATTATTCAGAAGTGAGGCATAAGAAGGTGATAATACTAACAGCAAAAAGTTCTCTTCCGGGGACATGTCATGGAGATCAACTACTCGGAGTTTCAGATTGATAGTCTGCAACAAAGGCATAACATATTCTTCATTGAAATTGCAAGGTGATTCATGAAGTATGTCGACTGCATCAACATCAGAAGAGTCTATTGCCAGGAACACATCAATCAGGGGATAAATATCAGCATTACATAGCTGATTCAGAAAGAACTTAATGCTGCACTTCCCTAGTTCGGACTTCTGGATTTCAGCCTATATAATGAAAAGAAAAATTGTAATTCAAGTGTCTGGTGCCTTCAGTGCTAAAAATGCATGAGTTTACAAAAATTATTGAAGCATGTATCAACAGGCTTGAGAAGTCAAAAATTTAAGGTGTAAAATTCTAGTATCGCTCAGTAGGATGCAAATGTTATTCTTTAAAATGTGAACACACAACATGAGCCATAAGTTCTTTCATTCATTTATGAGAAGATGATTGATCTAAGATACTCATCAGTAGAAGCACCACAAATTAATTGTAAACTAACAATCAGCAAAAGGTCTGTACACGAATGCCAGAGAAGTGGTCTGAAAGAAGTTTAGTATTGAGTGGATTATTATACAGAGCCATCCTTTTCGACAAGTACTAAGCTGATCAAAAGGCTGTAGTTATATTAGTTCATCCATACAGGCATTATAGCAGACTATATTGATAATATTTCAGGATCGATGTAATATTAGTTTCACTGCTAATTCCTTAACAAGAAAAAGATACATTATTCAAGCATTTCGAAAAACAACATTAGATTCAGTTATATACAAGTCCTTAAAAGGTTAATAAAGGCCTTGCACCTTAACCTTTGACCACCATATTCTACATCAATAGTCAACTCTGAATGTTCAGACGAACTAAGACTTGTGAATAAAGAAGTTTTCATCAACCTACTTCCTCTAAGAGCTGGTCTTATTACTAGCAAAATATTTCTGCTAAACTGATGGATGATATTCTCTTCGATTGAACATCTTCAACTCATGCCTGCAAATCCTGTCTAAAACATACAAATTAAGCAGAGCTGCTTGGTTTTAAGGACAAAGTTAAATTATTCCGAGAACAGCTTCAGAACACGATACATTTAGCTAGTGCTTGCAGAGGAGTGCAGTTATATTATATTGGATTACTACATTACTGAGCCTATAAATACAGAATACAGAAAAGTCTAGCTGGTATCACCATATAGCAACAGAATTATCATTGCAGTTGCAGTCCTTAGGCAACATTTCTGCACCATTCTCGTCTGTAGCCCACTATCTAGTTAGTGCACGGTGCTATTCTTTTCCAACCTTCACTGGCTTCTATTACTTCTGGAGAGTGCACTTCTTAGGTGATGCAAACACTGAAATCAAAATGATCCAGCCGCTGGAAACTTTTCACAGCCATCTACAATTTGCTTATTTTCTAGTATCTTTCATTGATAAACTAGAAAGCCATAGATTTTAACTATATTATCTCAAAGTGTCAAGTAACATCGAAAGGGAAAGGCAGATCAAAGTAAAATCTCATATAAGAACTTTTAAGAAATAAGAATATTCATAGGAACAACAATAGAAAATGAGTGCAAGTTTATTAAAAGACCTTATAAAACCATGACAAAACTGCAGAGTTGGGTAGCACTTCATGCTTCTTGCAAGAATCAAGGTACCTGGAACCAAAAAGACAAGTAGAAAACAATAAAGGTCAACAATAAAGACCTTGTGAACAAAAGAGCCATGCACCAAGCCGTCCATCAAGCCATCAAATCCTTCGGACCATTAACTGATGGGAAGTTGCATGTCCACACAAAAGAGTTTCATAGATGTAGTAATGAAATTTACAATTTTTTAAGCTTACAAACTACTCGTGAATTAAGTTTCGACCATATTAGACTAGATTTATTGCATCAAAGGCAGCAGAGGAAGATCAAATTTTGCCGGACACCGCTAACAAATTAACTTTCCATAATGGACTTAATAGGACACTGGACGGAGAAAGAATAAAGGAAGGGTAAGCTTTATATATATTAGTGGTTTATTATGCAAAGATATTAAACTTGGAATAAATAAAAAAAGATATAAATGATTTTTTTGTTTTCGTTCTTGTGGGTATCCACAAAGGAACACCCTTCTGCTAAATTTCAAACTTTTCTTGACATAAATTAGCTCGAAATCTATCAAAACTCAATTCTCTGGCCAAGAATTTTTCAGTATCTTCTTTGCTTCTTTTCAACAACTCCATATAACCATATATATGATACGAAAACTTGACCCCCAACCCCCAAGGCTACACAATCTTTAACAATTTAGTCCCCTTATACTGAAGCAAGAACAACAGAAACAAAAGTCATTAAAGCAAATAGACAGAGACAGGCATGGAGAAAGTAAAAGGAAACCAAACAAAAAGAAAGATACCGAGATTGTAAGCTGGAGACATCCATTGATGGAAATGATGGGCTCTGCTTCACGTATGCCACATACGCAGTTCATCCACAACAGAAATACAGAACTGAAGTTGCAAGAGGGAATTAAGATTCCTGTGCTATGACCAAAGGAAGGGTACGTATTGGCGGTTGTATAAGCGAAGTGGCTTCTCGATACCAAATGGATAGGCAGAAGACTACTGCTCATATCATATCAGTTGTGAATAAGTCAAATCTCCATTAACGTGTCTGTGGGCTCATGGCAGACAGTGATGTCTGAGCTATATCTTATTTACATTAATAAAATGCATGCTCATCTACTGCCAAGTACCCGAGTGTTTTTTTTTTTTTTTACATTAAAAAAATAAAATAACATAACGTATGTATGAAATATTTAGAAAAGTAATAAAATTTACGAGTCATAAATGTTATTGTGATTCTCTTTGATTTTAAAAATAAATTGATATAATTTACAATAAAAAGAGAAGAGAGAAAAAAAGAAAAAGAAATAAAAAAAAAGACTTTGAAGACACACTGAACCTCCGATTATGATGTCATCGGTGCCATTAGAAATATATTAACAAAATAAATGTAACAACACCAGAAAAATCACAAACGATAACTAAAGTGGGTCACATAAACCGTCCAAATGTGTCGGGGCTTCTTTACCTTTGAACAGCTCATGTGGCACACTCTAGTCACTGTTAGTGATCTTTTTTATGTCGTTGGATTCGTCTCGTCGAAATCTTTCCAACGATAATAGTGATATTATTATCGGAGCTTTGGTGTTCCTTCGGGATCTTTTTTTTTCTTTATTTTTTCTCTTTCATCTCTCCTGTTTATAATTTGTGAAGAGAGAGGATAGATAAAAAAGTAAAAAAATTAAAAAAAAAATCTCGGAGGCACACCAAAGCTTTAGTGATGACATCACTGGTATCGTTGAGAAAATTCTGACGAGATGAATCAAATGACATCAAGGAAGGTCACCAATGGTGATCGAAGTGTGCCACATAAGTCGTCTAAAGGCAAATGAGCCCCAACATATTTAGATAGCTCTTGTAGCCCACTCCGATCACCATTTGTGACTATTGTAGGGCATGCGACGTCGAGAACGACGAGTCTGCCTCCTGAGTGATGGTGAAAAGGAGTTTT
>Ga0307509_10008061_pt1 | contig 13528 bp, 17 predicted proteins | sample 10_EM_MG_FD_202245 | JGI IMG/M metagenome (GOLD analysis project Ga0307509, IMG submission 202245) | Populus trichocarpa ectomycorrhiza microbial communities from riparian zone in the Pacific Northwest, United States - 10_EM | ecosystem: Host-associated > Plants > Roots > Unclassified | place...
CCTCCCAAACTTCAGGCCTGGTGCCGTTATCTCCTCTACCTCACAACACTCCATATCGTCATGTTCCTCAAAACTGCTCTCACCTTCTTCTTCGTCGGCGTTCTCTCCGTCAACGCCGTACCAGTTTTGGTCGCCCGCTCTCCAACTCCTGCAGAGAGTGAGTCCCCGATCATTCACTATCACACCTTACCACGATCTGACTTGGTCTCCTTCAACAGATCGTGTGGATCTGAGTCTGTGTGTGAATTCGGCCAGGTCCGAACCCGTGTGTAAGGAGCACAAAAAAAAAGAACAAGAGAAATGCCGACTTCACCCGAGCATTTTTTGCTCGGATGCTGGGATGCGTTGATGTAAGGTCCGGCCCACGGCGGCCCGGCACGTGAGCTTCGGGCTCACATAGACTACTTATTTTACTTCGCCTTCGGACTCTACCTATGATATCACGGACTCGAGTACATGCTAGTATATAAGACAGGCTCTATTGTACTAGATTACTCAGTGACCAAACAGAGTTTGGTCCCCTTTCTGCTGTCTTGAGAGACTGTGCCACTCGCGCACCCCCTTGACTCTCCATCGGGACTTTGGCCAAAACCGAAGCTCGATACGTCAGGCCCAGTTAAGAATGATATGGGGATGTGTTTCAGGGTATCCCTCAGCCTGGATGCGGCCTCGCACCAAAAAAGGTGCACTCGACGGGGTGGAAATTTTAGAATACAGTCTATAGCCTACAGAACATGCGCATGAACTGATCCAGACATGGGACGATATCATACGAGGTTGTGATAACGAAGATTTGTATGTCACAAGTGGCGTTTGGGGGGGTGGGTGACTTTGACACACTGCTTCGACACGGTCAGCCCGACACGCTGAGCCCCCCCCCCCCACGTACCGCACGGGATACTCCCACCATGTGGTTGATCAGTCAAGTTGAGTAGTAAATGTCTCTCACCGCACATTCAATGGGCTGCCACCCGTTATTGTGAGCTATCTGGGGGTCGAGGGTACATACCGTTCTTCTCTCACCCTGGCCTCACCGCGCATGGAGCTCGCGATCATTGATTGTGCTTCGGAGACGAGTTAAATAATGGCGGAAATACAAGCAACTCCCTCATATCAGCCCTCACGTGAACGTGAGTGTGCTCCACCCTGTAGTCCCGGCAATGTGTTTATCCTGGCGTGAGGGTTGGGTGCGCCCGACGATCCAGACGCGCTGCCTGGGGAGCAGCTTTGGACAACAAGACGCAAGTCCCGAAACCGATTCTTGGCCTCCTGCCTTCTCCCGAAATCACCGTCTCTTCTCTCCTTGAAAAACCTCCCTGCTCTCCTCAATCCATCCGCCATTAATTTGCGGCCTGCAAAGTCATGCATAACGGACATCGTGGTCCGCTGGACTGAAAGAGCTACTTGAGGCAGTGATTCCGCCGAGAAGATGGCTCAGCGACCTAGAAATCACGCTGAGGAAAAAAAGGCTCACCGGTGCCCCGGTTACCTCAATTCAACCCCCCACAATCTCCGATCTGTACCTTCCACTGTGGGTCGGAAATTTCTGGTACTCCCTTCTAGATGCTGCAGAACAGAAAGAGAAGTGGAAGAGAGCGGTGCGTTGCGTTTCGGGGCGGGTACAGGATTCGAAGGTGTACGAGGCAAGGAACTTGATGCAGCGAATCCCATGGGGGGTGAAGATATGGTCACTAGCTGGAGCGGAGTCCTCGTCATTTGTGCACTGGGAGTCCTCGCCAAACTCCTCTCGACCGATTGGCTGCGGGAAAGACACCTCGATACCCTCAGTTTGTACCTGAACTTCCGTGTCAGCGAGGACGGGAAGGGCAGAACTGGGTGTTGGGTAGGGGATGTGTATCTCTCGACCTGCCTGAAGAAAGTCTACAGGGTAACACGAACAACCATCCACACTGATTGGGACCTAAACAGGTATCGAGATGAAATTACCACGTGTGGCTTCAAGCGCCTCTTTTTCCCTGCGAACCTCAATAACAATCACTGGGCCACATTTGGTGTAAACCTTGAAAAAAAAGAGTTCTGTTATGGTGCGCCTTCATGTTTCGCGCCATTGGGCTCACTTACTCGCTGCCACTTTATCCAATCTAGGAGACTCGCTTGGTGATCGCGGCCCCAACACGCAGTTGGACCTATATGCCGTGCCATGAGACCTTGAGCTTGAGGTCCTGCGACATTTGGAATGTTTTGCGTTCCCGGATCACGGATTCTCGCCCCCGATGTTCCCACCGCGTGAACGCCCCTAGGAACCAGCGGTATGGGCAGCAGTGAAACGCCTTCACCCGTTGGCATACTGAGGCGAGGTTGGATCGACTCGGCCCAAGCGCGAAATTGACAGTCGGCGCCCCAGGGGGTCCGCAGTGGGACGCGCGTCCCGGCCCCAACCACGCATTCTCCTTCCCCCACTTTGTTGGTTCTCGGAGGGTGAACACCCTGCGACAAAACCATGGATCGCCACCGCAGAAAGGCTTCCGCATTCTTCACTAGATCCGCACATGGCCTCGGGAGGAAGCTGCGCCTAGCCATCAGTCGATCTCGGCCCGCACCACAAACCAGCCTCAGTACGAGCTCTCGCATCGTCTCCTCCTTTTGAGTGCTAATCTACTCCACCCCATCCCCATAGTTTTCGAATTGCCAGACGAACTCATTCTCTCCATTCTCTCCCACGTCTCTCCAGAACCGCAGCTAACCGGTCACTATGCACGGTTCCGCGAACAGTACTGTATGGAGATTAACGACGACCACCAGGAGCGGGTGCGGTTCCTACGACCGTTAAGCATGACCTGCAGGGCGCTGCGATTACGACTGCTGTCGTGGATGTGGAATTTCATCGAGCCGTCACGAGTCTCCTGGTATGATTGCCGAAGAAACTTCGGGTGGAACCTCATCCCCATTGTGGATGCTTTGCATAGGGACGCGTTTCTCGCTGCCAGCGTGAGGTACCCCCGCACCTTCTTTGTCCCTGTGTAGAGGCTTACCTATGTCTTCCCAAGGTTCATGACGGTGCACTCCCCATGGAATGGCGAACCTATGTTCGTCGAATGCCTAAAGTCCCTCCCAAATCTCCACACACTAGAGATAGGGCTGGTTTATGAACGTCCACGTACTATCTTGCTCAAGGAGGCGCTTAAGGGCCTCAAACTCCCCCAGATTGAGACACTGATCCTGCCACCTGCCGCCCATCCTCTCCTCGAACACTGTCCCAACGTTGAGGACGTTGACTGGGTGATTGGGGATAAACGCATCACCTCTGATGAATTCCTTGGATCTCTTGCATCGATCCAGGGCTCAAAAATCAAACGCTTGGCGATCCCCCTGGTTCTGGAGGGTAATCCATCCCGTAAGTGATATACCACTCTGTAGGGTCGTAGGGTGAGACCAGTGACTGACTGGCTCTGGCATCAGGATTTGTGGCCAAGTGTCCAAGGCTCACAGAACTCGCTGTATTCTACCCCCACCCCCACCCACATCCACAGGACCCACGTGAGCCAACGAGAGGATACCCGCCTTGCCCAGTTGAAACTACGCGTTCCGCAATATCAGAACTCGTTGATGCATGCAAAACACTCCCAGATTTCAGCACGTTCGAGATCTTACACCTAGCCCTTACCACACCTCCCCCCAGGTGCTGGTGTGGGCGGGCGGACTGCGGCCGGCGGGGACCCTATACGGAAAAACGCAAACAAGCGTTGAGGGAGGAGATGAAGGGTGTGAAGGACTGGGCTATAAACTGTTTGAACAAGCCGAAAACGAGATACCAAGAGGAAGAGAGAAGGAAGATAACAGCGTTAAGGGAACAGACAAAAGTTGTGAAGGGTTGGGCGGTGGGCCGGCCGAAGGAGCCGAAAATAGGAGATCACAGGGGGGAGGGAATCCCTGGGGGAAGGAAGAAGATCCTATTGAGGGTAATCGAGCTGAGCTCGGTCTTCACTCTACAGTGGCCCAACGACACAGCCCCTCCAAGGTTCCATCTGGATTCTGTGGGGGTCGAGGAGTGCGAAGTGTGGGAAATCGATAATCATGGTTGACAACGTGTACAATATGCTAATGTGACTGCTCCAAGGCCCAAGAGAAGCAGACCATGGATATTGTTCGTCCTCGCGTGACATCCTTAATTCGGTACCCACGGAGAACCACCACGAGAGTAACCCACTGGTACCTAAACCTCGGACGTGGGTCTTGGGGGGAGACCTTTTCGGGGAGGTATCTTCGCCGTATTACGCGCGTCATCGATCCGACGGCCAGTGGTCTACGAGCCATTCCCTCAATGGAGCGCACATCTCAAACTCGTGGGCTCGAGTATGCGTTCTGGAGTGTCACACCAGACGACAGGCACAGTTGCCGTAGAGGCTCGGGTGTATAATGTAGACCATGCCGACCGCAGGGTCAATCGAATTTTCAGTATAGGTGTATGACCGGGGTACCTGTTGTTACAACGTTTCACGTCGCTGTTCCTACAAGTCACAACCCGTTCACCGTCGTCTCCCACCACCGCCACCCAGAACAACCATCTTCTGATTCCGACGTTTACCACCACGATTGCTCCTCTGTTCCAACTCGCGCCAAACGACATCGAAGTCGTGGTCGTCATCGTCTTCGGTCGCGCGGGGTGGTTGCTGTCGTCGCTGCGATGGGCGACCGGTCGCCGAAGGATGCAACGCAGACGCAGACGCAAAGCTGCGGTTTCCCCATGCCCCGGATGGGGTTGGGGCGATGACGGGAGATGCGGATGTACCGGGCTCCTCAGGCCCAGAAGGGAAATCTGCGAGTGATACCGGTGGTTCGAAACGAACCCGAGAGTCGAGGGTATCATGACCGAAGGTCTGGGCGAGTCTCTCCTTGTCCCTTTCCTCAGCCTTCACCTTCGCCTTGTCGTCCTTCTTCCCCTTCTCCCTGCGACGGGCCCTCCTTTGTTTCAGCGCACCCTCAAAGTTAGTGAGTCCCTCTACCCCAACCACCGCTTCTAGATCCGCTTCGATGAACACGACGTCCGCGCCTTCTGGGAAGTGGGCAAGGTACTTCCACCGTTTCCGTAGATCATCGTTGACCGTCCCCTCCGAGTGCGCCTCCACCCGAACAGTAACTTCGTCCGGGAAAGCGGGGTAGCTTTTGAAGTGGGATAGGAGGATTCTGATGTCCAGGGGATGCAGGAAAATTGGTAGTCCCGACGCTGCCTGGTAGTAATAGTATGATTGTGTGGAAGGGGGTGGGGGGTTCAGATTTCTTCGTTGGCGTGGGTTACGACCTGGTGTCTGCGAGGAGCTGTGTGGTCCGCCCTGTGATGGAACGGTATTCGGGATCTGTGACGACAAGAAAGCGGCGGGGACCTCTTCCCGGTCGTCCGATGTGTTGGTCTCTCTGCGCTGTGGGGCAGCCCTCCACAATTTCTCCTGTTCTTGCTTCTGTTGTGCCACCACAGCCTTCTCTATGGTTTCCCTCAGAAACACGTTCTCAAGGGCGGCGGCTTTTGCAAGCTGGCGTCGTATGCTCTCCTCTGCGTCATCTAAAAAAAAGAGGGCGATGTCGTCTTTGAGACTGAGAAGGACATGCCTTTCGGATTCGACCTCTTCCAAGTTTTTTGACAAATCCGCCATGAGCTGGTCAGGTGTTGCCAGCATGAATTTCGCGAACTCGAAAACGTCGGGGAGGAAGTGGAAGGGGGCCTGATGTGGTGGCAGAAGGTCGGATGGCCAGGTTGCGGACCGAGGCAATGCTAAGGTCGTTATTTGCGGACGTTGCATCAGTCGCATCCGAAGTGTAGATCCGGGGCGGAAGTTGTCTGGTTCATGTGTCGCCGCTGATGATGAACTCCCTGCGACTACCTCCTCTGCTTCGTCAACAAACGATGGCTCGTCAAGCCATTTAACAGCTTTCAGATGCTTCTCGTTGACGGAATCGAAACATACAGGGCAACGGACCCACTTGTTCTCCGCGGTCCCGAGCAGATGGAGAACACACGGGAAGCAAAACACCTACGCGAACTGTCAGACAAGAGGCGGGCTTGAGCGTTCAAGTACGCACATGTCCGCATTTTGTCATTCTCGGTGCGGTTGGTGGAGCAAGGCAGATCGGGCACGTCGTCAATCCCTCCTCCTGGGACGTGGACCCGCCCTTTGAACTGGCGGAGGCAATCGCAGAGATGCGGGGTACGATAACTTGAAGAACGTCATACCATTGGGGGAAGCTTTGCCGATCTGCATCAACTCACATCCGATAAGAGGGTACGAGGAAGCACGTACATGTCCGGGTCGGCAAAATGCACAGTGTAATCTCCAGCCGGATGGACAACAAAGCGGTACTGCGCGTTCACAAATCCTGTGAAACCAAAGGATGAGAAGGTGTAAGTCGTGTTGGACAGTGGCATACTCACGTTCCTTATTCCACACTTGGACGGAACCGTTGGTCCTTCGGGTCCGCCTTGGGAGACTCTGTGGGGTTTGCCTGGACGGCAGGGTAAAGTTGAGGAGATGGTTGAGCGACTGGGTGGAAGACATCCTGCTGGAGGATCGTTTGGGGGTTTGGGACGGAGTGATCAGCCCTGATCTGTGGGTTGTATTTGAAGTTTGTTGAAGGGTCATCTGGCAGAGTTGCCAGTGTGAGAGCCGCCGGCAACAACGACCAGCAAGTGGAAATTGCTGGTCGTAAATTGTTGGAGGGTTTCTATCTAAGGTTCCGCTCGCTTGCTTTCCACCTGACTCGGAAGCACGTGATGTACTCCCGTTCCGATGAGCGCCCGGGTGTTGGGTTCCGTCTCCTTTCATCATGGCCAAGGGCAAGGGCACAAATCCAGCGGACGCGTACCGTAAGTGGGAGCTCACCTGGTTTTTTGCGTGACGCTCATTTTCCTTCTAGGAAAAGCCCAGCGGAAGAAAGAAGTCAAGAAGGCATGCTCTTTCCTGCCGGTGGGGTGACCCGTGTGCTCATGACCCCAAACAGTAGAACAAGGCAGAGAGACAGAAGACTCGCGACTTTGCTTTGGTCAAGAAAGACACAGCTGGTGCGTACGGTGGCTTCGCCCCTTGCCCCGTATTGATTCACCTCCTACAGAGATCGAGGAGGAGATCGAGCAGCTGGAAAAGAAGGAAACACCTTCAGCCACAGAACAGGCCCGCCTCAAAGAACTCAAGTCGGACCTCGAGAGGGTAAACAAGAAGAAGGAAGAATGGGTTGAAGAGCACCCCGAACATCGGAAACTCGTCTTCAAGCCCAAACGGCGTCCTCAGGATGAGGAAACAAGACCACCGTCACTGGCTGGTCCAACCAGCAGGAACCTTTTCAAAAAGAATGGTTTACCACGGCATCCAGAGCGCAGTATCTACTATGATCCCGTTATGAACCCGTACGGTCTCCCACCCCCAGGAATGCCGTACATGGAGAAACGTGAGTATTCGCCAGAAATCTCGCTTTTATGAGACACTAAGAGGCTGTAGCGTTACCGCCTGAAGGAAGTAAAGCACAAGAACAGGATGGTTCGGGTACGCGTGCTTCCCTTGTTCCCATTCCACGAACTTACCTCTGGTTCGACTATAGATTCTGACGATGATATTGTCATGCCTGATGGCCCGCCCCCTGGTGGGGAGGAAGAACCTGTGGATAGTGATGACGACATTCCAATGCCAGAAGGTCCTCCTCCTGGGAAAGGACAAGGTGTGTGCGTTCCAGCCGCGTGATATATCTCGTCTCACGCACGGCTAGTCATTCTGGAACCACAACCTCCACTCCCCCCAGCGATACCGTCCTACCCAATGCCTCCAATGCCCCTGGTGCCTCCGCCACCCACAGGACTTGTTCCGCCGCCACCTCCCTCCAACTTTATCCCTCCCCCGCCTCCGGGGTTCCCAGGCGTCCCCCCACCACCACCAGGGTTCCCCGTACCACCACCCCCAGGGTTTCCGGTACCACCACCCCCGGGGTTTCCGGTACCACCACCTCCAGGGTTTCCCGTCCCACCACATTCCACCCCAGGACTCCCACCTCTCCCTCTCGGGTTCCCTATTCCTCCAGCACCGTACAGTAACGTGCCCATTCCCATGCCCCCACCTCCGCCTGGATTCTTCCCGAGGAAACGTCCTGGACCTAGCCAAGATCCTCTCTCAAACGCACCACACCGGACGTTACAAGGACATCCGTCATTACCACCGAAACCTGGTTCTGTGAAGGGCGATGTGATTTCCTCCGCGACCATATCGGCCGAACCTGAACTTCGCAATCTGAAGAAGGAGAGTACCGCGTTCATGCCCACATCCGTAAAGAGGAAGAGAGTGACAGCGACCCCGAAGGTCAATGCCGCCCCGTCTGTGGAAACCCCGGAGGAAGTTTATCCTGTTGCCCCTCGGCCTGACCTGCTCAGCACGCTGCAGGGACAGTTCGGGCCCGTACCTCCCGAGTCCGTTGCGAAGAAACCTGGAACGGGGGCGAAAGACGACTATGCTAAGTTCGTCGAGGAGATGGGAGACATTCTATAAGTAGATAGGTACACTTGGAACCATGGGGTAATGCGAGCGAGTCTGAAGCGCTCTCGACCGAACTGGAGCCTAGAACCGAAATGTTGGGGATTACAATAAATATTAAATATGATGATATCCGGTTCATCTCGGCCTCAGACTAGGACAAGAGAGCGCGAATGGCTAGAACATTGCACCCTATCGTAATCAGTCAGCTAACTCGAGCCAACTTGTAGGGCGCAGCCCAGGCTTTTGTGCTCGGACGACCATCATCCACCGTAACCACCATGGTGTGGGGAACGACTCTGCCACCTCAGCCAGTCATCCTCCAACCCCGTCCCCTCCAACTAAACGCAGGCTCGATTCTCCTCGTGCCCCTGCTTCCGCACAGAAAGACTTCCACGCCTCTGCCCACAGAGATATGGACCAAAATATTTATCAACGTCTATTACGGTGATGAGGACGTGGACCCCACCCCGAACGTCCGCCGTCGCACAGAAGGGTACCGACGTGACTTGCTTTTGATCTGCAAAGCACTCACAGTGCGTTGAATTACATGCCCTGATGTCGTTTAGACTCGCTCGTTGATCGTATCGCCACTCCTTCCACAGAACATCGCGCTTCCAGTGTTCTACTCCTGTGTTTGGATTCGGTCGCTTTGGCAACTGGACAGATTCACAGCGACGCTTCATGCTGCCGACAAACAGTGGGACTCACTCCGGAGGATACCTTACTCCGTTCCAGGCCGATGGGTCCAAGACCTCGACCTGTCCGGTTTGGATTGCCGGCACATAAGCTTAGCCGTCGACGAGCTTCTCACAAATCTATTCTCTCTCCTCCCATTCATGACCATCTTCGCCCTAAACACCACCATGACACTGAGCAGGAGAGCTCTTGCCGCGTTGACCTTCAGGGACGGATGTCGGCACCTAAGAGCGCTCAAGGGTATCAAGGCGCCCGTGACGCAACCCATCAACCAGACTCAATACCCCGCACTGGTGGTTGATAGTGACCCACTCGTCCAGCTCATCAGGAACTTGGCTCACCTCGAGGAGATAGACATCCACGGTCCGGGTTTCGACTCCCTCGAAGTGGACCTTGCATTCGCGGACGTTCTACCCCCCGTTGGGATGGAGGGGGAAGAACCGGCCCTTCGCGTGGACAACCCCCTAAAACTCAGCAACCTTAAGAGTCTATCCATACTCTCAACTCACGCTTCACCTCTCATGTTTGCCCTCCTCTCGTCCGAACTCCCTTCCTTACAGCGTCTAGCTGTAACCCCATTCGACGACCTTCCATACCCGACATCGCTCGTCTCCAAGTTCATCCAGGTTCACGGGTCGATCCTCCGCTCTTTGCACTTCTATACCCCAGGGGATACGTGGCCGACAACCTCCCACCCTTCCCCACCGGACATATTGCTCACATGTCCTAACCTAACCCACCTCTCGCTCGAATTCCCCCTTCCAGAGCTCGAGATCCCCCGGTTCAGCCATCCGGACGAATCCCACCCCTTACAGATACTTTCCATACCCCGGCCCAACCAGCGCTGCTACCAAATCGTCAGCGCCGTGGCCTCCTCACTCAAGAACATTCGAGTCGTGCGCACGCGTGACGTCAGGTGGTTGAGACGAGGAATCACCTCTCAGGCGACGGAGACTGGTACGCAAGGGGAAATGCGAGAGTGGAAGCGTAAGCTGGCTTTGCGGGGTGTGAGCCTCTTGGACGCGGACATGAATCGCTACCATGATTGTTCTTAATCGTAAGTACGTACGTCTCGACCTCTTGCTTTCCCTATGTTTTTGCTTTAGTGCCTTTGTTCCTTGCATGCCCGCTCGATCCCTTTGTTTTCTCGCTCGCTCGACATGTTCACAATCTAGTAATTTGTTCATCATAGGTCCTAATACAGTCCCTCCCTTCCGCAGAGTCCTCTGGGCGCCACCTGATGAGGCCTGGTGAGAAAGTGCCTTCGCAGAACTACTGCTGATTCATCCTCCCACCCGGGTTCCCAAGAACTCGTGATAGACGACCCCAGAGCGTGAGTCATGGATCAGATTGCCTACCAGGGACCGGAGAAATCATAAATAGCCTCCCAATGTGGAGGAACCAGGCCCTTCGTGCTCACCCCAGTGCCTTCCATGTCGACCCCAAGATCGTATCCATTCGCGATCGCAAACGCATTCAGCCAAGATGCGTTTGGGGGGAACCCAGCGACGATCGTCTTCCTCGACCAATCCAACACGCCAACCCAAGAGGACTATCTGAAGTTCGCAAAAGGCTTCAACCAACCCATTATCACCTTCCTCACCCTCACTTCGACCGCGGCCGGGAAACCGGGAGTGGTCTCATTCGACGCTCGGTACTTCTCTCCGGCGTCCGAAGTCGGATTATGTGGCCACGGGACCATCGCGGCAATGAAGGTCATCCTCGACTCTGCGACGAACTTACCCGGGTTCGGATCAGAGAGCCGATTCCCTGCCTTTTCGTCTCCCGAAACCCACACCGTGGAGTTCACGACCAAGAGCGGGGTGGTCGTTTCTTCTCGCAAGGTCGTCATACCTGACGAGGTGAGCGGGGAAGAAGAGGACTGGTTCGAGATAGTCCTTCCGGCTGGAAAACTCAAAAGGTTGCCCGCTGGAGAGGAAGAGAGGGTCCTCGGCCTATTCACTCGCGCCGTAGGGAAGGATCCGAAAATCAAATACATCGGGATGGGAGAACCTCCGTTCCAACGCGACCTTCTCATCGTCTTGGACGAAAGCGAGAACGTCGAACAACTCAAAGTTGACGCGAGGGTATTGGTAAGCAAACCTCGAGTTTCAACAAGTTCACCCAGACCAACGTCACTTGTGAAAAAATTCCAGACAGAAACCGGCTTCGAAAAGCACATCGTCACCTCGGATTCAACGAGCGGGAAGTTCACAGAAGATTACATCGTTAGGATGTTCGCCCCCGCCGCAGGCATCGATGAAGACCACGTCTGCGGTTCCGCTAGCTGCACGACGAGTCCCTACTGGGCAACCGAGAAAGGCATCACGGAGCTGAAGGCCAGGCAGGTCAGTGAGAGGGGTGGCAGGCTGAGGGTGGGGATGGATGGGGACAACATAAAGTTGTGTGGCCAGGTGAGGGTCACTAGCGTCGGGAGGCTCTTTCTGTAGAATAAACACCAGGGACGGGCATTACATCCGCGTGATCTCGGAGTAGTGGGTGGGGCTGATAGAAGTGCTTGATATTGTCCCGCAGTACCCAAACTCCACAAGGCAATCAAAGGTTCATATTAATGACGGGCTGATGGTTGTACTAGCCTTTGCTATTATGAATTCAAGCGTGGTGTACGTAGCAAACTACCTACGAAAGGGTTCGTCAGACCTCTGACGCACGTGAGAGGGGAGAATGAATGGTAGCGTCTGTTGGTAACTTACAGGTTGAGTATAAGCAGGGGGCGCATGTGCGTAGTGTATCAATAAAATAGCAGAAAGCGGCTTGCGGATAGCGTAGAAGGGGGAAAAAGCGACAGGAAACTATGGTTGATATCGTGGTAGTGGTTCCAGACTCGAGGAACCTGGCCCTGCAGGATTGACTGATCGTTCACCCGTTTGCCGAGGTAAACAATCATCAGCCGGAGCCGTTGGATCGTCACCGGAATCCGCTATTTCTGGGGGCGCAGATGGGTGGGGCTGTATATCACCCTGCGGTGGAGCACTCGGTAAGATAGGATCCTCTGCCTCAAAAGGGGGAGCGGAGGGGTGAAGATCCGGTTCAACGTTCAAGTCGTCATAGTCGTAGTACTCAAGGGCAGCGGCCTTGCCCTTAGACGAGGAAAGCAACGTCGGAGGTAGGGGGAAGCCATGAGACGGGACTGGTTCAGAACCGTCCTCGTATTCGAGCGACTCCACGTCATCCTCATAGAGGACAGGTGCAGAACCGTGAACGTCGCATGAAGACCCAGGCTCTGTTGGTGGCTGACTGCTCAGAACTTCCATCTGCCGAAGGACAGCCTTGTCATCAGTTGCAACGTGAGCGATGTGGAGGTTAGGCGGGGTCGTATCGCTCTCAGGGGGAGAGGGTGGTGGTGAATTGGGACAGGGGGAATCGATGTGAGTAATGTGAGCGTCGTAAGGTGAGCTTCCTGGAGAAAGCTGTGCTAGATCTTTAGTTGGTGAGATGTCGGATGTGGAAAGGGATCTGCCTTGATATGCTGGAGGCAGGGGGGGTGCAGGAGGTGGGGACGGTGATGGTGGTTCGACGTCCGTGTGTGGTTCGTGATCGGTCCTACTCGGTGAGGAAGGGACAGAACGAGCGATCGAAACGGTTGGTTCGGGTGATGAGACACGGGACGGTGGAAGTGATGATGATCTTGACTGAGGGGATGAAGCTGTTGATGCGATTATTTGAGACGAGCTGGCGGTCGAGTTGTTTGGTGGGTAGGGGGATGCGGTTGATAGCCTGGCGTTCCGTCGCCTCCTCGCGGACTGTCTGACATTTTCCCTCCACCGCGTGGTAGCCCTCGCCCACAGTTTAGACTTGGTCCGGGACTCCTTCTCAGACTCGACGCTCTGTGAGGGCCCCCTCCGCCTCACCAGTTTCCTCTCTACGTCCTTCCGCAGTTCGGCCTTCCGTTTCCGTCTCCAGAGCCGAATAACAACAATGAAAACGACGATGGCTGCGGCGAGAACGAGAGAAAGTGAGAGTATGACAGTCGTCCGGAAGGCACTTTTTTCGGACGTCCTCGACCAGCCAGGAGGGAGTAGGTCTGTTTCGTTGGTTGATGACGGCATGGGAGTGGTGGCGAGATCGTCCACAGGAGTGAACCCAGTCGGACCAGAATTATCATGACACTGGTTATAATGAGTGTGCGGGAGGAGGATGAAAGATCGAAATGCCACGTACGACGCATACAGTCGACCCGTAAAGAGACCAAGTCGACAGCCTCCTCCACCGCCCGTCTTCGCCTTGGGTATAGCCTGGTGCGAGATTCCGTCCGAAGTGGTTCACGGGGGTCGTCGGGATATCTGTGGGAACTGGACTGCTGGGACCCGGCACGGGGGAGGATGGGGACGGGGTCTGATAAG
>Ga0307509_10008062_pt1 | contig 13524 bp, 13 predicted proteins | sample 10_EM_MG_FD_202245 | JGI IMG/M metagenome (GOLD analysis project Ga0307509, IMG submission 202245) | Populus trichocarpa ectomycorrhiza microbial communities from riparian zone in the Pacific Northwest, United States - 10_EM | ecosystem: Host-associated > Plants > Roots > Unclassified | place...
GTCGAAGCCGTGACTCGCGCACTGCACCAGCTCCAACTCCGGGGCGGCAGCGAGGTGTTCGGCGGTAACCGGCGAGAGCGCGGTGATGACGATGTGCGCAGCGCGCAGGGCTCGCGGATCCTCGTCGACCGTCTCGACGACGGTGACGTCCACGCCGTCGGGCAGCAGCGTCGCGAGACCGGCTCCCGCCTTGCGGCCGCCCATGTGGGGTGGGACGACGGCCAGGACGTTCTTCGTGGGGGACATGCGGAATCCTTGTCGGGGTGGGGGAGGCAGGCGGGGGTCCGCGCGTGCGTCAGGACCGGGTGATCGACTCGGCGAGTATCCGGGCCAGTTCGCGGGGCTGGGAGAACATCGGCCAGTGGCCCGTGTCCATCCGGACCAGCTCCCAGCGTCCGCTCGCGACCAGTTCGTCCACCAAGGTCGGCAACTCCTCACCGTCGAGCAGGCACTTGACGTAGGTGGCCGGGAGATCGGCCAACGGGTTGGCCAGGACTGCCGGTTCGGTGAGAGTGGCGCCCGGGTGCGGGGTCCCGTCGGTGACTATGCGAGTGATCTGCTCGTCCGTGAGGTCCTGGCCCGCGTAGTCGGCCGGGTCCAGGGGCGGCCAGACTCCGCCGTTCTCGGCGAGGGACTTCCTGACGTGGTCGCTCGAGAAGCCGTCCAGGGCCGACTCCCCGTCGACCGGCACGCCCGAATCGACGAACACCACCCGGGTCAGCCGGTCGCCGATGCGCTCCGCAGCCTGGCCCACAGGAACACCGGAGTAGCTGTGTCCGACCAGGACGACGTCCCGTAGATCGAGGCGCTCGACCTCGTCGACGACGTCCTGCACATGGGTCCGCTGCCCGGCCGGCACCCCCTGCTTCTCCGCCAGCCCGGACAGGGTCAGCGCATACGCCTCGTGCCCTGCCCCGCGCAGTTCGGGCACCACCTCGTCCCACGCCCACGCACCGAGCCACGCGCCTGCCACCACCACGAATTGAGTCATGGGCCAAACGTAACCGCCGGGTCTGACAACGGCCTTCCCGGAACGATCAGACCGCCCGCGCCACGGCCCGTACCGGCGCCCCGTCCGCCCCCGGCAGCCGCAGCGGGAACAGGAACAGTTCCACGTCCGAGAGGCCCACCACCCGATCGAGCCCGGTGAGGTTCTCGGCGATCACCCCGCCCGCGCCGCACAGCACACGATGCGCGGGCAGCCCGAAGTCGGCCGTCCCATCGCCGGGTTCGGGCGTCGGATCGACACTCAGCGCGTCGACCGCGACCGTACGGACCCCCGCCGCGACAAGAGCCTCGGCCGCCTCCGGGGTGAGCCACGGGTGGGCGAGGTAGCGGTCGGTGCCCCAGTACGCCGACCAGCCCGTGGCCAGCAGAACGAGGGACCCCGGCCTCAACTGCCCCAGCGCGGGCGCCAGCAGGTCCGGCGTGATCGGCGCCCGGTCCGGCAACCCGCGTACGTCGGCCACCACCGCGTGCCCGGCGAAGCGCTCCAGGGGCAGTTCGTCGAGGCGGGGCCACGCGTCGTCCACGTGATAGGGGGCGTCGACATGCGTGCCCGACTGCGAACCCATGTGCAGTTGAAGGACGTTGACGCCGTCCCGGGGCGCGCGCAGCGCGGGGGTGACTTCGACGGCCGGGTCACCGGGATACACGGGCATCCCGGTGACCACGGGCACCGACAGATCGATCCAGCCCGGCATCAGCTGCTCGCGGCGGCCGGTGCGGGCACCCCGGCCTCCGCTCCGGGGCCGGTGATCAGCGGCACCGGCACCTCGACCGTACGGGCCAGCCGGGCGCCCTCCGGCCCGTACGCGGCACGGGGTTCGGGGAACAGCCGGAGCAGGCTCAGGAACAGCACGGCGGCCACGGCGAGTGACAGCGGCAGGCTGATGTCCACGCCGTTGGCCAGGTCGCCGAGCGGGCCGACGAACTGCCCCGGGATGTTGGTGAACAGCACACCGACCACGGCGGCGACCCACCAGGCGGTCATGCCGCGCCAGTTCCAGCCGTGCGCGAACCAGTAACGCCCGCCGCGCTGACGGCGGTTGAAGACCTGGAGGGCGTCCGGGTCGTACCAGCCGCGCCGGGTGTAGAAGCCCAGCATCATCACGACCATCCACGGTGTCGTACAGGTGATGATCATCGTGGCGAAGGTGGAGATCGACTGGACGAGGTCGAAGCCGAACCGACCGATGAAGATGAACGAGATCGACAGCACACCGACCAGGAACGTCGCCTGCACCCGCGACAGCCGCGGGAACACCGACGAGAAGTCGAGCCCGGTGCCGTAGAGCGAGGTCGTGCCCGTCGACATGCCGCCGATCAGGGCCAGCAGACAGACCGGCAGGAAGAACCAGCTCGGTGAGATGGCGAGGAGTCCGCCCACGAAGTTCGGGGCGGCCGGATCGACGTATTTGGGGGCCTTGGTGGCGATGATGCTCGCGGTCGCCAGGCCGAAGACGAACGGCAGGAGGGTGGCGATCTGCGAGAGGAACGCGGCTCCAACTACCTTGCGGCGCGGGGTGTTCGCCGGGATGTAGCGCGACCAGTCGCCGAGGAACGCGCCGAAGGAGACCGGGTTGGACAGCACGATCAGCGCCGCGCCGATGAACGACGGCCAGAACAGCGACTGGGTCGCCGCGTCAGCCGAGGACGTGAAGACTCCCGCGTACGACGGGTCGAAGTCACCGGCGAAGGCGATCGCGCCGAGCAGGAACAGGACCGTCGCGGACAGCACGGCGATCTTGTTGATGAAGAGCATGAACCGGAAGCCGTAGACACAGACGGCAAGAACCAGGACCGCGAACAGCGCGTACGCGACGACGTAGGAGAGCGTGCTCTGCTCCAGGCCGAACAGGCGGTGCGCGCCGCCGACCAGGGCGTCGCCGGAGCTCCACACCGAGATGGAGAAGAACGCGACCGCCGTGAGGAGGGACAGGAACGAGCCGACGGCCCGGCCGTGCACGCCCAGGTGCGCGGAGGAGGCGACCGCGTTGTTCGTGCCGTTGACCGGGCCGAACACCGCCATCGGGCACAGGATCAGCGCGCCGACGACGACTCCCAGGAGCGTGGCCGCGAGGCCCTGCCAGAAGGAGAGGCCGAACAGGATCGGGAAGGCGCCCAGGACGCAGGTGGAGAAGGTGTTGGCACCGCCGAACGCGACCCGGAACAGGTCGAGCGGGGTGGCTGTGCGGTCCGCGTCGGGGATGCGCTCGACGCCGTAGGTCTCGACCTCGGTCAGGGACTGGCTCGGCGCGGCGGGGGAGGGGTCGGGCTGCTTAGAGGAGGGGGACGAGGGGGACAAGGGGGCTCCAGCGGAGGACGGCGGTGGAGCGCGTTGTAGCGCGGTGGCGGAGGGGGACGGCCGTTCACGCGCGCGGGGTGGGCGGGTGAACGGATGCCGTCCTCAGGGGGTCTGCCGACGCTATGGCCGGCCGCGACACCCGCACCAGAGGACGGTTCATCCATCTTCCGTGCCGTGGGTGGAGGAATCATCCACCACTGTTCCTATGCGCTGTCGCCCGGCGCGTCCTCCGGTTCGGCGTCGGGGCCCTGGGCGCGGACCCGCTGGACGTGTTCGAGGGAGTCGCGCAGCTCGCTGAGCCAGTCGTCGGTGTGGCGCTGGACGAGGCGGACGCACCAGGCGAGCGCGTCACTGCGGCTGCGGGCCACGCCGGCGGCGATGAGGGTGTCGAGGACCTGGCGCTCGGGCTGGCGCAGCCGGGTCATGACGGGCGCGGAGATGTGCGTGAACAGGGACCGCTCCCCGGCGCACTCCACACCCCACGAGACCTTCCTGCGGAACCGGTGCTCGGCCTCACGGGCGAGGGCGATCCGGGTCTCCCGGGTGCGCTCGCGGAACTCCTGCACGCGACCCTGGACGGCCGCCTCCTGCTCCGCGTCCGAGACCCCCTCGGCGAGCTTGGGTGCGGGGATGCGGCCGATGACGGTGACCTCCTCGCGGTCGACGGTGACCTCGACCAGCTCCTCGAACAGATCGTCGGGCAGACGGCCGGTGAACCAGCCGCGAAGCTTCTCCTGCTGCTCTGTCGTAATCATGTAATGACGATTACTCGCGAGCAGGACAAACGCAAGGGGCTGCGGCGGAGTGCGCCGAGAGCTGAAGCGGAATGTTTCGGGACTGTTTCAGGCCGATTGGCGAGCATGGGTAAACCGGCCATCCGACCTGATTCGGCGATCAAGAACCGCGCAGTTCCGGGCTTGACGCGATCGAATTCTGTGACTTCACGCCACTGATTCAACACGCAAGGTTACTGAAACCTGTGGGTGGGATGTGAGTTTCCGCGACGGACTCGGCAGAGTGGCGCCCGCCGGTCCGGCACCGATCGAGCGGGGCCGGCACCTCCTCGAACCGATCGTCTCGTGATCGGTTCGTACCGAGCGGAAGGATGCACACAATGCGGAACACCGCGCGCTGGGCAGCGACCCTGGGTCTGACGGCCACCGCCGTCTGCGGACCCCTGACCGGGTCCGCCCTCGCCGCCCACGGAGCCGGCCCGGCCGCGCTCTACGCCCCCTCGGCCCTGGTGCTCACCATGGGCCACGGCGATGACGCCGCCCTCGCCACACCGGAACGCGCGGTGACCCTCACCTGCGCGCCCACCTCCTCCGGCACCCACCCGGCCGCCGCCGAGGCCTGCGCCGAACTGCGTGGCGTCGGGGGCGACTTCGACGCCCTGACGGTCCGGGACGACGTGCTCTGCAACAAGCTCTACCGCCCCGTCGTCGTCACCATCGACGGTGTCTGGCAGGGCAGACGCGTCTCCTACGAGCGCGTCTTCTCCAACGAGTGCGTGAAGGACTCCTACGGATACGGAGGCGTCTTCACGTTCTGAGAGACCGGGACCGCACGGTCTCCGTGAGCACCAGGGAGGGTCCGTAGCTGGGGAGCGCGTGCCCCTGTCACGGAGTACTGCGGTCCCGCATCCAGGGGTCGGCCGGGCGGTGTGGGGTCGCCCGTGCCGGCCCCTGTCATCGTTCCCGCCGCTCGGCCTGCGCGGGCAGCACACGCAGCGGCGGAAAACGGCCGAGCAACCCCGAGGCACGCAACAGCCGGTCGATGCGCGGCCCGTCGGACACCACACGCAACCGCCCGCCGCGTTCCCTGGCCCGTCGCTCGGCCCGGCACAGGACCCGCAGCCCCGAGCAGTCGAAGAACTCGACGGGCCGCAGATCCACCAGCACGTCGGGCTCCGCGACCGCCGTCGCGGCGTCCAGGTGTTCCACGACGAGGTCGGCCGTCGCCATGTCGATCTCGCCCGAGACCTCGACCACCGTGAAGGGGCCCCCGGACCGCGTACGGGCACAGGAGTTGGCCGCGGGACTGTCGCGTTCGTCCGCTTCCGCTGTCATGGCCGCTCCGCCTCGGCATGGGGCGCGTTGGATCTCGGTAGCTACCCCGTTGAGGTCCCGGGCATCCCTGAACTCGCCGCCCGCAAGATCTAGTTCACTCGACATGGTGAATTCCGGCCCGAAAGGTTGACTTTCTGTCAGTAAGCGCTCGCGATCGGGCGACTGTGCTCGGAGCGAGCAGTGAAGAGGGGCCGCCGTCTCCCTGCGGACGGCGGCCCCTCGGTCTGTGCGGCTCAGGCTCGGGCGGAGCCGATCACATGTGGACGACCGGTGCGGCGTCCGCGTCCTGCTGCGGAACCCCGCGACGGTAGAGCACGAACGCGATCAGCGTGCCCGCGGCGAAGAAGCCCGCCGACCACCAGAACGCGGTGGTGTAGCTCTCGATCGTCGCCTGCGCCTGGACCAGCTTGCTGGACGCGTCCTTCCCGGCCAGGTAGTCGGTCGCGGCGCTCGCGGCCAGCGTGTTCAGCAGCGCCGTACCGATCGAACCGCCCACCTGCTGCATGGCGTTGACCGTCGCGGAGGCGACGCCCGCGTCCTCGGCGGCGACGCCGCCCGTGGCGAGCTGCATCGCGGGCGGCATCACCATGCCGAGACCGGCGCCGATCACGATCAGCTGCGGCAGGACATGGGTCGCGTAGGACGAGCTGGTGCCGATGTCGGTCAGCCAGGCCATGCCGACCATGGCGATGGCGAAGCCCAGCGGAATGACGACCTTCGGGCCGAGCCGCGGCACGAGCATCGTGGTGCCGATCTGCGCCATGACCATCAGGGCGCCGATCATCGGCAGGAACGCGACACCGGTCTTGGTCGGGCTGAAGCCGAGGTTCAGCTGGAGGTAGTAGGTGAGGAAGAGGAACACACCGAACATGCCCGCACCGGTGATGAGCACGGCGAGGAACGAGGCGCCCCGGTCGCGGTCGAGCAGGATGCGCAGCGGCAGCAGTGGGTGTGCGGCGCGGTTCTGCCACCAGGCGAAGGCGGCGAGCAGCAGGCCGCCCGCGATCAGGAAGCCCCAGGTCTGCGGTGAACTCCAGTCGTGCGTCTCGGCGTTGGAGAAGCCGTAGACGACGGAGAACAGACCACCGGCGACCAGCACCGTGCCCGGCACGTCCAGCTTGGAGCCCGCGGCGTCGCGGTGGTTGCTGAGCAGGACCCAGCCGCCCGCGAAGGCGACGAAGGCGATCGCGACGTTCACGTAGAGCGTCCAGCGCCAGTCGAAGGCGTCGGTCAGCACACCGCCGAGCAGCAGGCCCACCGCACCGCCGGCGCCGGCGATGGCGCCGTAGACACTGAAGGCCCGGGCGCGCTCGCGGGCGTCCGTGAAGGTCGTGTTGAGGAGGGAGAGCGCGGCCGGCGCGAGCAGCGCGCCGGCGACACCCTGGAGGGCGCGTGCGGTGACCAGCATCTCGAAGCTGGTGGCGGCGCCGCCGAGTGCTGAGGCGGCGGCGAATCCGACGACACCGGCGAGGAAGGCGGTCTTGCGGCCGAACAGGTCGGCGATCCGGCCGCCGAGCAGCAGCAGGGAGGCGAACGCCAGGGCGTACGCGGTGACGATCCACTGCCGGTTGCCGTCGGAGAAGCCGAGGTCCTTCTGGGCCGACGGCAGGGCGATGTTCACGATGGTGGCGTCGAGGACCACCATCAACTGCGCGACGGCGACGTTCGCGAGGATCCACCACCGCTTGGAGGAGGACGCGGACTGCGCCTCCCCGGCACCCGAGCGGGTGTCTTCGGTCAATGTCTTCTGGGACATCGGGAACCACTCCAGGGAAGTCGTTCGGGGTTTACCAAAACGTAAACGAAACGGTTTCGTACACATGGAGACTAGAGCACTTTCAGCGAAACGGCAACGTTTCGCTGAGGGCGGGGAGCGGGCATGCGCAGTGGCGTCTTCGAGGTCGATGGAGCCGGGCTGTACTACGAGGTACGCGGCACCGGCCCGGCGCTGTTGCTGATCAGCGGGGCCGGGGGAGGCGCCGGCTACTATGACGGCGTCGCCGAGACCCTTTCCGACGCATTCATGGTGATCTCGTATGACCGACGCGGCAACTCGCGGAGTTCCGGCAGGTCGCGGGCGCCGATGGAACTCGCCGTGCAGGCGGCCGACGCCCGCGCGCTCATCGACGGACTGGCCGGCGGCCGGGCGCTGGTCTTCGGCAACAGCGGCGGCGCGATCATCGGCCTCACGCTGGCCGCACTGCACCCGGAGGTGACGGCGGGCCTCATCGCCCATGAACCACCCGCCGTGAACGTCCTGCCCGACGGCGACCCCGGGCGCGGCTTCTTCGCCGAACTGGCCGCACTCTACGAGCAGGGCGGGGCACCAGCGGCCGGCCGCCGGTTCGCGGAGACGACACGCGGTGAGGGCACGTACCGCTGGCCCGCCGACCTCTGGAAGCGGTTCCTCGGGAACCAGGACCATCTCTTCGGTACGGAGTGGTCCGGCTTCGCCGCCTTCCGGCCCGACGAGACCGCGCTCAAGTCGGCCCCGTTTCCTGTGGTGTTGGGCGCGGGCGCGGAGGACCGCGGTACGTACTACGCCCGGCCGTCGATCGAGATCGCCCGCCGGATCGGCGTGCCGTGGGTCGAATTCCCCGGCATTCACATGGAGTTCCTGCGCGACCCACTCCCATTCGCTTCGGCGGTACGGGTGTTGGCGACCCAGATGCACAGTCGCGACGGTCACGTCCCGGCACTCTGGCAGGGCACCGCTCAGTGAGAACCGAGCAGCTCCGCGACCAACACCCGCCGCAGCCACACCCGATAGGCGTCCCGCGTCCAACCCCGGTGCCTGCGCAGGAGTTGGTGCATGTGCGGTGAGGCGAGGGCGTAGAGCGTGTCGGCGGCGGTGCGCGCGTCGAGGCCCGGGCGAAGGGCGCCGCGCTCCTCAAGTGCCGTGGCCAGGGCCAGATGCACGCCGTACGTCGCCTCGGCACCGGCGTCCGCCGACGCCCGCATGTCCGGGTCGGCGCCGGCCGCTTCGACGGTCACCATGATCAGGTCACCGGCGCGCTCCAGCAGGTCGGTCATCTGGTCGACGGCACGGCCGATCGCCCGCTCGGGGTCGGGCTCGTCCCGGATCGCCAGGGTCTCGGGGCGCTCCGGGACGGCGACCGGCTCCTCGTCACCGGCGAGCGTGACGCCCAGGGTGTGCCCGAACAGCGCGCCCTTGGTGGGGAACGCGTCGTACAGCGTGCGCTCGCCGACACCGGCCAGCGCCGCCACCTCCTTCATGCGTGTGCCCGTGTATCCCTTCTCGGTGAAGAGGTGGGCGGCTGCTTCCCGGATGCGAGTGCGGGTCGTCGCTGCCGCCTCGGCGCGCTTGGCCGAGCGGTAGGACCTCTTCTGGTTGACGGGTTCGGGCATGGGGAGGAGTCTAGAGGAAATCGGCGCAGTCATACTGCGGTGAAATGAGCGAGGAGCGTGAGAGCCATGCCGGAGCTCGCCGGAATCCACCACGTGAAGATGCCCGTCACCGACCTCGACCGATCGCGCGACTGGTACGGCCGCGTGCTCGGCTTCAAGGTCACGTATGAGTTCCAGGACGCGGACGGGGTCGTGCGGGGGGTGGCGGGAGAGGTTCCGGGGCTCGGCGACTCGATGCTCTGCCTGCGCGTCAACTCCCAGGCTGCGCAAGGCTGTCAGGGCTTCGACCCGGTCAGCTTCGCCGTCCCGGATCGCACCGACATCGAGGCGTGGGCCGCCCATCTCGACACTCTCGGCATCCCGCACTCGCCGGTGATCGAGGCCTCGATCGGCTGGCTGCTGGTGTTCAGCGACCCGGACGGCCTCGATCTGCATCTGTACAGCTGGGCGGCGCACGGGGTGGATCACGAAGGTGTCGCGGGGTACGGCCACCCGGTTTCCTGAACGCTGCGCATGCCTTGACCGGCATATAACCACAGAGGCATATTGGGCTCATGTCCGACGCCTCGCTCTGGACCGCCCTCGCCGATCCCCACCGGCGGGCCATCGTCGGCCTGCTCCTGGAGCGGCCCCGGCCCGTCGGCGAGATCGTGGAGGCATGCGGTCTGAGCCAGCCCAGCACGTCGAAGCATCTACGGGTGCTGCGGGACGCGGGCCTGGTCCGGGTACGCCAGGACGCGCAGCGCCGTGTCTACGCCCTCGACCCCGCCCCGATCGCCGAACTCGACGCGTGGCTCGCCCCCTACCGCGAGCTGTGGAACCGCAGCCTGGACAGGCTGGGTCAACGCCTCGACGAGACGTCGGACCACGACACCTCGCAACCCACCCCGAAGGACTGATCCGCCATGTCCGTCGACCTCACCGGCACGTATCTGACGCTGGACGACGGCCGCCCCGCCGTCCGTTTCAGCCGCACCTACGACCAACCCCTCGACCGGGTCTGGCAGTTCGTGACCGACCCCGACGAACTCGCCCAGTGGTTCCCCTCGCGGGCCGAGTTCGACCTGCGCCCCGGTGGCACGGTCACTTTCAGCGGCGACCCCAACATGCCGGAGTCGACCGGCCGGGTCGTCGCCGTCGACGCGCCCCGGCACCTGTCCTTCGAATGGGGCGGCGACGAGCTGCACTTCGACCTGGAGGAGATCGAGGAGAAGCGCACCCGCTTCACGCTCACGAACGTTCTCGGTGCCGAGGACACCGCGTCCCGCAGCGGCGCCGGCTGGGAGGTCTGCCTGGCCGCGCTGGACGCGAAGGCTCGCGGTGAGGCCGTAGAGGGGCCGCACACCGGTGCAGGTGTGCCCTGGAAGGCGTTCTACGACGGCTACTTGGCGGCCGGGGTGCCCTCCGGCGCGGTCGTGCCGGGCCTGGACTGACGCACCCCGGGCCCAGTCGACCTGTCACGCCATCTGTCGCCGTACCAGTTCGTGCAACCGCCCGCCTGTGTCCGCCAACAGCTGTGCGGGCGGCCCCTGTTGGGCGACCTTGCCGTCCTCCATGACGATCACGCGATCGGCGTCGAGCACGGTCGACAAGCGGTGCGCGATGACAATCCGGGTGGCGTTGAGCGCCTTGGTGCTCTCGATCACCGTGCGCTGGGTCTCGTTGTCCAGGGCGCTGGTCGCCTCGTCGAAGAAGAGGATGCGCGGTCGGCGGATCAACGCCTGCGCGATCATGAGGCGTTGACGCTGGCCACCCGACACCGCGCCGCTGCCGGAGACGATGGTGTGCAGGCCCATCGGCATCCGCTTGATGTCCTCGGCGAGCCCCGCCATCTCGGCCGCCGCCATCGCCTCCTCCGGCGTGAACGGCTCGGTGCCGCAGATGACGTCCAGGATGGAACCGGTGAACGGCTGCGCGTGCTGGAGCACCACCCCGCACTGCCGCCGTACCGCCGACTGGTCGAGGGCGCCGAGGTCCTGGCCGTCGTAGAGGACGCTGCCGGAGACCGGTTTGTCGAAGCCGATCAGGAGTCGCAGCAGGGTGGACTTGCCGCAGCCGCTGGGGCCGACGATCGCCACGAACTCGCCCGCGCGGACACCGAACGACACGTCGTCGAGGACGAGGGGGCCGTCGTCGGCGTAGCGGAAGGAGACCCGGCGGGCCTCGATCGCGCCGGACAGCTGGCCGGGGCGGGTGCTCGCGGTGCGGACCTCCGGGGCCGCGTCCAGGACCGGCCTGATCTCCTCGAAGAGGGGGAGCGCGGACACCGCCGAGACGAAGGCGCCGGTGAGGCTGGTGACGGAGGTCAGGAGCATCGTCACCGAGGTGTTGAAGGTGAGGAAGGAGGCCGCCGACATCGAGCCGCGCGCCGGGCCCGCCAGCAGCATGAACATCAGCAGGGTGCAGACCGGCAGGTACACCGCGCCCATCACCGTGGTGAGGTTCTTGATCCGGCCGACCTTCTGCTGCAACTCGCGGCTGTGCGCGAACTCGGCCGCCCAGGCCGCGTAGGCGTAGTTCTCGGCCGCCGCGACGCGCAGCTTCGGCAGGCCGCGCAGGGTCTGGAACGCCTGGTTGTTCAGCTTGTTGCTGAGCACGACCAGCTTGCGCTGCCAGCGCACCTGCCACAGACCGAGGCTCAGGAACACGGCCGCGATCACGACGAGCATGCCGATCGCCGCGAGCGCCATCGAGGGGCTGTACCAGAACAGCAGCCCCAGATTCATCGCGCCGACCGTCACCGACTGGGCGACGACTGGGCCAACTCCCGCCAGTAGACGGCGGATCGAGCTGATGCCCATCGCCGCGCTCGCCAACTCGCCAGTCGAGCGTTCGGTGAAGAACTTCGTCGGCAGCCTCAACAGCCGGTCCCAGACGGCCGGTTGGAGGGTGGCCTCGATACGGCCCTCCAGGCGCAGGATGGTGAGGTTCTCCAGCAGCATGAAGGCCGCCGCCACCACGCTGGTGATCATCACGGCCAGACAGACCTGGACGATCAGGTTCGTCTGCGCCTTCGGCACGAACTCGCCGAGCACCTTGCCCGTCGCGATCGGCACCAACGCCCCGATGGCGACCGTCACCAGCCCGCTGATGAGGAGGTTCGTCAGGTCGCTCCCTGTGCCCTGCATGCTGAAGCGCAACAGCCTGAACGGACTCAGCCGCCGCTCGGGCAGCGGGCGGTAGAACATCACCGCGCGCGGCTCGAACTCCTCCGCGTTCGCCTTCTCGATCGGCGTCTCGCGGCCGGTCGCCGGATGGACGGCGACATAGCCGCCGCGTCGCCAGAGCAGTGCGACCGGTGCCCCGGACAGCGCCCGATGGCCCACCAGCGGGCCGACGTTGTCACGCCACCAGCGCCCGTCGAGGCGTACGGCCCGGACTCGGACGCGTGAGGCGAGGGCTATGCGCTCCACCGGGTCTAGGCGGTCGCTCTCGCTGCCGCTCTGGGAGGGTTCGGCGAGGGTGATGCCGGCCGCCTCGGCGACCACCTTGCAGGCGGCGTACGACGCGTCGGCGTCGGCGGCCGTCGTGCGCCGGGCCGAGGACTTGCCGATCGACGCCAGCAGGGTCCGGTCGGCCTGCGCTCGTACCGCCTCACCGGCCTTGATCCCGGCGGCCGTTCGCGTCTCGTGGGTGCGCTCCAGCTGCTCGATCCACTTGTCCAGCGTGGACAGCAACCGGTACTGCTGGTCGACCATGCCCTGCCAGACACCCGGGTCCATCAACAGATCGGCGGCCGCCTCCGCGCCGTACATCGAGCCGTACTGCACGCTGCCTGGCGGGACTTGCATCCAGAAGACGTCGTCGTCGGTGAGCACGGCGGCCCGTTCGGAGGCCATCGGCGCCTGGAAGAGGATGGAGAGGCCGCGGCCGACGCCGAGGGCGAGGGCGTATTCGAGCGGGCTCGAAGTCGGGGGCACGTACTGGGGGTTGCCGTACTCGTCGTACGACCAGGTCTGGGTGTCCGCGGCCTGGTACAGCTCGCGCAGGTTGATGCGGTGCACCACGCAGTCCCGCAACGGACGTGCCACCAGCGTGTGTTGGGGCCCGGTGACCGGGCCGAGCAGCAGTGAGCCCGCCTCCAGGCGGCCGAGGTGGTGCCAGTGGCCCTGCTGCACGGCGTCCACCGCGAACAGGTCGATGGCGCCCGACGCGACCAGCCACAGCACCTGCGGGCCTTCGAGGTCGAGGCGGTTGAACCCGGCGCAGTCGATCGGCGTGCCCAGGGATCCCAGCGCGCCGAGGACCAGGTCGCCCTCGTGAACGGACGTCATCTCACCGCTCCTTGACCAGCGTGGCGTACGCGCCGCCGGCCGCCACCAGGGCGTCGTGCCGTCCGCGTTCCACGATCGTGCCGTGTTCGAGGACGACGATCTCGTCGCTGTCCCGCACGGTGCTGAGCCGGTGTGCGATCACCACGCAGGCGCAGCCGCGCTTGCGCAGGTTGTCCATCACGACCAGCTCGGTCTCCGCGTCCAGCGCGCTGGTCACCTCGTCCAGGACCAGGATGCTGGGCCTGCGCACCAACGCCCTTGCGATCTCCAGGCGTTGACGCTGACCGCCGGAGAAGTTGCGCCCGTCCTGCTCGACCCGGCTGTGGATGCCGCCGGGCCGCCGCATGACCACGTCGTACAGGGCGGCGTCCCGCAGCGCGTCCTCCACCGCCTCGTCCGGGATCGACGGGTCCCACAGCGCCACGTTGTCGCGGACCGAGCCCTCGAAGAGGAACACGTCCTGGTCGACGAAGGAGACGGAGGCGGCGAGGGCGCCGCGCGGGAC
>Ga0307509_10008063_pt1 | contig 13521 bp, 11 predicted proteins | sample 10_EM_MG_FD_202245 | JGI IMG/M metagenome (GOLD analysis project Ga0307509, IMG submission 202245) | Populus trichocarpa ectomycorrhiza microbial communities from riparian zone in the Pacific Northwest, United States - 10_EM | ecosystem: Host-associated > Plants > Roots > Unclassified | place...
TACCAGTGTCTTGCAAACGATGCCTTACCCCCTCACAGGTGGTTACCCTACCGAACTGGTACTTTCGTTGTGTTCTCGGTTGCAACCAATTTTTTTCTGCACGTTGTGTACAGTTGACCCGCCGTAGCAGCGGTTACTTTTTTCTTCTCTCACCATTTTCTTGTAACTTCGGACGGCCAACAACCCTTAGTCATCATTGCCATGAATGAACACCTGGATTGCCAGAGATACTCGAGTATCGGTACTCGTACAGTAAGGTAACCCATGGCGAAGCGAGTCCACGGCGAGGCAAGAATGCCCGTAGCACTTCTATAGGGCAGGGATTTGTATGGGCAGACTCGCTATCCCGTGGGGTACAGTAGACCCTGTTTTTGTTGCTCACTATCAGGTCCAACTGTACTACATGCCAAGATCAATATGCATAAATCCGTTTCATATTCAAATTTGCTTCCCTAGCACCAGTACCGTACTCGAGCACAGCTTGTACTACCGTACTGTTGCCCCTGGCTACTATCAACACCAAGAATCCAGCCGTCAAAGCCCCTTTCACTAAACTCGCGACGAGAGGTATACGGTATCGGGAAGAGAGATAGGCAGTGTGCGCAGCAACTAGAATTAACATTCGACTTCATTCTGAATATCTGAGTCTCAATTGACTACTGAATTATACTTCCCCTGCGTATCTGAGTTCCCGACATACCCCCCGACGCGAGTTTAATTTTTACAACTGTATTGATGTTCACTATCCAAAAATTCATCATCCCTTAGTCCGTTGCTGAGCACAAGAAATCGGTGGAATATTTCTCAATTCGAAATGCCAAGGACTATGTTTCCAGCTAGGGAAGAATACCCTCCAGGAGTAAATACCTCTAATCTATCTTATCTCTAATTAAGGAAAAAACTTCCCAGATGCCGTCATTTCTTAACTAGATCTCTTGTGCGCAGCACCCGACGGGCTAAAGGGATAGAGAGATTCATCATAGCCAGGGGCAGCTGTACCCCTTGTCATGTCCCGGTATGGGAGTGGATGGCGGGAGAAGCCGCTGGGGGACCTGTGTAACCCCCCCCCACCTACTTTGACTTTTTCTAATTGGTACGGTAGAAGGAAGTCAACTTGACTCCTGTCAAGTTTAGAGCCGCAACGGACCGAACTCCTGCAGGAAAGCCACTCTACCGGTGCTGCCAGGAGGGTGACAACATTTCCCTCCTCTCGCTTGTATCATAGATTATCTGGGATAAATACACAATAATTGGACCATGTGCTAGGCGGTTAGAAATAATCTCCTCCTCTGAAAAAGGGAAAAACTCACCAAAAATCTACCCTTCGAGACGAGGAAAAAAAGAAGAAAAAAAATAGTACTCGAGTACAAGTCGACACCTTTAACTAAGACAAGCTCTAACCTTCCAACATAAAGTCCCGAGATTTCGACTTCTTGCATATTGAGGTTACATCGTTCTTGGCACCAGACTGAGCCGCTCCACTGTCACCCAACCTCAGTCCCAACTTGAAACCAAAAATGATTACCCCTGCGGCGCGGGCAGATCACCGTGCACCAGTGCCCATGCCGTACTAGCTACTTGCATCCAACGCCAAGATCTTCAATAGCATAACCCCCTTATCGGCCGTTGGACCGTCGTGTTTATTGCCCCCGCCCCTGCTCCAAATCTCTGACTGCTGTGGAGCAATTGGGAACGGCACGATGATGTTGAGAATTTCCCCTTTATATTCAGGGAGAAAGCATAGCAAAAAGGTTCTCTCTTCAGTCTGCAGCTAAAGTGAATAAAAAAAGAAAAATACAATAGACTTTTACGATACTTAGAGATGCAACTCCGATGCACCAGCAAGGTTCCTAATTATTCTAATCCTTACGATACCCTAAACAAAGCTTGCAGAATTCATGTTTAGTAAACTACTATATATACGGTATACCGGTATTGCCGTGATAGACAGCGAACAAAACCCCTTTGCCTATTTTTTGTATATACTAGTGCAACATCTGCCAACCTTACCGGAGGAGAGCGGAGGCCATGATAATATCTATATCATACCATCGCAAGATAAGCATTCACATCAGACGCAGAATCCTTTAGAATCCAATTTAGAATCCAATTTACCCGGCAACCCCTATCTACCCACCTAACAACCACATGTGAACTGCAACAACAGCACCATCAAATCCAAAAGCGAGCCCCACCCCTGAGATTCCCATGTCAGAATCCCAAAAGGTGTTCGCTTATAATAAATCAACTGACCACCCCTTAATTCCGTTGTACCACCATTGCTTGTGCTCGTACCTGCACATTAGATCACTTCTCGTCCCACTTCCATGGTCGGGGGGATGGCAGACGGCTCAACCTTGAGCTCCCAATACTATTACCCGCAGACCGGTTACGGCTGGGCATGCGGGAGGTTTCATTACATTCGGATAGGAGTAAATTTCGTGGAGTACTCGAGTACATGTAATTCTTGCGGCACCGTCGGTACTTTGTATAATTGCAGGGTTCCAAAAGCGACATGCTACAGTGCGAAGTGCTCGAGTACACTTGTAATAAAATAATTACTTCTGAGCTTCAAGGGAAGATACCGGTTTCCTAAGCAAGAAGCAAGCAACAACTCCCCACTCGAGTACGGTATGGGGGGTACCATATGTTGACAGAGGAGTGAGTTGCCTAGGCACTCACACACGTTCCACAGGCCTTCAAGGCGTTTTACCTGCTGTGTTCTCAGAATTTGGTATTCACATTTTTTGTACCAGTCCGGGTACAGCAGGGTGCGGCACAGGCACAGTACCGCGATCATGGTTCATTGAGGTAATCTGGGATAGCGTGCCAATGCTACACTGTGCGATAGGCTCAATAGGGAAGAATAGTTTGCTTCAGGTAAAATCTAAACAGTTGACTCAGTGGGTCCCCGGAACCGTGGGGGATCGTGTTATGGTGGCGGTTCCCGTTGTTGGCTTGTCCCGCTCCATGAAGGGCAAGGGGTTGCTTTATGATCTCAAGTGCATGCTGTGGCTTCAAGCCGAGAGCCTTACCAGTACCGGTATTTGCCATCGGGTGCTCGAGAAAGGGAGGAGTCCTGGTGATCTCAAGGATAGAGAAGGATATCATGCGTCTCAAATTCTACTCTACGGCACTCGGCGGCCATTGGACAACGAAGAGAGCTCCCTCGCCCAGTTATCTCCTCCTTGTACCAGAATGGGTGCGATGGTCAGCAAGGTTCACCTCAGAAAGGGGTACAAAATACGAGGGCTCTCTTGTTGTCCCTAACAGATGCCTGCCAGGCGAGGTGGTACTTATATCGCGGACCCCCCCCCTTCTCCTCGCTCTCTCATCTCTATCCCCACTCTCACCATTGTCAGTCCCTACGACCACGATAGACCTCAATAGACCCTAATAGACCCGATAGACCACCTCCATCACAGACAAAGCACGATGAAGAACTTTTCGCAACTATCTCTATTCTTCTTCGCCGCCATCTCGGTTGGCCAAGCAGTAGCGGCGGACTTCCCCCTTGTCAACCGCGGCTTCGTGGCACTGGGCAGTCCCGGACTCGGAAAACGACAAGGCTCTTCAGGGTATTACTGCGAAGCTGGGTCCTATCAGTGCGCCGATGGCTTGGGCTGCTGTGAGACCGGAACTCTATGCAAACCTGGGACGGTTCAATGTCTGAAGCCGTGCGGAGCGGGATCGACCGACTGTTATGGCTCATGCTGTGACGCGGGATACGCTTGCGTTGGCAAAGATGTGCCCTGTCTGAAGATGGACACCGTACCAGGACCCACCACAACACCGGTTCCAACGACTTATAAGTCTATGACACCAGACGTTACTCCCAGCAGCTACTCCACCACGATGCCTAAGCCGACCACCCCTGTCACTACCCCCGTCAAATCTTACCCCACAATGCCAGTGGGATCGACTTACTCCATGCCTAAGCCAGAGCCCACATACGGCGGATCTTCTCCGAACAGCACATACCCCTCAAAGAATGCTACCGTCTCGGTGATCCCACTAAGCGGGGGCAACAACCTAAAGCCGGCAGGATTGTTGGGAGGATTCGGGATTGTGCTTTTCCTTGCTTTCTTCCAGATGTAAACATTGGCAGCTTTCTCTCTTTCTCTCTTTCTCTGTTGGATAATGGCGGTGGGTTATGCCATTAGGGGCACTTAATACGGGAGTTAAAACATTAGCAACTTTTCTTTTCTTTCTTTCCTTCTTTATTTCTCAGTCGGATAATGGCGGTGGATGATGCTATTAATGGCATTTAACACGGGGTTGAGAATGTTTTTAATATTATTATTCTAAAGAATGCATGGGTGGATGGAATGATGCCAGCTTCAGGGTTGGGTGAATTTGCTACATCTCACCATGATTATGCCTCGATGGCTCAATTAAATTGTTTCTTCTCATAAATTAGTCCCAGAAAGTAGCCGCGGTAAGGGGGTTCGAAGATCTCGGCGGGACAATTGGCTGTACTGTAGTGCCGTGGGGGCTCTTGAGATCCACTACCTTTGGAGCTCGAATCATTAAACTGCATGCGAGGACGTTGGAGTTGCCTTTTCCGGTAAGGTCGGACTCTTTTTGTCTCGACCTTCTAATAATTTTATTCTGCTCTCTAGGAGCACGAATAATTGGATCTTGTGATAGGACGTTGAGGTTGCCACTCTTAGTAAGCTCTCGTGGTTTTTTCCTTTTTTCTTTGTCTGGGGGGATGCAGATTATTGGTTGTATTTTTCGCCCCTTTTCCTGAGGAGGAAATTTCGAACTACCCAGCATATGGTCCGTTCGAGATTTTACAGGCATCTAGCAAGGGGCAAGCTGGGGGTGAGGGGGTCAGTTTTCGCCATGCGCCCGCCCCGCTCTCAAAGAGAGGGAAATAATAATAAAAAACATTCATAGATTATATTCGAGGGGGGGTCCTGGGGTGGTCTGCTTTAGGTAGTTTTTTTCCACGTTATCCGGGAGTGCCCAGACACCCAGCTATTTTGTACCGACGAGATAAATATCAGAGGAACCGAAGAACCATCCCTGGAATAGCTAGGCGTAACTCGCTTAAAGCACACTCAGGAGAACATCGAGGGATTCTTTTCTGCTAGGTTGAAAAAGCGCTCAGAACTGGATCCAAGGGATGCGGAAATGGAAAGGATATTTTTGGAGTTATTCGGGACAAGATCTCGGGGGGCGTATGTAACATCTGTAGGTAGTGAATCCAAGGTCACAGGTGATAATGGTCCCTGAGGTTCCTCCCCTCCCCCTTGTTATTGATCTGGTTCTGGAAGATGCTACAATACACCAGAGAAGACAAATCATTATAAAGCGACCTGTAGCTGTGATTTACATGATCCATACAGCACAATATTGAGTAGCATGAGAAAAGAAATAAAGCGAAACTCGCAATAGAAGCGCTATTATGGATTTTGCGCTCTAAACTATTGTTAAAAGTAGAGGAGGTGTGCCATGCATTAGCGGTGAAAGCAAGAAGTATAGACCAAATTTCCATATTGTTACGTCAATAAGGACCTTGTTGAGTTGCACTCTAACTTGGGGCTTGTTGCAATTCGAGACCAAGCATCAACTGTTCGCCTCGTGAGTTAACTCTTGAAGGGTATCTTGTTGCACTGTTCATCACGCTTCACTCCATTGGGGCCGAAATTAGTGATGGATATGAGCATTGACGAGCAGATCACAAGGGCCAGGCTTGGCGATGATTTGATCCAGGGGAACAATTGATTGAATAATCTGGAAAGAGGTACAGTATACTAGGGTCGGATGATCGGTCATGACTTGTGCTGGAGTATGATTTGTGATTATCATCGACTTCCCTTGAGTATTATCCGAGCCACTCTTACGTGTCGGAATTATGGGATTGCCTATATGGCATGCGGTTAGACGGTTAGACGGTTAGGCATGTGAGCGGATATGCGGTCAGGCAAAATACGGTTATAGGGCATGCGGCATTGTGGTTTCCGGTGGTTAGGCGCTTTGCGGTGGGTTGTGGTTTTCACATCCTATGCCGCTAGGCATAGGATGTCGGTTTCATGGTTTTGTTGGTGTTCCTAGCCATAGAGTGTGAGGCTTCGGGTATTTAGTTTCATTGTTTCTTTCATACCCTTTGTTATATACTAGGGATAGGAGAGTTGGCGCACTGGCAGGGCATAGGCTTTAGGAGCATGGTGGATGAGGGGATATCAGGATGGTTCTACAGTAGATTGCTTGTGATTGTTAGAGATCAGGTTTTGTTAGCTGCGTGTGTTTCTTTAAAGAGTTGGTTGAGTTTCGGGAGAGCCTTGTTGTTAGGCGGATATATATATTTCCTCGCTTGTCCTTTGCTAGAGAGAGAGGGCAACTATCTAGACGACCGTTCCTTCATCTTTCACCGCTCCGCTTTGAGTCTATTGCGATTGCGCCTTCTCCCTTCGTGCTTCTCTTGAGGTTTCATCAAGATCATTGGACAATGGACCTTGGTTTTTGGTTTTTGGTTTTACAGTAATCGCGTTTCCAACTTTCCATTTCGTACATCTCATATCCTGTGTTTGGCCAGCTACACGTGGGTATAAAAAATGACTTTTTTACCAACAACTTGTGAAGTATATCACGAGCGCACGAGCAGTAGTGAGTAGTACCAGAAGTAAATAAGGAGAGGGCGGTCACCAAGGTAGGCGAGTAACTTGTGCTGCTCGAAAGATAAGAAAGAAATTAGGGGAAGAAGAGGAAGGGGGGGAATGGGGGAAAAAAAAAAAGAGGGGGTCTAGAAATAGGTGTGGGGACAGGGGGTAACCGGAGTGGTCACGAAGTGTCACTCGTGACTATAGGAAGATCTAATGTTGGTATATGGTTTCTTTCCTCTCGAATGCTTCTTTCAGTTTTCTATATTTCCTTTCTCAAGCGGGGTACCAGTTTGGACTTCTTTATACTTCCTTTATTATTCCTTTTATTCCTATATACTTTCTTTAAATGTTTTTATCCTCTGTTGCGGAATCCCGGTGGCAGAAGCAGGACTGAGCCACTTCACCATATAGCTGGTCTACTCGGGTATATCTCTCCTATACTTCTAGTTGTAGCGGTTCGCAGCAATCAATAAACTTGACCGCTATCTATTACCACTTCTCCATCCGGGTATCAATCGCGTATTGCAACAGCTAATGTCAGAGCATAACCACGATTTCCAACACAGCTAATCTATAACAACCGAGTTTTCGTGCTCATTGCTTACTGCAGTGCAGCACTTTCACTATCTGTCCTGCAATCCCCTTCCACGCCCAGCAATTCTTCAGCAATCTCCTCTCACTCATACTCGACTGATCTAATCCAGGAATTTGTAGGCATAAGGAACCGAAGGATGAGTGATCTATCATGATCGAATTTACTTGAGCATAGTTGAGTATTGCCGACTATGATGGAGAGCAGTGCCAATGATCGACCAACTCGAGCAGATCAAAGATACTTCGATCAAGCCGTAGTCGAGGAACTCCGTGATCGAGCTGATTGAGCATGCTGTGGTCAAGCAAAAATTGATCATGATCTGATCGTGTCCATCACGGCTGGAATATGCTTATTTAAACCTCCGATCTGTATGTCCCACAGCTATCTCGATACCATTTCGGCTGCAACCCCATTTCTCCATTGTTCTCAATGTTATTAGTTCTATGATCGGCAGGAGAGGGTGACAAGCATTAAACACTTAGCATTACGGCATCTTTAACATCTTTAACGAGATGAGAACCAGATATGGGCCCGCAATCCGGTCGCTTGACCTGGGTGTTCACTTCTTGCCCTGACTGGATCTTTGCAAATGGAAAAGGAAGTCGAGATCTTAGTGGATTTACTAGAGTACCGGCAATACATACGTGGGGATTACCGAAATACAAATCGACATGGCGAGTATGAAAGGATTGGACTTGAGTAGGTGGGATACTTATGGCGAAGGCCATTAAAATGCTGCTAGATACAGGAATTGCGCGCTCAGGAAGCTGATTCTTGAGAGGAGAGATGTCAATCTCGCTTTATCAGAAAAGCAGGGCCTAACACCACTCCTGAAGTGGGGGTCTGCCAATCCCGATTCACCGAAATGGTTATGGCCTGTTGGAAGTCATGAGATACTGCTCGGCATGCTCTCATGATGGTCGCTTTGTTGTTCCGGTTGTTTCGGGGAGCGCGCTTTTGCTTCGGGCATATGCTTTGGCTTTCGGGAAGGCATTTCGGCTGCAGGAATGCGCTTAAGTTTTGGATCGATGCATCCACTAGAACGAAGGCGAGAAAGTTATAAGGAAGCGGTAGTAAAGTGGTACGAAAGTTGTGAGAGTTGGATACCCGGAGGCTATAGGCAGTGGGAGTCTTTATCTTTCCTTTGTTAGCACGGGAGTGAGCGAGGGGAAGGGGGGCATATGTGCGATAGCATGGACGCGTTTGGCGATCCATGGGAGGATAGAGGGACTTCGTTGTGGTTGATATATATACTCTTTGTCTTTACCGTTAGTTGGTACGAGATGAGGTTGTTGAACGAAGAGAATTTCTCTGCTTCTGAGTTGTGCAATGGTGTTTTCGTTGTGTGAACTCTTGGTGTTGGTTGTCGTCGCCGCCTATCCATGTCTAAAATGGCGGCATCCCTCTCCCCTCATAAACCACTGAAACATTCAGGCCTATTTAAAATGTTGAAGGAAACTAGCCTATTTGAGTACTCGGGAACAAATCTGCGCGGGCAATCTCTTTCCCATCATGGCCATGCTGAGCAGTATCCACTTGCCCAATTCTGAGCACTGCACCGCTTCTCGGCTCTGAGTTTTTCATCTCACAGTTCCCCAAATAAGTTAGTGTTCAACATTTGAATGTTTTAGTGATTGAGGGGATAAAAAAATAGAAAAATCGAGCCTGTCTCCGAAAGGAGAAAGGAGAAGGGCCTCAAGCGCGCGGGTCGCCGCTTGTGCAACCGCGCCTGAATTACACTCGTAGCCGAGCACTGGCATCCCACTCTGAAAAAAGCAATTAAAAGTTTTTTGATTGAGTGAGGATAGAAACTTCGCAGAGCCCCAGTTTCTCAGCTGTTGCGACCATTTTCCCAAGCCCTCCCAAGAAAAATTCCTTTCTGTTACCCCCCCTCTTTTGAGCTACGAACAGCACCACCAAGAAAAAAGAAGGACGATAGGTAAGACAAGATGGACCCCGCGGCACATCAAAATCAAACCAATACCATAGACGGAAACGGTGGTAATGTGGCGGATGGTTATGGGAACGCCCGGGATATCCGCGAGAGATCGGTAGAGGACAAGAAGGGCCAGATTCTAGAGTGGCTGTCTCCCATGGAGCCACGGGAAAGGCATCAGGCTGTGCGTGAGCACCGGGTGGATGGAGTAGGAGACTGGCTTCTCCGAACGAACGAGTTTAAGAACTGGCATACAAGCGACGACCGGGCTATCCATCCTGTGTTATTCTGTTATGGGGATCCAGGGGTGGGGAGTATCAAGCTTATTCATTACTATGTAAATGGAGACATCGCCAAAAAGGCATACAGCCACCAACAGCAGTACAATCCCGAGGTACGCCAGCTCAACCAGACTATCCCGCAGTACATATGGAAAGTACCACCCGCGCGACATGTAGGAAACCACCACAGAAACCCGAATGCCCGGCCAGAACACGGCTATCTACTAAATAAAAATAAAACAAAACCATGGGCAGACCCATCACGCAGCCCTCTATCCAAACATAAATCCATAAACACTACCACGGGCAACCCCGTCTCGCTAGCCCTCACACAAACAATTTAGCTAAAATCCCCAGCCTCCAACCAACAAACAAATTCTTTCCACGCCTTCCCAAAGCACGCGTCCCTACTCTTTTCCCTCAAATGCTTCCCAAGCCCTCCTTGCGCAAAGTCATCGCTCCCGCACCCAGGGCACTTCATCAACGTCAGGGTAACGTGTCTAATGACCAAGGTATTGTCCAAACTCGCTTCAACATCATCCCATCCATCCGCGATGTTTTTCCAGAACTCATGGGACCACGAGGCCAAATGGCTGGCATTCTGCTGCAGGTGGTCGTATATGTTACCGAAGGGTCGCGAGCAAGCAAAACAAATAGCTCTATTCCCCCTAACCTCAACGCCGCACATGAATACCAAATCATGTCTCTTAGGCAGCCGAATCACTGGCCTCCGACAGTTCCGCCCATCACAGCCGGTCTGGAGGCACCTGCTGCAGTCCCCGACCACGTCAACTGCTCTGACATTGTCGCCATCCCTGATGTACACACGACCGGCGAAAGGGTTGCCGCCAACAACTCGGATATCATCCATATATCGGGCACTGCACGGAATCCCCATACCAATGTAGTCGTTGTAACGACCCTACGATAGGTAGCTACAATAACTACCACCTTAGCCCAAATGGTTTACCAAGAGGTAACCAAAGGTGGTATGGTCTCAGATACTTAGTATATATCTAGCTGGGTAACTTAGGACACGGTCTAGGGAATAGTGAGTAGCCTTGGGTACTCTAGAACGCAGGGTAACCTTTCGGAAGTAAGTTCGCATATAGTCAAGAAATTTATGGGAACGTTACACGGCACTTCGAGACGACTTTGGTAGTCAACTGGAGGGCTGCCGAAGCGGTTAAAGGCATAAAGGGGCAAAGTTACCCTACCTTGGGAATTTGGCCATTATGCCCATGGATCCCAGTTACCCTACTGTGGAGTCCAAGTTATCCTACCTTCACCGGCAAAGTAATCCTAGAACTTAGAGGTCGATTGCCTCACATTCTACGGGCTCTTAGATGTTCATAGGCGCACACGCATCTGCGCAGGGAGACCCCACGCCTGAGTAACGGTGGCCTGAACATGTTATTGAACTTGGGCGGGTTTAGCTAACACCCCCCTCTGGCCCCAGTATTGGGACGGCCCGTCATAGGCAGACGGCTGCATAGTTGCTTGTTTGCTAGTAAAAAGAGGTCATTGGAGCGGCTGCCGTAACACCGTATACGTCGTCGCCGTCCGTCCGACTGAATGTCGTTCGCAGGATATATAAGGGGAGTATGGGTAACCGCCAAAATGGGGGTCACCCATATATGGTCTCTCCGGCACCTAGGAGTCTATCTAAGTCTACGGGTAGTAGGGTAGTCTTCCTAGTGGTGCTCAGGTAGTCCAAGAAGGCCAGGGTGCTTTCGGGACAAATACCTCAGTAACCAGCTGGGACCTTCTCCCCTTGATTTGTAGCATTACTATGGGTTGTCAATGGACTCTAGAGGTATGAGTCTTATCGCGGTAGAGTATGTCCCGAGAGGCTGGCTATGGGTAGCGCCCACTTAACCAACCATCGGCTACATCTTACTGGGGGAGCTTGCATGTCAAGTTATCACATTGGATAGTCGCGTAGATTAAATGATGGACTGCATAGCTTGTATAGACGAATCTACCACTGGGCCAGTGAGTCCACCACCTAGGTATTGACTCCGGTTGTTGGCATCACAGTTAGCCACTGGCGTGCCTTCGATAGGAAGAGTTTTTCCTCCTGTGGTTGTATTGGAGATGCATTGCAGAAACTCTTATCCTATTGACGGAGTTAAGTGTGCCTGAGTTGGTCCGACACTTCCAGCAGGATAATTCCTGATGGAGGGTAGACCTCAGACAAACCCTGAGCAGGACAGGGTGCTCGCACAAGGTCGGAGTAGTGGTGAATGTCAAAGGCTTAAATCTGATATCTACTTAAGTTTAAGCATTTGGCATTCTACTTCGACAATCAACTTTTCCTCGAGAGAACTAAATTGAGTGAAGCTTCGAGCTTAACTATATTAAGTTTTACCGTTTGATTCTTCTGAATTATTTTACCTTATCTTTATCTTCTACTTTGAGTGTTTGGTGCGGTCGCAACCTTAGAGTTCACCTCTCTATAGGGTGCCCCCGTTACAGTATATAGTTAAGCACACTCGCTTTACTCTCTTCTGAGAATTGTTGTCTTGGCCTACAGTTTGGACATTGTTTGATTACGAGTCGCTTGTCTGGTACAAGAAGCATCGTGTGGAAAGAACAATGTCTTCAACTATGGCTGTATCCCGCTCTCATTCTCGTCCGGAGCGGATGACTGGTATTGAGCGAGAAATATCTCGAACCGCTGCAAGAGCAGACCTGAGAAGACTCGGTTGGCGGCCAATCCAGCAGCTCCTGACATATGACATTGAGAATGACCCTACCTTTGAGGAAGAGGTACCCCGTACGGTTAGAGAGATAGAGATTGAAGACCCTTGCGCCTTCCTCCAGAGTTTCACTCTTGACCTGTCAGTTGGAGAGAGGATACCCCAGAATAGACGGCGGAAGATGACTTTTGCTGATTTCACAAAAGATCTCGTTGAACCTTATATACTTGAGGAAATAACAAGGCAGATGCAAGATGCACAAGGCCTTCTCCTCAATGTCGCTGAAGAGCATCAGCGTGCATTTGAAACAGAGATTGTGGAAAACGCTAAACGTTGGATGGAATACCAACGAAAGAAATTCTGCCAGTTAGCTGTCTCCGATCAAATGATCCGGAAACGGGTAGAGGCCTTGGAACAAGCCGCTGCCCAAGGGTATTCCATCGACGCTGAGAATGACGTTGTCATGAACGCTGCCCCTGCCCTCCCTTTGGCAATAGAACCCCCTCCTCATTACACTGCTGAAGTTGCAGCTTGCATGATTAATGATAAATATCAACCTTGGTTGAATGAGGTGGGTAGACAATTCATCGCACAGCAAGAGCAGCTTGCGGAATTGCAAAGGCAGGTGGCCGAAGCCCAGAAACGTCCAACCCCTCTCGAAGTGGCCTTTAGTGAAGTTGTCCATTCTCGGGGGACAACCCCTTCGGCAAAAAACCTCAGGCCATCGTCGCATCCTCTCGGGGTTACCAAGTCTAGCTCCATTTCATCGGGAAATCATCGAGACAGAATTCTCCACAGCCGCCACCTCCGGAGGCTGTCCCCGCAACCCCTTCTCCCTTACCACGATCGTCGACAGTACCTGCCCCTTTGGCAGTGGAACAAAATACGCCGGCGATACGTATCGAACGAGAACGACCCTTTGCGGTAGCAGGGCAAACCCCTTTACCCACTACTCCACAAGTCCCAGGTGTCTGTGTTTCTGCAATAGCACCACCCACACTAGCAAAGCCTTCGGGTAATGTTGGACCTCCCGGTTTTGCCCGAAGGTCCGAGGCGCCAGCACCTACGGGTGTTTGTTCCCCTGACTGTAGGGTTGTGGCTGAAGGAAGCGATATTCGCTATGCGCATAGGTTTCCATGTCTCAAGAGTGACTTTGAGCCGATCCAGATTTGGTCGAGACCTTTGAATAACGCTCCTCAGCCAAAATCAAAACAGAACCGATGTGGGTACTGTGAGGTGAGGCACACTAGGCATAGTGACTGCCCTGACTTTTTAAGAGACTATGCGGTTAACACTCGTGCCGCTAGCCAACAACCTCCTCCCCCACCGTCTAACCCATTACCTGAGAGAATGGACGAAGACGTGCCGGGCGAAGATGGTTTTAGTGGGTATGATT
>Ga0307509_10008064_pt1 | contig 13521 bp, 9 predicted proteins | sample 10_EM_MG_FD_202245 | JGI IMG/M metagenome (GOLD analysis project Ga0307509, IMG submission 202245) | Populus trichocarpa ectomycorrhiza microbial communities from riparian zone in the Pacific Northwest, United States - 10_EM | ecosystem: Host-associated > Plants > Roots > Unclassified | place...
GTACTTCCCGTGCTAACAATCAAATTGGTAAAGATATTATCGCCGATCCTGATCTCTGTTTTCTGGTCACCGAAACCACCTGAGAAGGACCCGATGACAATATAAAATGAACAGAAAGTCGTATAAGCCATGATAACCGAGTACGCGATCATAGAAGACATGAACATTCGCTTGGCTCTAATCAGTCGGTCAGTATATCCGAGTGATGATCTGTGAATATCAGAGCAAACTCACCCTTGAGGACGATTGCCCATACACAAAATAAACTGTGTGCATATTAAGAGCACACACATAAATCTCAAGACTGTAAAAATCCTACCGCCCCATCCCTTACCGAACGGGTCCATCTTCGGATCCGAGAGACTCCCTGCGATGAAATAAAACGTGAGATAGAAATTTGCCTATAACAACGGTTAGCATCCGCCATCGAGGCCATCAAGGCCGGGGGGACGTGCCAATGAGAAAAATGTAAACAACAAACTGAAAAACTGATAAATGAACTCAATATGCAACAAGACCTTCCGGATAACTGTATGATCGGTTACCCAGATCTGTTTGAAATGCGCCAATGAGAAGATTGCTGCGAAGAATGCTCCGTTAAGCCACCTTCTGCGCTGACTGACAAATTCTGGAACTGCGTCCGGAACGTCTGTCTCGCCAGTAGCACTTCGTACATATTTCAAGACCCATCGCTCATTCCTCTTAGCAACGAGTTCCCAGCACAAGATACGATCCTCGGCAAGATACATGTTGGCGGTGAAGACATCGGCGTCCTTGCCCCGAAGCGTCTCTCCCTTGAAGTATTGACTCAATGGACCGTGCCCACTCTCGTCGTTTTGCAAGGCGTGGTAACGGTAGGCGGATAAAGCTCCAGGAAGCACAGTAATGTATCCGAAAACACTCTCCAGCGGTTTATCGAGAATGTTCGACATTTTATACTCAAAGTTTTGGCTGGCAACGAGTGGGTTGAACAATCCCATCCACCCCTTTCCTTTCATCGCCTTGATCTCACCGCAAGCGCCGCCGACATTAGAGTCAGTATCGAACGCTTTCCAGAGATGGTACAAACTGTCATGCCCAGGCCTCGTCCCAACATCAAGCAAAATACAGACATTAGGATTAAGCGTAGCACCAAAAGCGTTAAAAAACCACCTATGAGAGTTGAGTTTTTTGGCGTTCAGTTCCTTCAGGCAGAAAATCATCTGCACAGGAACGATACCCTTTTCAGCACCCTTGAATTTCAAATCAGAGTCCAGGGAGACCTGAGTCGTGTATTCGTAAACGTGCGCCTTAACTTCACGACCATTGACGGAATTTTTCGCAATGCCGGCCTGGTAGACACCCATGGCAGCCAAGGCATCAAGAACTCTAGGATGAACCTTCTTACGTCCGTCGGCCACGATACAAACGACTATCTTCTGCCACCCGTCTTTTCCCCACACTCTGGACTTGCTGCGAGAGCAAAAGTGGGCAATATTCCTCATAACGCCATGCATAGTGCGAGTAAAGTTCATCTCATCTTCGTTGTACATTGTGATACAGACGAAAAGTTCCGTTTCTCTTCGGGTAGCATCCATGTTCTGTCTGAGGAGGTAGCCTCTCTCAACGTAGTCATCAGGATCACAAGTCACAGCGGTGTAGCGCATGTGTGTGAACTCGGTAGCATCTCTTCGCGGGAGGAAAGAGTATAGGATCGTAGGAATTTTACAATCCAAGATCAGTTCTCCGTTAATGAGCTTAACCTGCTTTCTCGTCATGAGCGCTTGTCTGTTAAGGCCACGACGGGTCTGCGGGGCCTTTGGTGCAGGTCCGAAATGCGCTCCAACGGCCGTCTTGGTTGTAGGAGGCTTCTCATCCAATTCCTCCTCGGCGGTCGCGGTGTGTTCCGTCTGGAAGGACTCCCCTGACATTGTATGCGTGCGTTCATGGTCGAGATCCAGTGACCCTTTAGAGCCCCGGGGTCCGAACACCGATTCATCATCAGTATATCCATAATCCCCAGGCTCAGAGATAGGAATCGCCGTCTCATCCGAATAAACAGACCCACGCCCATGCGGAGGAGGAGGGCCCTTCGAGTACCGAGGCTGTGTGGGCAGCGGCCGTCTAGAAGAAGTGCCACTGTACCTCGACCTGATTGAGGTCGGAGTCCCCGGCCTTGGGGATCCATTGATATCAACTGGTTCATACGGCATTGAAGCCGGAGGTGGACGCTGCCAATCGCTACCCCGCGAAGGTGTCCAAGACCTATCTATCCCACCTCTGGACGAAGGTGTCCAAGGCCTCTCATTTCCGCCATTGGAGGACGGGGTCCACGGACGTCCTCCATTGCGCGACACAACAGAAGGGGAGTACGTGACATATCCACCAGCACCTCTCCTCGAAGAAGTCGGCGAAACCGGCGCAGCATCGTAATCGATAGCAGAAGGCGGTGCTCTACCCGGTGTGTGATACCTTGGAGTAGGAGATTGTGAAGGGTTGTACGCGATTGCGGGAGCGCCCCTCGAGGGACCAGTCGAGCTCTCGGCTGGCTCCCGGTAGGAATCGTTAGGATGGTAAGAGCGATGAGGTGTACTCGGCCTAGCCAATTAATTAGCGCACAAACAGGAAGCTTTTAAGATCCGAGTGATATACGCAGTATATAGTTGATCGTCCATATTGCCCAACAATCTCATCTGCGGACCGGCAGACGAACTTTGAGGATGTGAATTATCGTCAGGATCGTACCCAGGAGGGACAGAAGAGTAGCCCGGAGGTCCCGAGGATCCGTACGGGTCACCCATTGTTTGTTGAGAGTATTGTTATATTTTGTTCAAGAATGCCTCCTAACAGTGAGTGACAAGAAATGAAGAAAGAATGAGACAAAGAAAAAAAGGAAACACCGAAAGGGAATGCAAAAATTGTGCAACTATTTGTTAGCGAAACACTCCGCAAAGGGCTCGCGAGGAATGGAGAAAAGAGAGGAGTGGAGGAGAGATTGGTGCGAATAGTTGAAGACGGAAGTGGGAGGGGAAAAAAGAGACAGCTGGTCGACTATGAACTTCTTGTGAGACCAGGTTGCCAGGCATGGCAAGATGCAAGCCAGTGTTGTTTGTTGCCCTCTCCCACCTGGCGGTTACCAGGGCAACCGTTCCTGCCAAGCACTGCTCTCCCAAACCTGGCATGTAACGGTCGATCTCAGAAACTATCCCCAGCTGCAGGTAGGCAAGGCTTTCGAGATTTAGGTCCTCTGCGGGGCAATCGCTGTACTATTATCACTAATATCGAGCTTCGCTGTCTCCACAGAAGAAAAAATGAGGAAGAAACGATATCAACCTAATTGAACACTCCCCAGTTGATACATACCAACAAGTCCCACTACCGTACTCGTACTCGAGTACGGTACACCACTATGAAACCTCACAAACCCTAACCCCCCGCCCATCAATGCTGGTATCATATCACCAACCAGTGCAAAATCGCAAAAGCAGACTCGTCCCCAGAATAGCTCAAAATAGCATATTGCACCTTCCCTTCCTGTCCGAGGCAGTCGAGTACTGTATGCTTCGGTACCGTATATGATTGAGCGCATAGCCAGATACGGCAACTTGCACTCGAGCTAGAGCTCATTGCCGAGAGGTGGGGAAATCGGGGAAGAAAGGAAGGTGGATGGTAGCAGGACGAATCGAGGGGGTGGGGGCGGATTCTTGCTTGTGCTCGTAGACTGTGTAGTAAAGATCCGGTAGGCGAGTTTTACCTCTACCATGGGAGTATGATATACTCCTAATTGCCTGACGTTTGTAAAAACGACTGCTATTGCATATAGGCAAAAAATCGACCGGAGCCTCAGGATTTTGGTGGTATGCAATAGCAGTCGTTTTTACAAACGTCAGGCAATTTGGAGTACGGAGAGCACTGATATTACGGGTAGGCCACGATGTCAAGATATAAGTATTTCCCCCAAAAAAAACCCTCCCTATCGGAGGCTTTATCCTAAGCTAATATGATACATGATAATGTATATTAATTCAGTTGTGCTCGTAATATACGTTTGCTCACTGTCCTTATCATCCCAAACAGCAGCCAACCAACCAACCACCACCCACCCAACCAACCACCACCCACCCAACCCTCCCCCAGCCAGCCGCTCGGCACAGAAAGGAAATAATTACGCAAGCACAGCAAGGGAATCTCATATAACCTATAACATCCTTTCCCCTCTAACTTAACAAGGCGGAAATAAAGAAAGAGAGAAAAAGGTCTAAAAAACTGAAGAAATAAACATTATCTCTACCGTTCAACCCACTGTCTACTTCCCATCTCACTTAACCTGCTAAGAGCCCTCGCGAAAGCGAACCTCTCCTCGTCCCCGGAGAAAATACTGCTATTCTTCAGCATCTTCATATTAAGTCCCAAGTCATCCATGAGACTCCTCATACTCGCGTCCAGATCATGCCCCTCGCCCTCCTCCTTCGCGGCATCCATCTCGGCGGCAGAGACGAACAGTTGAGATAACGGAACAGCAGTTGTCAAGACTAGTTTAGCCTGCACATCGTTGGAGGTCCTTCGTTAATATCCTTGTCCAACAACGTACTCTAGTACACACACTCATAAATCCTATCCCGAGGTAGGAGTAGAGGGGTCAAGGGGAAGAATGGAGTTTATATCACACTGACCTTACTTTCATAAGCCGCGTCTACAAATGTGATGAACCTCCTTGCGAGGTCTCTACTCTTGTGATCCATCCCCGGAACATCCGTGACAACAAACGTTTCATAATGCCTACACAGCTCAAGGTAATCGGCAGCAGACATGGGTTTCCCGCAGAGGTCATCAAACTTGAATCGAGCAGCCTTGCCACTCGCTAAGGGGACGTTCACCTCTCTTCCCCAAATTCTGTGAGTGGCGGGATGAGGGGGGTCCTCGGAATCGCCAAGGTAGCTAAACCATTTGTTTGCATGGGTCAGCGCATCGAAGCCGAGGCCCTGATGGTAGACATCGCTAGCGGGCCGAGGCATCTTTCGGTAATCAGTGGGGGAATCCAGGTTTATGACGGTGAGTTTTGTCTTCAGCAGCACTATGCAAGGGATAAAGGACTGCCTTTGGATACCGTTTTTATACAGATCATCTGGATGTCGATTGCTCGTTGCGACCATGACTACACCGTGGCTCATCAGGGACTCTAATAACCTTCTCAGAATCATTGCATCCGCAACGTCGGTGCACTGGAACTCGTCGAAACACAACACTGACCCGGATTCGGCTATATCTGCCCCGACGAAGGGTATCGCATCGAAATCCGGACCGTGTTGGAGCTTCAACTTGTGCAGTCGCTTGTGCACATCCTGCATGAAGTGGTGGAAGTGAATTCTGGTTTTAGACGTTATGTTTGGTGGAAGCGTGTTATAGAACATGTCCATCAACATGGTCTTACCCGATCCAACATCGCCATAGAGATATAGCCCTTGAGGCAGATCTTCCGGGATTTGTGTTGATACCATGGGTGGGGGTTTATATTGGAGGAGTGTGCTAAGAAATGACATCTTTGGAGGCGGGGCTAGCGATTCGAGGGTGGGATGTACAACATTTGGCGCTCTGTATTCTTTGAGCTTTTCGTGAAGCTCCTGAAGCTCTTGCACGATGCCTGTTGATCTCCAGAACGGCTCCTGTCAGCAGAACTATTATCTTTAAAAATATCTTCTCGAATTGTGTACCGCAGAGCTCTGGATATTGGGTTGTTTTACTCGCCTCTCTGGTATTGATCATCCTTCAATCGACCCGTACCAACCCACATCTCATACTGATCCAACGGGTCTATCCTATAATCTTTTCCCACCATCACCCGCGTTATTAGCTTCTTAAACCCTCACCCATCGCACTTACAGAAGGCCATACCTGCTGCGAGACCCTTCGCCTTCCCCAAAGTCTCCTTTAAACGAGCCTCCCCGCTACCAAACCCCATCGGCAACCCCATGGATTCCAACTCCCGCTCGGTAGCCAACGGCCCAAGACTCTTCCAACTACGACGAACACCTAGGGAAGGCGTATTGTGGAAATGCCTCAAATTCAGGAGAGCTCTCCTCCTTCGCAGTAGCTGTGGCAGTGGCGCGAGCCGCCGCGATCGCAATATTTGGCGTGTCGCTAACATTCTTTTTTCTCTTTAACTTCTTTGTTTGTTTGCTATGTGTGCCTCACGTGCTCCGAATAAGATTGCGGAATTAACCAGGCAGGGCAGGGCAAGGCAGAAAAGCAGCTTCAGTGATGCGTTGCAGTTGACCTCGGACGATAACCTTAGTGCGCACTCGTATGGAAAGGAGAATTAAAAAAGACCTTGCGGTGTGTGGTGGCGGTGGTGGGAGAGGAAAAGGTTTAAGCCGGTTATGTGAGAGTTTTTTCTTTAAAGTTTTTTTTTCACGGTGCCTCTTCCAACTAAGAAAGGGTCCTGCCCCTCCCAGTCAGATCTCCCATCATTCGTCACTCGCCCTCGGAAGAATCTCGGCTGTCAGGGGCCGTCACCCGATCAAAACTCTTGAATTGAGATCATATGATCTTCTCCTTTGTAATTTGTGAGTAAGCATTGTTTCGTGGCCGACAGGACCTTTGGCATATCAATGATTTTCCCCCGCTGAATCTGGGAAAACCACTCAAATACGGTATCATACTCTCGCCCGTCTTTTATCCCTCAAACACAAAGAAATTGAAAAAAGCGTACAATTTTCCCAGACGAACCGAGTGATGGAGTGGAGCTTCTAAGTTATTTCTTCTTGCGATTCTCGGCACAACAACCCATTCAAAACATACTACTTTTCAGCCGGAGCAGACAAGCACGCAGAAAGGTTTCCTGCCTGAAAAAAACCGGTTAAGAATACAATGATAAACTACTTTTGCTCTTCCTCCTTCCCCTTTATTTTTTAAAGTTTCGTTCACAGCCCTATGATGGGCCAAAGCCATGATTCTATGCGAGGGCTCCACACTTTCAATTGTATACCGGTATTCCCCGGGCGGCTGGTGTCCGCTAATCCCTCGTCCTCTTTCTGCCAAAAGGCTTTTCACAGGTTTTCACTCGATTCCCCTACGGTACGTTAGGTGGTGTCCCCTTTTTCGTTGCAAGTTAGGGGTGGCTCCCGGGCTCGGGTCAGTGATGCGGAACTTGACCAGGGCTTGAGTTGACACCAGTCGACCGACAGACTCTGGCCCATCCATCTGTCCGTCCATACCCGACGCCAGCAAAAGCAACTCAATACCGTCCAATACAACCCATTCAATTCAATCCCAAGACAACCCTTCCCCACAAAAAAATAGCACAATCTCGTGCGACCATATTATCTCCCATACCCCACCACTATGAAACACCTCCTTCCCCGCCAACCCCAACTCTGGTACCGGCCGGATCCTGACGAGAGCTAGACCACCCACATTCCGCTACGATGCCGACCGACCGGCACTCTCAGGCCGGCACTGAGTCACCCACGACAATGCTCAAACCAACCCCCCTCTTGACAGCAAAGAAGCTACCCATCACACGCAAGGCAAGCAGGGAACTTATAAACCCAGCGCAAGACACCAACAGCCCCAATAACGGACCCACGGCGATCGCGCCGACAGCAGCCGAAGCCTGGCGCGGACTCATGAGGAAGTGACGAATGATTTTCTCAAGAAGATCAAGAAAAAAGAAAAAGAGAAGAAGAAAAAGCCCCCGCATAAGGATATGGCCAGCTGGCAGATACCGGTCAGGTATCGTGAAAGGGCAACTAAACAGTGTTATATATGGATGCAACTCACCGGGGTGTAACGAATGGGGTTCGAAACAATATATAAAAATAAAGGATGCGGTGTCAAAAACCTTCACTTTGGTGGTGAAATTCCGGTGCGAGTGTGCACTTGCCAAACAAACATAAAAGAGAGAGAGGGAAAGAAAGGAAAAAGACCCGTTTCTCACAGACATCATATTCAAGCCCCAGAGACCGACCCCCACAGTACGGTACTCGTAACTACCTAACGTTCATAAAACGGCCTACTATTGCATCACACCAAAACTGAGGCTCCAGCCAATCCCTGGCCCGTACACAATAGCAGTTCGTTTCCAGAGACAAACAATCAGGCAATCACGAGCCTCGTTATCGCGCATATCATACAAGTACCATACCACGGTTCTATTTTCCTCCCCTCGTGCAGGTTATCATATCGCGCCATACCGGTAGGTCATCCTCATCACAACGGCCAAGCGGACATTTCTCGTTACCAAGCACAACCCCGCAGTGCTTTGTTCCTTGCGATACAATACGATACGGTCGTATGATGGAATGTACTATTTTAATCCTCAGCATATGACATTTTGCGCCACTAGGATGTTATATGGGGTGGGTGGGGACTCATCCTGGTTTTCCTTGCCCACCGGCAGCTAGCTAGCTAGTTTTTGTTTTTTTGTTTTACTGGATAGCGTTTTGCGGGGTTTGCGGTATGGTAGGTAGGTAGGTACTATGTAGGTGGGCCATCACAACCCCTCAAGTTCTATGTTGTTTGTTGGGTCACTGTACCGGCACTGGTATTCGAATGTGAAGGTCTGGAGATGAGGAGAGCGGGGCACCTGTTACTGTACCACCATATAAATTTCCCACATCATCATCTCCAGCACAGAAGAAGAAGAAAACATCTATCAACTACAACGTACTCGGGTACATTGCTCAAATTTAATACATTCTCCCATCACAACCTCTACCATTTCCTTGTCTCATCTTACTCAATTGGCACTTTCGAAGCTTTGACGAACCTCCTCACCATGGTCGTGGAAGTCAAAAAGTTTTATTGAAGCCTAGACTAAGCGCCTTACCTTTCCCCGAGAGGGGCGGAAGGGAGGCCTCTCCAGTATCTGGCGACGATGATCAGCGGTTCGCCGTATGGGTCGTTGCCTCGACGTGAAAGATACATATCACCGCGGAATGGGAAAATTGCTAGCTACGATTCTCAGCTGCGAGACATACCGTTGCTGAGGTGTGCTCCGGTAGCGAAAATGTGAAGCTCGTGGAATACCGCTGGTTCGATGGCGGGAAGGTGCAGATGGCGGGGTGGATTGGGTTTCGGATAAGGTAGCTTGATGCGCTACCGCTGTATCGATAAAAAGTATCACAAGTATGTAAGACGTCGGTTTTCCATGTGAAGGACTTTCTTATTCTGAGCAAATCAGTGTGGTTGTATGGGGAATCAAAGTCCTGTCATGCATGGTATTCGTTTAATTACTGCATCCCGAATACAAAGTACTGGAGTGATTCTTGATATGGTTGTCGTTCCTGGGCCTTTTTCCTTTGTGCCGTTCACCACGGCAGGGTAGCTTGAAACTCCCAACGAGTCTTCAAGATTTTAGCCACCCCCCCCCCTCAAGACCAGGTGGTGGTGGACCTGACTTTGCGCGATAGTATGGAAGCATAGTAGGCTAGTTTATCCAAAATATCTAGGAAAGCCAATATAATCATCTAGTCACTAGGATTATGTATTATATGATAATATTATAAAAAAGCCCTTCGAGAGTCGATCAATTAGTCAGTTTTGCGAGATACCGGTATGCGAAAAGCCGTTCGTTACACACACACCAAAATCTTCAGACTGGAGGGAGAAAAAACCTGCACACAGGGAGAAAGAAACAAACCGAGAATACTCGTACGTAACGCTACAGTACGGTATTAGGACGTCTAGAATTTCCCCCTTTGGATTTGGATTGAGGCGGGGAAGCAGGAGGAAGAGAGATCTGCACCTCACATCTCACCTCATTAGCTCCCTCAATTGAAACGAGTATACGAGTAGTGACGGGGGGGGGGGATGAAACAGACGTTACGGTACGAGTATGATACTAGGAGAGGGGAACTGCAACGTCCGAGGGGTTTCCCGCCTGTTCCTGGAAGAAGAAGAAAACCGTGTTTCGACCCCGGGGCTGAAGTGGGCACTCAACCCCCCCCCCCAACCAGAACGCTCACAGCAGCTTTTCTCAAAACCTGTCAACACCAAAGAGAAAATGTCAAAAAGTTGAGAAAGCCTCGGCAATCGCATTGAGGATGATGGTGATAATAAATGAACAAAATTTGCTAAAAAAAACCCCGGAGGAAATTGCGTAAATTACCATGGGAGGGTTCACGATACGGCATATGCCATACCTTACCATACCGTACGGTAGTGTAAAGTGTCAGCTTATTTCCTATCATATTATCTGAACATGGTTATTTGATGGCACTGGACTGGACTGGGCATAAACCGGGATTCTTACAACAAGTTAAGGGACTGTATTGCCAAACATGCCAACGCACTCGATTCCACACTTTTCCATTTGATCCACGGATGTCAGATTAGGGGTTTTCCTATCTTTCTTTCCTTTCTTTATTTTCCTCCCCGCGCCTGTTCATCGCTCGAGTACGGTATGGTATTACCGTAGTTAGGTTAAATACCGTACAATACCTCTTTTGGTAAATAAAGCTTGGAGCTGGAGATGAGGGTACACAAGGTCACTTTAAGCAAATGGCGAAAGAGGAAAAAGAAGGCAATTGGGCAATGCTGACCTAGCGTCATCCCGACTCCTTACGGAAGGGTGGGAGGAAGGGAGGGAGGCTAAAATGAGAGCCCTTGTCGGACCTAATATCATACTTCATAATAACAGTACAGTAGTGCTTGTACTATGATAGAATAACTCATATGACATTATTCACAATTTACAAATCAACACGCTAGCCAACCAATCTAGAATATCGCCAGTAGCACAAGTACACAGCTGAGGGGACCACAACCACAACTTCTACACTTCTATCATACTCAATATATTATTACCCCCCGGGAGATTTCGACAAAACGGAACCCCGAAGATCTCGACCTGAGCTGGATGGAACCACTGCAGAGAGAGAAGCCAATTTTAAGCTCGTTGCCATACAAAAGCTAACCCCAAACAGGTAACATCTCTTCTCCCTCCCGATCAGGAAAGCAAAAACGCACATCACTCCCATACGGTATCATACATAACAGAACCTGATGAATGCTTACCTAACAAGCCACCCGCGAAAATAAAGTAGAAATATATGATAGAGCGTTGATTTGCGGTTACCCACATTTCCACAACGCCCCACGTGCGTGCGATTGGAACTTCGGAAACTCACTCATCCACCCACCCACCCACCCACCCATTCACCCATTCACCCACCCCCCTCGCCAGCCCAACCAGGGGTATGTAGCATAAAAGCATGCGGGGGGGGGGGGAGAAGTGGGGAAAATTTGAAATTAAGGAACATTTAGCCCAAGTGGAGACTGAAGAAAGAAAAAAAAAACCAAAAATCAAAACCACCCCTTTACGGGTATTTACTCATGGGAAGGGAGGAGATTGAGGGTTTTCCCATCATGCTTTTTTCTTTTCATAATATTACCGTATCTAGTTTTGGATAGTGAATAAATAATGTATGATACAGTGGCTGGCATGATGTGTGTGATATTGTGATGATCAATAATATTGAAAGGGAAGGAGGGGGAGGGAATGGGGCCTGTCGTTATCATCTACCGTACCGTACCGGTATTTAATCTGCTGCTGCTATCGTTGTGAGGGGAAACCCTGCTTGTCTGGAAGGGATGGGAATTAGATTAGCGAGATTCTGCTGGCTAATTTTCTGGATTACTAGTACTCGAGTAGGTATCGTGCTAGTACTGTGCTAGTAGGGAACAGTATTAGTTCATATCTCTGGGGATATATCTATCCGTGCCAAGAGGAGGGAGCGCCGGTGCATACTGTACTCCTTTCGTGCGGTTCTGTTCTGCTGGAGGATTTTACAAGTAGCATTGGTATCATAGGTAGGAAAACTACAGTACCGGTCCTGCATGTATGCATCGCAGGTGGAGGAGCAGGGATAGGGATCATCAAAACCCACGCAAGGAAATTGGGACGAGAAATAATAATAAAAATAATAATCTTGGTCGGATATTAGGAAGGTTTTTATTGCACGACTAGTGGACTAGTGCAAGCAAATAGTCATGAGCACAGTATTGTAGAGTAACTATATCTAAAAATATAGCCATCATGACGCGAACCAGCAAGAACAAAGAACCATTTTTTCCTCCTCTTCTTCAGATACATGTTGCTCCATTCCAAATCCAAGAACTAGTACAGTTACCTGGCACATCAACCTCTGCACAAAGTCAAACCGGGCCTTCACACTTCACATGGTGAAATGATTTCCACTACCACTCCTCGTACCATTTCCATCCCAGTCGAATCCTTACCCTCTGCCGTTCCCCTCTGGCAGCAGGCAAGGCGGCCATACATGGCACGCACGCACGATGTAGCAGGATCTCGCGATTCGAAGGAAATCGATGGTGTCCCCGGAGGGAAAAGGGAAGGGAAGGGAAGGAATGTACCGTTGAATTGTGGGTGGTGCCTCAAATCTCATGGCTACTACGGGAGGTACGAGTGCTAGCACGGTGGGGGAATCTTGCCGCTGGTCCCCGGACGGAACCGAGTGGGTGCCGTATTGGCAAGCGTGCTCAGGCTGTACTCGTAATTTTCTGACGTTTGTGAACACAACTGCTATTGCATGACACCAAAATCCTGAGGCTCTTGTCGATTTTTTGCCCATATGCAATAGCAGTTGTGTTCACAAACGTCAGAAAATTACGAGTATGGTAAAGAGTACCGTACCGTAGTCTATGATACAAAGCATTATCATAGCACGAACCAATAAAAACAAAAAACAAAAGTCACCTTTAGCTAGCCAAAAACTCGGTCACAAAAAAACTCACCAAGCCAGCTCAACCTTCTCGAAGCTTGCTCGAGCATTGCACTTGTACGAGTACTTCCAGCTATGCACCCGCACATGGCTCGCTATCCAAGTATCGTTCATACATAACATTGGCAAGCAAGTGCGGATACCCCCATCCCATCCCATCCCATTCCATCCCATCCCCCGGACGTCAAAGGTACTCTTCTCCTTCCCCCGCTCTGCTTCTCCCTCCCTCCATCCCCACGCTCCGGCGCCGCGCAATACTCTACTGCTCGTACCGTGCCATGTCATAAGGCTGGCCCTGCATGGCGGATTCAAGCTTCGCTTCGCTTCACCCTTTCTCACCGACGTTGGCAAATTTTCGCATTGCGTTGTTGTATTGTACTCTTCCCGCTTTGCTTGCGTGATGATTCCTTTTGGCTGCAATTTGCACTTTTATACGGTATGGTTATGCGGCTCCGGATGTTACCGGCCGCGTTTTCGTGTCAAGCGGGACTGAGCAAAAAGTCAGTCAGTCAGTTAGCGAGGGGGGGATTTTTTTAAAAATTTTTGTGGCAGACAGGCACAAGTACCGTATGATACTTGCAAAAGTGTACATACGGTACAGCAAATATGGTGAGAAAAGAGGTTAGACCTTTTTGTCTTGGGTTACAAATATAGCATCATAGGAAGGGTCTTGAGAAAACCTTTTGAATACCATGCGCTTGGCGGTCAATCCTTTCGGATACCATCGACCGGGAAATATACCATCGAGAAAGTGAAACCTTCACAGGGGCAACCCCAATTGGAACGAACAATGAACACT
>Ga0307509_10008065_pt1 | contig 13518 bp, 18 predicted proteins | sample 10_EM_MG_FD_202245 | JGI IMG/M metagenome (GOLD analysis project Ga0307509, IMG submission 202245) | Populus trichocarpa ectomycorrhiza microbial communities from riparian zone in the Pacific Northwest, United States - 10_EM | ecosystem: Host-associated > Plants > Roots > Unclassified | place...
ACCCCTACCGCCCCTCGATCAAGCCCCACCCATTCATGGGCCTCAACAAGTTCACCGCGGGCCGCCTTCACCAGATGAGGTCTGGCAAGAGCTACCTCCGCGCACACCCCTCCTGGAGCGACGACGCTCCGACCACCTGTCCCAGCTGTGACGAGGCCCCCGAGACCTTTGAACATGACATACTCCGTTGCCCCGCTAAGGGGCCTGCCAGGGCCCGCCACCTTTAGGGGGTCTCTGACATCGGCCCTGACGCTCCCGTCTGGTCTTCCGTCCCCTTGCTTGGGGCCCTCAGCCGCTTCATTAGCTCGACAGCCACAGCCTTCCCCCCGGGCATGTTCTCACGCCCAACGTCCTCAGCCGGTTCTATTTCTTCCCAGTCATCTAATGTAGTTTCCTTTGGTTACTTTATGTCATCTCAGGTTAGCTAGGTTTACTTTGTTTAGTTTTTCATGCTGTCCGCTGGTGTAAGGAGGGTTTCCTTTATCGTACTTGCTTTAATGTCGTGCCCGTGTGTGGGCCTAGGACCGGTACGGACCCCAGCTGAAGAGATAGGTGCCGGATTTTTCCTTTGTTAGTTCATCTTGGATTTTGGGTTTTGTTTTCGCCATAGCTAGCGCTCCATGCGATTTCTTGTACCTTAACAACGAATATATGACATAAAAAAAAGAAAGAAAAAAAAAAGAAAAAAAAAAAAGACCCCTCCCTCGCTCCATCTTTCTCGTCCGCTCCACCTCCAGCGATTGAAATCTCAACACCATGAGAAATCCTCGTGGGAGTGTCTACCGCCGCTGCTCTCCCTTAATGGCTTTTGCCTAGGAGTAGTACGCACTCATCTCTCCCTTTCCTCTCTCTGGGGGCTCTGGCCTCCCCTCACACGGGGTTCTCGATTCTGTCTTCGTTTAAGCACGCTTGCGTTGATGTTTCTCCCTCCTACCCGGCATTTCGCGACGCGTCTCGCTTAGCGATTTGCACGGTCGGCAACCCTCTTTCCATCATCAACACACGGTCGCTAGCTTCGGGCTATCGGTGAAGTAGTTGCCCTGGTGGCCCTGCTCTCTGGTATTGCACTCTCTCCTGAGTTGCTCGGTCGGTACGGTCGGTATTCGAAAAATCGTGACCTCGTCTCCGTCCTCCGTGTTCGTACTTCTTGGTTACTGGCGAGCCTTCCCTCTCCCGCTTCCCACGCGTCAGATCCGCTTGCACCGTACTGCTGCACACTCTCTGGCTGGCACCCTTACTGCCTCTTTCGCTGGCACCCTACTGCCCCTTCCCCGTAGCTGGCATCTTCTCTGCTGAGTGGCTCTCCTCGCCGGATGGCTCCCCTCGCCTCCTCCTTCCGCCACGTGATTTGCTCTACGGTCGCAACTCGCTAGTAGGTTACGCTGGATCATGGTGTAGCACTACCTCCGTGGCCCATGCTGAAGTCCGAAGCGCGCCGATACTCGGGCAGCCCGGCCTTGTCAACGCCTTGCTCCGATGCCGATAGGCGAGGGGATTTTCCGTTAGGCATCCGGCAATAGTAGTTTTAGCTCTCCTCTTTGTCGGTACTAGTGCCGTGCAAATCCTTTCTTTTGTTTAGGGGAGCCTGCAGCAGGGTTTCTTTGCTCCTGTACGTCTTTATGTTGGTTTTCTTCTTGGTTTAGCTTTCCTATGCTTTCCTCCCCATTAGTTTAGGCTAGTGGCTGGTGTGCGGTTAGGCCCATACCACAGGGTCTTGAGGGTACGGCGAGCTGTTCCTTGTTTGGTTGCTTGCCTACGGGCGGGGGGTATTTGTTTGTCCCATGACGAGGTGGAGTGGGCGGTTGGATTGTTTTATGGTTTTGTTTGGGTCATAGCTAGCGCTCCACATCGTTTCTTGTACCTTAACAACGAATATTATGATATAAAAAATAAAAAAAATAAAAAAAAAAAGAAAGACCCCTCCCTCGCTCTTGGGGCTTCAGCCACGTCGCTCCCAGATGCCCATCCACCGACCCGGTTAGCCCCATCTGTTCCCTCAACCACACCCGTGCCTCCCACCGCTGCCCCAACCCCACCTGCCCTGGAAGTGGCAACCTTAAAGCTACTCCTGGCTGCTGCTCTTCCTCACCGCCCCGCTGCATTAACTGTGGCGGCAGTCACACCGCCGGACATAGGGATTAGGCTTCGTTACGGGGCCCCGTTTCCGAGGAGCGGGGCCAAAATATCATAGGTTATTCTGATTAACTGGTCGAAAAAATCATCCAAATTGGACAAGAACTGACTGAGATAGAGCTCTTTGAAGTTAGACAACTTCACAGAGCTCTATGTCATTCAGTTTTGGTCCGATTTGGACGATTTCTTTTTTAATATGCGGTTAATAACCTGCTCTTGGCGCCCCGTTTGTCAGAAACGGGGCCCTGTAACGAACACTAATAGGGATTGCGAAAGCAGCCCGATACCGCCCCCTCTCAGGCGTTCCACCGTTGCCGCCGAAGTCCTTCCTCCGCCGCCCGCTGGCGACGAGATGGACACGGCTGCCGACGATAAGGAGGACTAGCCCCCCCCTTCACCCACCCGCTCTCTCCAGTCGGCGTTCGAGATGGCTACTCCAATTGCCAGAAGGACGACCATACTTCCGGCCTCAGTAAGGCCCGGCCAAGGCTCAGGTGCGCTCCCTCCCGCGGAGCAACCTAGCCCCTCCCCTATGAGCAGAACTGCCTCGGGCCTGGCCCGTTAATCCAGCACAACCATGCATCTTGGGCTGGCGAGCAGGTCTCCCCTCCCCCTCCGAAACCCTTCACACTCGTTCAACACAACTGCCTCGGGAGCTGGGATGTGTTCCTTTCACTTTTCGGGTCCTTTACTCAACTGGCCCAACCTCCCTCCATTGTGGCCCTGCAGGACCCCCCGGTCTACAGCGGCAAATTACCCTCGTTTAGATTCTTTTCTTCATTTTCCCCCCCCACCTCCGGCGGCTGCAAGCCCCGGGTTGCCTTTTACGTTTATAGTTCCTTTTTGTCGACTATTTCTCTCCTCCCTCGGTTTTTTGATAGGGGTGATGTCATTGCACTTGACCAGTTCACCCCCGATGGCTTCTTCAACCCCTCCACGACTAGATTTTCGATTATCAACTCCTATAGCACAAAGGGTCGCTTGAACAACACTCGCTCGGTCTCTCCGGAGGTTGTCTTTCTGGGGTCCTCCACACCGACTCTCACTCTGGGTGACCTGAACATCCACCACCCCACGTCGGACCCCCTCAGGGCGTTCACGGAGGATGAGATCGCCACGTCGGTCCCGTATTTCGACAGGGTCCCGGAGGTGGGCTTCTCCCTCCTCAACACACCGGGGGTTTTTACCCGCTTCTCTATGTCACACATTGGGCGCCCTGGCGTCATCGACCTTGCTTTTGCCTTCCCCCTCCTCGCACCATACTTCTCCGAATTGTCAGATCCCCTCCCCTCCACTGGCTCCGACCACATTCCGATTCTGCTCCGGTTCGAAGCTCCCCTCTTTCTAGCCCCTCCCCTCTCCCCCAACTGGGCCCTGTCCGACTGGACAGCCCTGGAAGATTCCCTCAAGACCACTGTTATACCGCCACCTCCCCCGATCCCCACCACCCGGTCTCTGGACATCTGGTTCAAGACCAACCTGGACAGGGTGACAGCCCAATTCGCTTTACACACCCCGCTGAAGAGAGTAACGTACCGGTCCAAGCCCTGGTGGACGGACCTCCTGTCACTCCTCAGAAGAGCCTACAAGTCGGCACTCCGCTCCTCGAAGCGCGACCGCCACGACTCCTCTCTCCTGGCCTCCGCGAGGGCTGCCAGATCCGCCTACTTCAAGGCCATCAAGAAGGCCAAAAGGGAACACTGGTCCTCCTTCCTGGCCACCGCGACCCCTCAGTCAGTCTGGACGGCGAAGAAGTTCGCCGTCGGGCGCCCCCCCCCCTGTTTCCCATAACCTCCGGGTGCCAACACTCCCAGAGAGCTCAATAAGGCGCTCTTAGACCATTTCTTTCCTGGCGAGCCCCCTGGGCCCAGGGACACCATCCTCCTACTCTTCGCCGATTGCCAAGCCCTGGGGGCGGAGGAAGTCTGCAGGGCCCTCGCCCGTGCGTCCCCGTCGTCGGCCCCCGGGCCAGACATGACACCCAATTCTGTGTGGAAGAGAGTACATCGAGTGGCTCCCCACATCATCCTGGAACTGCTTGCCCCACTGGTGGCCTACGGGTCCCACCCACTCACGCTCAAGAGAGCAGACGGCATTGTCCTCGACAAGCTGGGAAAGCCCTCGTACGACTCCCCTTCTTCCTTCAGGGTCATAGTCCTGCTTCAAACTTTCTCAAAGATCCTCGAGAGGATAATGAACTCAAGACTCTCCTGCGTGGGCCGTGCGTGCGGCCTCCTCAACCAACACCAATGCGGTTCACGGGCGGGCCTTTCGGCCTCGGATGCGACCACTACCTTGACATACGAGGTCAGGACCCTTCAGATGCCCCAGAGAAAGGTTTCTACGCTTTTCCTGGACATCAAAGGGGGCTTCGACAACGGCAACACCTCCTCCCTCTGTGGCATGCTTAAGGCCAGAGGGGTCAACCGGTACCTGGTGTCGTGGACAAGGTCCTTCCTGTCCGATAGAACGTGCTGTCTCCTCTACCAGGATTCCCCCAAGGTATTCGCCCCGTCTCGGTTGGCACCCCCCAAGGCTCCCCTGTCTCCACGCTCCTGTTTGTCATATACGTGTCCCGCCTTCACTCTGAAATCCCTATGGGCCTCACTCTTTCCTACGTGGATTCCTTCGGTCTCACGGTTTCCGCGACGTCGTACCGTCGGAACATCCAGATCCTACAGAGGCAGTACGCTCGGCTGAAGTCCAAAGGGGCCACGCTAGGCGTCAGGTTCTCCATCCCCAAGACAGAACTCATCCACTGGGGCACGAACAGGGACAGTGGCCCAATATCCCATGCGCCGATCCACCTGGATGGCTCGGGTTTCAATCCCAAAGACAAGGTCAGGTGGCTGGGCCACTGGTTCACCCCCTCGATGTCCGGCATGCCCCACTTCACCAAGAGATTGGCCCAGGCCCAAGCTGCCTTTGTGCCCATCAAGAGGCTCTCCCCACCGGGGATGGGCCTCCCCCCCTTTTTGTGCCATCGGTTGGCCTCCTCGCTCCTCTTCCCCGTCCTAACCTATGGTGCAGATGTCTTTGTCCCCACTTCCCACATGGTAAGGAAGCTCGCCGCCTTCTGGCATAAGGTCCAAAGGTGGTCCACCAATTGCTTTTTCAGCACCCCCACGGATATACTTGCCATCGAGGCCTGCCTCCCCCCACTTGACCTCCTCCTGAGGTACAAACGACGACTCGCCACCCTCAGGATACTCTGTTCCCCCCCGGAAATCAACCCGGCTACGGCCCGCCTCCCCCTCTCGGTACAGACGCCCTCCTTACACCGCCACTCCCCTGATCACAGGTCCCTCTCCGCGAAGAACGCGGGCAGCCGCCTACCCCTCCCGTGGCTCCAACCTAGGCCGCCCTCAAAGAACAGGGCCCACCTCCCACTTGATGCCCTCCCACACTCCATGCTCTTTATTTTTGGCCCCGGCGGGTTCGAGCCCCTCCCGGTGACCTCCCAGCACCTTCTCTGCGAACTCTCGGCCCCTCCCCCGGGCCATTCCTACCCCCAATTGAAGCTCCAGTGCAAGAACCTCCTCATTAAGGAATGGGAAGAGGCCGCTCCGGACCCAGCCCGATACCCCTACCGCCCCTCGCTTAAGCCCCATCCGTTCATGGGCCTCAGTAAATTCACCGCGGGCCGCCTACACCAGATGAGATCTGGCAAGAGTTACCTCCGTTCACACCCCTCTTGGAGCGATGACGCCCCGACCACCTGCCCCAGCTGCAATGAGGCCCCAGAGACCTTCCAGCACGCCATACTCCACTGCCCCGCTAAGGGGCCGGCCAGGGCCCGCCACCTTCACGGGGTCTCTGACATCGGCCCCGACGCTCCTGTCTGGTCCTCCGCCTCTCTACTTGGGGCCCTCAGCCGCTTCATAAGCTCGACCGCCACAGCCTTCCCCCCGGGTATGTTTTCACGCCCGACGGCTTCTGCCGGTTCTATTTCTTCTCAGTCATCTAATGTGGTTTCCTTTGGTTACTTTATGTCATCTTAGGATAGCTGGGTTTATTGTTTTTTCATTGATTTTATCATGCTGCCCGCTGGTATAAGGAGGGTTTCCTTTATTTTACTATTTTTAATTTCGTGCCCGTATGTGGGCCGGGGACCGGTACGGACCCCCGATGAAGAGTTTGGTGCCGGAACTTTCCTGTGTTAGTTCGTTTTGGATTTTGGGTTTTGTTTTCGCCATAGCTAGCGCTCCATGCGATTTCTTGTACCTTAACAACGAATATATGAGATAAAAAAAAGAAAAAAAAAAAAGACCACTCCCTCGCTCCACGCTCCGCGCCCTCTACACCTCCAGTCATTGAAATCACAACTCCACGTCGTTCAGTGCACGATCCCCCCTCGCCACCTAACTTCTTCTGCCTTTCAGGCTTGGCCTCCCTGACCCCCCATCGTCACGACAGAGGACCTTCCTCCCCTCCCTTCCTCGGCGGCTCCCTCGAGAGCCTCGTCAAGACAATCCTCCGTACCTGACCTCAGCGAATCCCACATCGACATCCGTGATTTGGTCCGCGAGACACGCCAAAGGCTTCACTTCACTTCAACCCAACTCCCTATCCTCAGTGATAACCAGCTCGCCGAACTCTCAGATGGCGAGACCCTCCTCCTCCCCCTTTGTTGCTCCGCCCTGAACGCGCTCGCATCCATGACGCGTAAGCTAGACACCATAACAACCCAACTGGGCAACATTCAGTCCGTGGTTGCAACCCTCCCCACGTTCTCGGCACTCGAAAGCGCCCTCTCACCAATCAACGCATCCCTACGTGACCTGTCACAAAGGGTGTCCGCTGCCCCCCCTCCACAAGCGCCGGCTACTGCTCGGCCCTCTGTTCCCCCGACTGGTGCTACCACACGCCCCCCTCCCCCCCCTGCCCCCAGCAGGCCCAAAGTCCGTGCCCCCCCGTATAAGCCATCCCCCTCGTTGTTCGATCCGGACATGCCCCGGTACGACCCCGACACCCCCTCCTTTTACGGCAACCCCCGTGCCTAAGCGGACAAGTTCCCTGATTCCTGGGAAGCCAATGCGTTTCGTGAGGGAAAGTCCCCCGACCCTACCACTTTCATCTCGGGCCACCTGGCCCCTGACTGTCCAAAACCCCAACCATTGTACGCCCAGGCTGCCTCCGCTGGCGCCCCGAAGGGTAAGAAGCATAAGAGCTCTCTCACGGCCGCTAAAGTCGCGTCAGCCAGCAACTCCGTCCGGGCTCCCCAGAGACCAAAGTCGCTCCCCACTGCCGAGAGGAGAGTTTACGCTCCCCTGTCTTCCCCCTCCGAGCACCCGCAAGGATCCCTGATAGCTGCCACTTTCCCAGACATCGCCGCCCGCGTCCTTAGGGATGCCAACTATATCCTCCCCCTCGCTGTCACAACGAAGGTTAACTACCGTGGATCAGTCACCCTGCTTGTCACCGACCCTGCCACCCCAGCTGCGGCCTTCGCACCTTACTTCGACGCCCTCTCCTCCCAGCTTCACAAGTCCTTCCCCGTGGGCGACTCTCGCTGAATGCCCTTTCGCCTCGCCCCCAACGAAACCCAGCTCGCCATCCACTCCCTTCCGATCGCTTTCCTCCCGGAGGACCTGAACGAACTTTTCCCGTGCCTCGCGGAGTCGATCCTCAACTCCAAGGACGTGGGCATCCTCTCCGCCAGGTTTCTCAACCCAGACGCCCGCTCGAGAGAGTGCAAGACTGCCCCCTCGGTCGTCGTTTCCTTCTACCCAGGGGACGTCCAGACAATGGGCTCCTCCATCGGACTCTTCTCCCACTCGCGGACAATGGAAAGGGCCTACTCCTCCAACAGATACACACAATGCAAGAACTGCTGGAGCTTCGGCTACGTCGCCCCCAGATGCCCGTCAACCGACCCAGTATGCCCCATCTGCTCCCTCAACCACACCCGTGCCTCCTACCGATGCCCCAACCCTACCTGCCCTGGTGGTGGCAACCTTAAGGCTACTCCTGGCTGTTGCTCTTCCGCACCATCCCGCTGCGTCAACTGTGGTGGCAACCACACCGCTGTCCATAAGGATTGCGAAAGCCGCCCGACACCGCACACTATCAGGCGTTCCTCTGCTACGGCCGAGGTGGTTCCTCTGCCGCCCGAGGGCGACGAGATGGCCATGGCCACCGACGAGCAGGTCAACTCGCCCCCCCCTTCACCCACCCGCTCCCTCCAGTCGGCGTTGAGATGGCTACTCCAAGGGCCAGAAGGACAACGATTCTTCCGGCCTCAGTAAGGCCCCCACAAGGTACAGGCGCGCCCCCACCCGCAGAGCAGCCTAGCCCCTTTCACATGAGCAGAACCGCCTCGGGCCTGGCCCGTTAATGCAGTACAACCGTACGTCGTGGGGCGGGGAGCAGCCCTCCCCTCCCCCTCCGAATCCCTTCACACTCGTTCAACACAACTGCCACGGGAGCTGGGATGTGTTCCTCTCACTGTTCGGGACATTGACTCAGCTGGCCCAACCCCCCTCCATTGTCGCCCTGCAGGACCCCCCGGTCTACAGGGGCAAACTACCTTCGTTTAGATTCCTTTCTTCCTTTTCCCCCCCCCACAACCGGTGGCTGCAAGCCCCGCGTTGCATTTTATGTTTATACTTCCTTTTTGGCTACTGTTTCTCTCCTTCCCCACTTCTTCAACAGGGGAGACGTCATGGCACTTGACCTGTTCACCCCTGAAGGCTTTTTTAACCCCTCCACGACTAGGTTGTCGATTATCAACTCGTATAGCACCAAGGGTCGCCTAAACAACACTCGCTCGGTTCCCCCAGATATTGTATTTCCGTCGTCCACTACCCCTCCTCTGACATTGGGAGACCTGAACATCCACCACCCAACGTCGGACCCGCTTATGGTGTTAAAGAGGACGAGATAGCCACTTCGTCCCCGTATTTTGATAGGGCTACTGAACTGGGCTTCTCCCTCCTGAACACACCTGGGGTCTTCACCCGTTTTTCCATGTCACTCATTAGGCGCCCCGGCGTCATAGACCTTGCCTTTGCTTGACCGCTCCTCGCACCGTACTTCTCCGAATTGTCCGACCCCCTCCCCTCCACAGGCTCTGATCACATCCCTATTCTCCTCCGGTTTGAGGCCCCCCTCTTGCAGGCCCCACCTCTGTCGCCCAACTGGGCCCTGACCGACTGGGCAGCCCTTGAATCCTCTCTGAAAGCCACCACCATACCACCACCCCCCCCGCTTCCCACCACCCGTTCGCTGGACATTTGTTTTAAGACCAACCTGGACAAGGTAACGGCCCAGTTCGCACTGCATACCCTATTGAAAAAAGGTCACATACAGGTCCAAGCCCTGGTGGACGGAACTTCTGTCACTACTCAGGAAGGCATACAACTCCGCGCTCCGCTCCTCGAACAGGGACCGCTTCGACGCCCCCCTCCTGGCCTCAGCAAGGGCCGCCAGATCCGCTTACTTTAAGGCCATTAAGAAGGCCAAATGAGAACACTGGGCCTCATTCTGGCCACAGCGACCCCGCAGACCGTCTGGACGGCAAAGAGGTTTGCCGTCGGGCCCCCCCCCTCCCGTTTCCCCGAGCTTCCGGACCCCACCACCCCGGGTCAACTTAATAAGGCGCTCCTGGATCACTTCTTCCCTGGCGAGCCCCCTGTTTTCAGGGACACTATCCTTGTCCCCTTTGCCAACTGCCACGAGCTTGGAGCAGAGGAAATCAGCAGGGCTCTCGCCTGTTCATCACCGTCCTCGGCTCCTGGGCCGAACATGACACCCAATTCGGTATGGAAAAGAGTGCATCGCGCGGCTCCCCACATCATCCAAAACTTGCTTGCCCCACTGGTGTCCTATGGGTCCCACTCACTTACGCTCAAAAAGGCCGACGGCATCGTTCTGGACAAACCTGGGAAGCCCTCTTACGACTCCCCCTCCTCCTTCAGGGTCATTGTACTCCTCCAGACCTTCTCAAAAATCCTCGAAAGGATAATGAACTCAAGACTCTCCTGTGTGGCTCGGGCATCCCGCCTCCTGAACCCACACCAATGCAGATCCCTCGCTGGCCTGTCGGCCTCAGACGCGATCACCACCTTCTCCCATGAGGTCAGGACCCTCCAGATGGCCCAGAGCAAGGTTTCTCCGCTCTTCCTGGACATCAAAGCGGGCTTCGACAACGTCAACCCCTCCACCCTCTGCGGCATGCTGCAAACGAAGGGTGTCAACCGGTACTTGGTGTCGTGGACCAGGTCTTTCCTGTCTGGCAGAACATGCCGCCTCCGCTACCAAGGCTCCCCCAGGATCTTCGCCCCCGTCTCCGTTGGAACGCCTCAGGGCTCCCCCATCTCCCCTTTATTGTTTGTCATATACGTGTCCCGCCTACACTCAGAATTCCCCATGGGCCTCACTCTCTCCTATGTCGATCACTTCGGTCTCACAGCGTTCTCGACGTCCTACCGTCGAACCATCCAGCTCCTACAGAGACATTACGCCAAGCTGAAGGCCCGAGGGTCCAGACCAGGCGTCAGTTTCTCAATCCCCAAAACAGAGCTCATTCGCTGGCGGACAAACAGGGACAGAGGTCTGATCTCTCGTGCCCTGGTCCATCTGGATGGCTCGGTATTCAAACCCAAAGACGAAGTCCGGTGGCTAGGCTACTGGTTCACCCCCTCGATGGCCACCACCCCCCACTTTACTAAGCCACTGGCCAAGGCCCAAGCTGCCTTCGTGGCCGTCAAAAGTCTCTCTCCTCCAGGGATGGGCCTCCCCCCTTTCGTCTGCCATCGGTTGGCATCCTCACTCCTCTTTCCCATCATCAGTTACGGTGCGGATGTATTTACTCCAACGTGCCACATGTTAAGGAAACTTGCCGCCTTCTGGCACAAGGTGCAGAGGTAGTCCACCAACTCTTTCGTCAGCATCCCCGTTGATATACTGGCCATAGAAGCCTGTCTCCCCCCACTCGACCTCCTCATGAGGTACAAAAAGCGACTTGCCAGTCTCAGGATACTTTGCTCCCCCCCCGAAATAAACCCGGCCTCTGCCCGTCTCCCCCTCTCGGTACGAACGCCCTCCCTACACCGCCACTCCCCAGATCACAGGTCCCTCTCGGCGAAGAACGCGGGAAGCCGCCTGCCCCTACCGTGGCTCCAACCAAGACCGCTCTCGAAGAACAGGGCCCAGCTCCCCCTTGACACCCTCCCACACTCCATGCTGTTTGTCCTGGGCCCCGGCGGGTTTGAACCCCTCCCAGTGACCTCCCAGCACCTCGTCTGCGAGATATACCCGGCCCCCCCACCGGGTCGCACCTACCCCCAGCTCAAGCTCCAATGCAACAATCTTTTGATGAAAGAGTGGGATGAAGCCGCGCCTGACCCGGCCAGATACCCCTACCGCCCCTCGCTCAAGCCCCATCCGTTCATGGGCCTCAACAAGTTCACAGCGGGCCGCCTGCACCAGATGAGGTCTGGTAAGAGTTACCTGCGTGCCCACCCCTCCTGGAGCGACGACGCCCACACCACCTGCCCCAGCCGCGAAGAGGCCCCCGAGACCTTCGAGCACGCCATCCCCCGATGCCCCGCCAAAAGGCCTGCCAGGACCCGCCACCTTCAGGGGGTCACTGACATCGGCCCCGACGCCCCCGTCTGGTCTTCCGCCTCTTTACTGGAGGCCCTCAGCCGTTACATCAGCACCACAGCCACCGCCTTCCATCCGGGCATGTTTTCTCGCCCCAACTCGTCCACTAGTTCCGCGTCCGCCCTGTCATCTAATGTAGTTTCCTTGGTTACTTTATGTCGCCTCAGGAGAGCTAGGTTTACCTTTGATTGTTTTTATTGTACTTTCTCCGCTGGTTTAAGGAGGGTTTCCTTTGAAGTACTTTTGTAATTTCACGCCCGTGTGTGGGCCTGGGACCGGTACGGACCCCAGTTGAAGAGATCGGTGCCGGATCTTTCCTTTGTTTGTTCAATTAGGATTTTGGGTTTTGTTTTCGCCATAGCTAGCGCTCCATGCGATTTCTTGTACCGTAACAACGAATATATGATATAAAAAATAAAAAAAATAAAAAAAACCCCTCCCTCGCTCTGACCTCCCCACCTACGAGACGTCCACCTTCGTTTTGACCCTGTGTCCCCACGTCCGGCGTCTTGAGATATACCAACATCAAACACCGTCCAAGTAGGTATCAATCGACCCCCCCTTTTTTTTGCCCTGGATATCAGATTCAAGGATCGCGGACGGACCAATGACGCCTCCGGGAATAGCGAGACGTCAGATGAGGAAGGGAAAGTATCCAAAACACCTCTCCTACTAGTATTAGTAACAAATGTTAATACCTCTCTGGCCCTTAGACGTCCCGCCGTGCTGCCACAGTCACAAGAAATTCAGAGCGGTATACGAAGAAGCACTCTGACACGTGCGGCCGCACGTCGCCCCGCCGAAGAGGGCCCGTAAGCAATCATGAAATACTCTTTATATGGAATCATAGGATATCGAACTCACAAACCTCCTTTAATCAACAGAGAACCGGAGCCTGAGGAGCGCGCACACTTCCAACCGGCCGTGGGAGATTCAGTGTATTAAAGCCAAACCAAACTTCCCAGCAATAAGATTCTGGCATGCTGACAATCTCACTCAAACCAGGACCGTATATGGCGACATTGCGTATGCGAAATCGTGGTGTGGATTCCAACATCCGCGTGGCCCATCCTCTGTCTATGCAACATGGCGTGAGCAAATAACGGCCTATATCGTAGCTCGCCCCCTGGACCCTGGTCGCCTAACAGAATCGCAAGTGGATTCAATTATATCGTTTGCTCGCAGCCTTTCGCCAGTCAAGGAGCGTATTGAGTTCATCAAACACCATCACCACACAGACGACGTTTGGGAACTCATCCGGCATCTGAAGATCCTTGTCAAAGATTCGGCCAAGAAACTGCAGACGGCCAACTAGCTTCAGAGCGCTGAGCGGGATTGTCGTGGCGATGTTGCAGAACCTCCGCGTATGTGTTATCCATCTTTATTCCCGTAGCCCCGCAGTAACAGGTGTTGCTAGTGGCTGATTCCGATTGCGATGCCCCGTAGTCCCCGCGGGCTGTGAAAATCCATATCCTTCGTCGAACGGGAGCGCCGGCTGCCCAGCATCCATTCCTCGGCCATCCCTGGTGTGTAAGAGACTCAGATCGGGGAATCGCCAGGGGTGTCCTGACTGCACCGAGCATCGCGGATCTGCTCCGTTTGGTAAGAGCGCAAGACGTCGAAGAGGAAATCAAATGCCCCCGGTATCGGATCGGCGCGATGGGTGAGGGCGCTACCAGACTACGTCAGGACCCCGAAGAACCTCTCCCACTACGCCAGCTCATATTCCTGAATAGAGATGACGACATTCGTGCGTGGTTCCTCGCAAACAATGGC
>Ga0307509_10008066_pt1 | contig 13518 bp, 15 predicted proteins | sample 10_EM_MG_FD_202245 | JGI IMG/M metagenome (GOLD analysis project Ga0307509, IMG submission 202245) | Populus trichocarpa ectomycorrhiza microbial communities from riparian zone in the Pacific Northwest, United States - 10_EM | ecosystem: Host-associated > Plants > Roots > Unclassified | place...
GCCTTCTGTAACTTCGTCTTCGGCTTCGTCTCCTTTGTGGCTCCTGGAACCTTACCGGCCATCCACAAGTCCAAAAGATGGAAACATGCCTGCACCGGCACCATGGCAGAGACGGGTAGTCGGTTCCCCGATGGTTGATAACCGGAGGAATGGTGCAGCGGACGCATTCATCAAAGCCAGCATGAACTACTGCTACTGCTCCCAGTGCTCCAGGAGCCATACAGAGAGATTCGATACAGACCCATTCATCCCTTCAAATTGGGTTGCTTGGAATGAGGTGCGGGCGACGGCGATGTGTTCGAAAGCCGTGGTTGTGTGCATGTTTCTGCTCTCTCTATACAGAAACTGCGAGCGCTGGTGCTTGCAAAGTTTGCAAGCGGTGGATCTAAAATGCATCCAAGAGATTATGCTTCCATAAGATCGAATTTGGATCGAATTCAAAAAGCCAGGAAATGTTAGAGGTAGGCTGGCGCACCCTTGCTGCGGGCTGTGAGTTTTGCTAGTCGGTCTGTTACGAGCTTCTGTGCTGCAGACATCGTGACTTGATTCCCGATATTTGGCTGAACACCCAAGAACAAACTGTCGATCATTTCCAAAAAGGAAGGAATTTCCTAAATTGTATAATAACGGCAAATCATATTTCAAAACTAAAAGAAACTTCAGGCGCTATCAGGGATCGAACCTGAGTTCCGAGAAACTATGAAGTCAAAATCTCGAGTGATAACCACTACACTATAGCGCCACAGAAAGGTTTCGAGGGCTAACAGCAGTCGAGCCTTAATCCGTCTCGTGGTTATGTATATTTTAGGGAAATTTTGTTTTATATAAAGCCATTTAATTTCCCGTCCATTGAATCAAACCCGCCTCCCAAAAATAATTTTACAAATCGAAGTCGAAGTCAATAAAGTAGCGTCAAATATTGCTGGTATGCAAAGATTCCCCCTTGTTAAATCCATGAATATGTGGCGTGAAAGTCGAAAGTATGCTATTCGGGAGAGGGTTTGATAAGTGAAGCAATTTTCGGAGAAGAGAAGAGAGACCTACCCATTACTTGGCAGGATGGAACTTGAATGCCAGATGCTCAGGCGATCACGCAATAGGCGTATCCGCCAGATCCGCCGCTCTCCTCATTGGTGGGTACTGATGGGCCCTCGACCCGAGTGGGTGCAGTGGTGAAGGAGGCGATGGGGGTGAAGGAGTCCATTATAATGTGAAGACGAAGACGAGAGCTTGGTTTGGTTGATGATGGTGGGGGTGGGTTGCGACTTGGTCTGGATAAACTGAGAGACTCGGAGAATTTCACCTTTTTATATACATGTGGGTCGACTCAATACCTCTGGATGAAAGATTCCAGATCCCAAAAATTTTCCTGAGAGCCCGGGGGAGAGTAATTTCCTCAGGAATAAGTCGGTAACCACTCTTCATTCATGTGTATCTTACCGCCGCTAACTTATTGTTGTCCAGTTCAAAAATTCCCAGAATTGTCGGCCTTCCCAGTCTTGTCAACACATGGAGCTGTAAAGATATCCCATCCCATGATCCGTAATAGCTTTATTAGCCAGACCGACCAAAAGACAATAAGCTTATGCGATGATTGTTATGATGGTGATATTATTGGGAGCGAAACAATAAGGAAAGGTTGCCAATTTCGGGCGATGTGACTAGTAGGTCGCGGGAATATCGGTATTAGCCAGTACTGCTCTACGAATATCATGGTGATGAATATTTCAGTTCTTGGGACATGGGAATATTGGGTTCAGGGTTAAGCCGGGCACTTTATCTCTCGATGCAAGTCAGCGACGAGGTAGAGTTCTTATTGTTATCGGGTTGGACTCTGCCGTGATCCGGATTAGGCAAACGTGACTCATGAGCGCTAATGCCGGCGGTCGGGGATTATCACTGTCAAGGGCGTACAGTATGTACAGCCTGTGAGGAACAAAGTACAGATCTGCATTTCTGAGGTCGGGTTATTGAATTATTGTTGTATGAAGTCCCCGCCTCCACCCGCTTACTAAATCTTGAGATAGAGTTCACCTTTTTTTTTTTTAGCCCAAAGATGGGGGAGAAAATATCGCAAATTTATTGGAGTGGCTGCGAATTATCATGGTGAGCGAATTGTACATCACTTCAGATCGTATCGTCCAAGTCAGCAATACGATATATTGACCCCTATTTTGGTTTCCTTGAATTCGCGGGAGAGTGATCAGTAAACACGATCAAAGTACTTACTACGAAATGCATATCGTACGAAGGATGTTTCCCGATAATTTCTTTGGAACGAGTCAAGCATACACTGGAAGCAAACGTCAAGGCACTTCATTTTAAGTGCCTTGGACGCATGTGGACTTGTTATGGCATCCCATCTGAACGGCATTAGATAGCGGCAAAATGTGATATTGTGTGGCTCTTTGTGCTCAATCCAAGGGATTTTAGAGGATTAATAATTATCCCTCCCCCTTTGCATTTCCCGCATGTTACCACAGCACCAGACCGAATATTTGGGCTTATTCAAAAATATAATGTAGAATGGTTGTTAACTAAATATCTGACTCTAATGTCTAATCATGATAATAAATTTAGTGAACAAAGACTAGATATGCCTCAAAGTGATTTTAAGTGCCCTGCATTTTGGCTCCAGTGATAGCGAGAATAATATCATCTAGATAAGTGTTTATTCTGAATCTCCTTCAGTCACACTCTGGAATCATACCCAACGGGTCATTTTGGCCTCGGGGTTGGGAACTCTGATACCAATTTGTTTAGTCTGTTCAACACACGCCGAGTGATAGCTCGAATTAGATACATGAGAGCTGGGCACTTCCACATGCTTAAAGATGCATTTAGCGTTCAAGTGTCATCTGATTTCAGCGGCGCGTTCTCGCGGCCTGCCACCACGACTCATAAAAAAGAATTGTGACTCCGTCAACTCAGAGATGGGAAATATTAATGGCAACAGGGTCTCATTATCAACAATTAGCAAATAGTGCAGCCTACCTCGAGCTCCTGAGAGAATTACTCATGAACGACCATCGGAATACATACTTTCATACCTTCCACCATACGGCATAGTAATATAGCAATAGTGAAGAAAGCGAAATGCTATATTAGTTAATTACAACCCGCCAGAAAAGCCCTGGCCAACCTCTCCTTTGTCTCATAAAAATAAACAATCCGAATGGGAATGCTGGTCCTGCTCATGGTGAGTGAGGACGATGCAAACGGAGTAAATAAATAAGGTAGGTATGTGATGTCGGGAGAATCTGTTCGATAAGCTCATTAGGAGTGAAGAAGACTGGAGGAAGGGTGAACGTACGGATGTGAGGGGAGAAATCTCTCAGTCAGCTGCTAGTCGCGCTGCACGAGCATCTCAGGCGACGACGCAGTAGGAGTTGCCTCCTGAACCACTGGTCTCTTCATTAGTGGGGATGGAGTCGATGTTGGGAACCGAAACGGTGACTGTGGCGAAGGAGTCCATTTGATTCGTGAGCAAGATTAGTGCTTCAAGGACGTCTTCGAGGTTATGAGGGGCGCAGGGTTGCCTGAGGGAGCCATTAACCCACGGGATGCTCTAGCTTTATAGGAGCGGCGAACCATGATTACGAAGTACACGCGAGACATGCCGGGTGAGATGTATCGTAACTGTGTTCCATATGACTGTAAGAAGGGAGATGGTGGATGGATGGCCTTCACCCGATTCAACGACGCAGGTAAACAATAGAGTGCTGGCTATTGCTGCTGTATATATTGTCGCCACATTAGCTTTGTTCCCAGGAATAGTACGTTTTATTGAGAGATGGCGCAGGGATCGCAGATCCAGGGTATGACTCTTCATTCCACACGGTCGAATTGCGGAAAAACAGGTTGTAAAACGCCTCCCAAAAAATAAGGCTGTTCTTATATTCTCTTTCTTTCAGTTGGAATAAGGAACATACATACATCCCAGACAGAGCCCACTCAGTTTTTCACAAAGTGCCGACATAGGGGATTTCCCAATAAGGAAACACTGGCGATATTGGGTGTGAATGGACAGTTGACTCTGACTCATGATCACCAAGGTGGCCAAGGTCTGAAATATGGTACGTTGGCAAGGAAAGCAATGTACGGAGAAAATCGCGTCTCACTTACTGGATGCCACGGTAAAGGGCTGACTCGCATATTTCGCACAATGAGGGACGACACAATGGGTTGATCAAGAAAATCTTCGCCTTGACTCGCGATCATAGCAACACAGGGAGTTAGCGAGATATATGGCTAAATCTTCCTAGACGCGACACCTTTTATTTCTTGAGAAGGGGGTGGAGATGACCGTTCTCCCGGATTTCGACACTGCAGGATCAACAAAGTACTCCCGCTTGTCCTCCAAAGTATTCCGTTCCAACACGGCAGGATTTTGATACGGGGACAGGAGGAAAGTAAGTCCGAAAGGTAAGAAATTTCTCAAGGGTTGAAAACCGAAATAGCGCGCTCTAATTTGAGATAAAACAATAAGAAGTGCAGAATTCGCGCACCGTTGACCCAACTTGAACACGACAAGCGATGATTCGTGAAGACGGCAACCGTTGGGATACAAGGGCTAAGATAGATCTCAGTGAACGAAGTCGCCTCGGAGGGTGGGGTTGGTTACACTGACCTCTGCAGGCAGTGCCTTCCAATAGGTGTTTCGAGTGCGGTAGGTTGAACGATATGTTCTGCGAGACGCAAACCTGATATTAACTGCTATGGCCGACAAAAACAAAGAAATGCTGGGGAGTCAGGTCCGCTAGAGACAACAAAAAGGATGCTATGAAGGGATAAATCCCATGTCAAGGGTTAAAAATACAACAATTTTCAGGAACGGGTGGCTGATGCAGCTTTATTTGTTGACTAGAAAATCAAGACTTTGCGATGGAGGCCGAAATCCAGAGAGTAGGCAGGGATCAATCAACACGAGGAAAAGCTGCCTCGTGTTCATAACATGTGCCGATGGCAGTTAAGCTGAAAATTTCCTGGCAACAGAGCAACTGTACTTCTTCGAATTTCCATCATGTCCAACCTTCGCATTGCCTACCCATTGGAAACCCCGCTGTATTTCTCAAACCTTCAAGTTGAACCCAGAACTTGAACAAATCGCCGACGTTTTGGTCTACGGTCCCTGTTGGTTGCTTTTTTTCTTCAGAAAAACGGGTAATATCCTGACCAGGTTGTTGACCAGGGTGAAAGTTCGCAGAAGACTGGAGATGGGGAGGATTGCTGACTAATAATAAATCCAAGCTTGGCCAAACAGGATTCGTGCACCACGCCAGAAGCGACACCGACAGCAATATTTCCTGCCTTTAACTAGGCTGTTCGTGCCCTGGCAACCACCACCACCACCATGGCCCTCCCAGCGGCGGAGGAGGGCAAACTCCTGAGTGAGGCCCTCAATACTGTGAAAATTCAGGTTCAGCAGATGAAGAGACACCTGGTATGTCGGTTCCTACATATTGTTATAGTATTTGAGGCTCATCCTCGTAAAGGAGCTCGACCAGCTCATGGACGCTCTAAAGAGCGCAAGCTTGATGCTTGCCGAATTGCGAACTTCTTCACTTTCACCCAAACAATATTATGAACTATGTGAGGAACTGCTGCGGGCTACACCGTGCAGGTATGCTCAACGATTTTTGTAGACATGGCGGTATTCGACGCACTACGACACCTGTCAAATTATCTCTACGAAGCGCACACACAGTCACGACATCACCTTGCCGACCTCTATGAACTTGTTCAATACGCCGGCAACATTATTCCACGGCTATACCTCATGATTACCGTTGGTTCGGTGTATATGTCGATTCCAGATGCCCCTGTGAAGGAAATTATGAAGGACATGATGGAGATGTCGCGAGGTGTCCTCCATCCTATTCGCGGTTTGTTCCTTCGACACTACCTGAGCGGTCAGACCAGGGATCATTTACCAATTGGACTTGACGCGGGGTGCGCGACGTCGTCGTTTTTCGCATTCCTTAAACTTATCCCGTTTGCAGGCCAGCGGGAAACCTTCAAGATTCGACATCTTTCGTTCTCACCAACTTCATTGAAATGAATAAGCTTTGGGTGCGCCTTCAACACCAAGGCCACTCGAGGGACCGCGAAAAGCGTGAGATGGAACGTCGTGAACTCCGCATCCTCGTTGGTACGAACCTTGTGCGGTTGAGCCAGTTGGACGGAGTAGACTTGGATATGTATCAGAAAACCATTCTTCCCAGCATCTTGGAGCAGGTCGTGAACTGCAAAGATGTCATTGCTCAGGAATATTTAATGGAAGTCGTTATCCAGGTATGTTTCTGTCGTCAGTTCCCACCTTCCCATAAATATACTGATTATCTTTTATCCAGGTTTTCACGGACGAATTCCATCTCCACACACTTGGACCTTTCCTTTCTGCAACAGCCCAACTCCACCCTAAAGTTAACATCAAACAAATCGTCATCGCCCTCATCGATCGTCTTGCTTCTTATGCTGCCCGCGAAGCAGAGAGCGAGGACCCAGAGGAGACCAAGCGTCAAGAAGAAGCCGCAGCCCGTCGCTTGGCCGAGAAGGTCAAATTACAGAAAGCAAAGGCCCGAGAAAACGGTTTATATCGCGCATCTTCCCCAACTTCACCCACCTCAGAAACGGATGTGTGGGCGACACCCCCAACGCCGATGACTGCTATTAGTGCCACTGACTCGGAGAAGTCTCCAACAGTCACAGCCACGGACTCTTCTTTTGACGAGAAACTGGGCAAAGGAAAGGAGAAGGAAGGAATCGTTGTACGCAAGTTCCGGGGTGTACCAGAAGATGTTCAACTATTTGAGGTATTTTGGAAACAAGTCGTGGAACTAATCAAGGTCGGCTACCATCGTCATTCGTTTTCCCTCACTACCTGATCTGACCGTTTAATCCTAGGCTCGACCTGACCTTTCAATACAAGACATCACGGCGCTCTTTGTGTCCCTGACGAATTTGTCGCTGAGTTGTTACCCTGATAGACTGGAATATGTCGACCAGGTGCTTGGTTTCGCTGCTGACAAGATCAAAGAATATGTTGATAGGTGCGTTTTCGGTCTTTGCTTCGACTCTTAGTCAGATTATTCATTTCTTCTCAAAGTCCTGATCTACATACCCCGCAAACGACGGCGAATCTCGCCTCGCTCCTTGTAGCCCCAATCAACTCCTACCAATCCGTTCTTACCTTACTCGCCATCCCTAACTACGTTCCACTACTAACCAAACAGCTCTTTACTACCCGTCGTTCCATTGCTCATTCCATTGTGTCGTCGGTCCTCAAGAATGAGACAGTTATCGAAGCTCCCGAGGACGTCGATGGGGTGCTGGAGCTCTGTCACGTTCTCATCAAGGACCAAACGGATTCAGGGGCTCCTCCGGCGCCGAATGGCCAACTGACGAACGTTAGAGATGTGAGAAGACAGGGGCCGTACTTCATGGAGAGGGAAGAGATGGCGGAGGAACAAGGCTGGGTAGCACGAATGGTACATCTGTTCCGTGCAGAGTCGCTGGATGTTCAGTTCGAGGTTCGTCATCGCCATTTTTGTGACCATTGCTTTACTTATAACCGAGTTACAGTTGCTGCAAATCGCAAGGAGACATTTCGATTTGGGCGGAGAGAGGATGAGGTTTACCTTCCCTGCTTTGATTACTTCCTCCATAAAGCTCTGCAGACGCTATAAGAACCGAGAACACGTGGTTAGTCAACAACTCTCTTTCAACATTCCACCGGTTCAAACCTAAATTGTAGGAGAGCGAATGGCAAACGAAAGTATCCACCATCCTTAAGTTTGTCCGGCAACTAACCTCAATTCTCGCCACCTCCGTCGATGCGCCCAATATCGCCCTCAGATTGTTCCTCTTGACCGCCCAGATTGCGGATGAAAGTGGTTTCGAAGACCTCGCATATGACTTCTACGTACAAGCATTCAGTGTGTACGAAGACAGCATCTCGGAGTCGCGCGCACAGCTCCAAGCCATCACGCTCATCATCGGCACTCTGGCAGGCGCTAAAGTGTTCAACGTGGATAACTTCGATACCCTCATCACCAAAGCCGCTTTGCATGGTGCGAAGTTGTTGAAAAAGAGTCACCAAGCGACGGCGGTTGGTTTGGCGAGTCATCTTTGGTGGCAGGAGGCCCCACCCCAGGGTGAGGGTGAGGCAAATGAGAAACTTGCGGTCGCCCCTGTTTCGGAGAAGCCTTCACCAGCGAGCAAGGAGGACGCAGAAGGAACGGTAAAGGCTGTAGGTGTATCTTTCCGGCTTCATGGAACTGGTGTTCACGGATCATTATTCAGTATCCTCATCAAGATAGCAAGCGAGTTCTGGAGTGCCTCCAAAAATCGCTGCGCATTGCCAACTCTGCTATCGAAGAGATCGTAACTGTGCAACTTTATTGCGATACCCTTGATCACTATCTATACTACCTTGACCGTGGTGCCCCAGCTGTACGTTTTTGTGCTTCTTCTCTGGTGCTAATCTAATGCGCGACGATATTTAGGTTGCTCCTAAATTTGTCAACAGTCTCGTCGAGCTCATCACCTCAAGTATCGACAATATTTCTTCGCCCGACGTTCATCCATCACAGAGGGCTCCTCCCGGTCTCATTGAGGGAGTTCAGACACCTGAAATGATCACGAAGCACTTCAGGAATACGTTGATCTATATCCAGAGAAGGAAGTACACCTCATCTGAGGGGCCTGGTGCTGTGGACTCGAGGTGGGATGAGGTGGATGTTGTTGGTGCATTGTTGAAGATGGGTATTGGACGATGAAACCTCGTGGTTGACTTATTTTTTATAGTGCCCCTGCCCCTGTGGCTGGTGTGGTGGAGCTGCTTAATGTTGTATACTACATGACCAGATGTTCTCATGATCACTTTTCCCCGGAATTTTTCATACGTTTTCACCTTAGCCTGTCGATTCGATTCCTGATTGCTCTCAGTCAATGTCGCGCTCAAGTCTAGTTCGTCACTTTCGGCTTCTACAACATACAGTACATGAGCAAACGCTACCCAGTTTTCGCTTTCAGTTGTCTCCACAATGTTAAATACATCACCCCTCCAATCCCAACAATAGCTATCTGTATCCCGATGTAATTCATCATTCCAATGTGAACACCAGCCCCTCCGAGAATAGCACCTGTCACCCGACCCGTATAGTTGCTGTACTGGATTGCCATGCTTATCTTCCTGTTCCACGTATCCGGGAGCTGCTTGGACAGCAAGCTCAGTGTACATGTGCTCGCGAGGTTGAACCCCAAAGCGATGAGGAACCAGCACACGAAAAGAGAACCGAAGGTCACTTTTTGGGTGTGGAGAGTGACGAGCATGATGAGGAGACCGACTAGGCCGAGGGTGCTTCCTGTGGCGAGGATGGTACGGTCTTGGAGCCGCCTCGCGTATCGAACGTTGATGAGGAGGAAAGGTAAGGAACAAATCCCGCCGAGCGCGATGAAGTTTCCAGCGTTAAACGGCGTATAGCCGAACGCTCCGGCAGTGTAGACTGGGATATTGGACTCCCAACCGCCGAGGATGAAGAAACATGTCATTGAGTAATAGCACATGCAAACGATCACACCCCATTGATGAGGAGTTACCGTTTTATTCTGGAGGGAGTGGTTCCCCGGGGTGGTGGTCGATTGAGTTTCATTGGTGGTCGTCTGTAGTTCGATGGGTGGGTTACGAGGGCGTGCGGGTACATCTACGAAAATCAGCGTGCTCAAACCCCAAAATAGAACCCAAAGACCAGCCACAACCCAACCAGGACTGGTAACACCATTGAAAGTGTTGTTCGAGAAGCCGATTTTGTAAAGTAAACCCCCGATGAAAGGGCCAGCAGAGAAACCAAAACTCTGTCCGATGACCAACCATCCAGCAAGAGTGGTGCGTCGGCGAATGCCAACAATCCTGGAGTCGGAGCAATAACGTTTGCTGTACATGAAGGCAATATATCCAACGCCAGATACAATCCGTCCGATCAGGATCAGGTAAAGGAAGTTGGCGCGATACGCGAGCCCATAGAGGACATTTCCCAACACCATGGAGGCATATGCAAGGTTCAAGGGTTGTTTGTATTGTCCTTCAAACAAACGAGTTTGATTTGATACCTATAGCGATTAAAAAGAGATGGACAATACCTCCGTCTGACCTTGTGACGAAAATCAATGCTATTCCAGAGAAAGCGGTAGGAATTCCGATGACCAAACCCGAGAAAGTGGCAGAACCTCCCAGGAGCTCGGCGTATACACTCGCAGATGAAATGATGACGAAGAATGAAAACTGGACTTGCATTAGTTCTGGAAATTTTTATACGGATGTAGCCAATTATGTACCTGGAATAAAGCATTTCCCCCAATGATGATGAACAACGACCGCAGCGAAGGTAATTTGAACTCGAGGTTTTCTGAAAACTCTTCCTCGGTGGATTCTACGCGTCGTGTGAGAACATGTTGACTGGAACCAACGATTTCCGATAATTTGGAAGTGTATATCGATTCCTTGACGATCGGTGCTTGATCAACACTATGAGTACTTCGATTCGCGTAGTCCATCACAGTCGAGGGAAGCATGGTAGAGGGTACCATCCAAGCAGGTCGCGTGAGAAGGATAAGGACTGGAGAGAAAAAAAAAAGGCTTCCTTGGCCTTATATATAGCTCCTGCCGGGTCGTAAGTAAGACGAGTAATAACTAGTGATCGCAGTAACTCAACAAGTCAAGGTGTATCTTTCGCCCATTACGTATTTGCTCCCGCTCCACCGGACAGTGTTTCGCCATTTGTGCCAATTTAGCTATTGTTTTGGTGCATCCATTCAAGTTGGTCGATCCCAGGCATGCATAATGTGGGACACACGTAGCTCGACATTGTCTCTGAAAGTTATTCAGATGGTTTTCATCAATTTAGAAAGAGGGTACGAGGTAGCTCGTGGCCTTTGTGAGAATCGAGGATTCTCGGGCCGTCGTTTTCCCACACCCTTCTCACATCCAAGCAAGTTTATTAGTGCAACACTACATACCACTCAGTCATGGACGAATCCACCGAAATGCTTGCGACTCGTCGGTCAAGGAGAAGTACTGCAGGTAATAGGTGCGCAGAAACACTATGCTATTATGGTTTCAAAAATCTTACATTTCAGTTTAGAATGGAGGCAGTTATGGCTGAAATGGCTATCGAGGAGGAGAACAAAGATATGGAGGATGATAATGACTTCGTTAACGACAAAAGTGAGCATACCGCAACACATTTGTTTTTTCTTGGTTCGCCCTCTTACTCACCTAGATCATTCTAATCACTAGTTGAGGAGGATATTTTCGGCTCTGATTTTGAGAGCACAGATGAAGAGGCTGAAAAAGAAGCGCAAGAGGCTGGCGAGACGGAAGTTGTCAACGAGGAACGGAAGGTTAAAAAGGTGAATTTTCCTTACCCTTTGCTGCGCAACTCAGACTTAAACGAGTGGGATAGGCAGCCCGCAGTCGGTTGGAAAAGATAACTGCTGCAGCTCATGCAAAAAACAAGTCCACTTTCAACCCTGATATTCAAATATCAACGAATGTCAACGCCAAGCCGAAGGCCAAACCGACTGCATCGTTTGAAGATACAATTGATGCGGAACGCAGCAGCGCGGTGGTGCAACACAGGAAGATTGCAGATGGCAAGAAGCGAACGAGTCAACGAAAACATACCGTTCTGAACACGTCTGCCACTGTCACACGATTGAAGCAATCCGCCGCGAAGAGGGTAAGTATAACCACCTCTGGTTACGGGATGACTTTGCTTAGTTTTCTCCAGGCTTCACAACCCAAGAAAGCCAAGGTGGAATCCAGGAACTACACACAAGGCGAACTTATCGCCCTCGCATTGGATACCGAAGAAGGCAACATCATAGAACATCGAGATTACTTGAAGAACGAGGCAGAAAAACGCAAACGCGCCCGCGTTATAAGGACGGCGGTCTCAGGGCCCTTACTCCGGTGGATCAGCAAGAGAGAAGAAGTAAAAGTTGTCGTCCCTCCACCCCCGCCACCTTCTCCTTCTGTAGTTCCCCAAGCCCCAGTGCCATCAATTTACCGAAGTATATATGGGCCACCTGGCAGCCTCTTCACGCCCACCACATATTCCTATTCGTCAGGTACTGCAGTTGTAACGACGGTTGCATCAACATCTACGCCCGAAAGTCAATCCAAAGTTACTACACCAGCGACCACCGCACAGAAAACTCCATATTCAGCCCTTCAACATTATCTCGACACGGCCTCGTCTCCATTTCCAACGTGGCCACCTGCTACCACCCGTCAACAACAATCGTATTATCCAAATGTTTCACAGTCACCAGTGCAACAAGCCCCAGCAACTCCCTCTGTGCAACAGGCAGCGAACGCAACGATTTCTGTCCCCCCTGAGCCACAATACCGCTTAGAAACGGTCGCAAAGAACTATGTTGTTCACGAGCTGGCTCAGCAAAAAGGAACGCCGAAGCCAACATGGACGCAGAGTATGCAATCATTGTTTGGTGACCATGTCAAATGGGACGAAATTAAAGTCTTTGTTGGGAAAAATCGACCGCTATGTAAATATAAAATTTCTTCCCTTTATTGCACTGACTTGATGATCCTAGCGCGACCCCGACAAATTTGCCCGATTACCGGTCGACAGGCTCATTACCTTGACCCACGATCGGGGGTGCCATACGCAGACAGCCATGCATACAAAGTGCTGACAAGTTTACTCAGACATGAATACGTATGGAATGCGGCACTGGGATGCTATCTTGATCACGGCGAACCTCCCATCGAAGTCCTGGAGCGAGAGAAGCGCATGGCTGAGCCACCAGCCGATAACGAGGCTATGAATATCGACGATGAGCATTAGATAGTACGCCCCTTCTCCTGCGCAAACTCCTCTCCCTTATTGATAAATTTGGTCTGAAAGATGGCTACTTTACGCTACTTTCCTGTACATCCCCGGATAATATAGCGGTGCATGATTGAAAAGACTTGCATCTATTGCGCCTCAGGTCTTCTCTCTTCTCATCTGAATTCTGTTTGGCGATGCCGATTTTGCCAAACAGGGTTGGCTTATTCCTGAGCCTCGGGGTTGACTTCTACCCAGCTTCAGTTGTGCTCATGGCTTCCAGACCAACCACAAATACTACCACTCGTCCCTGGACTGGGCAATCGCGGTCTTATTCGACAGACCAACGCCCATGGACAACCCAGTCACGACCCACCACAGCCCGTCCACAAACGGCTACATCTGTCCGTCATGAAGGTTCTTACGTTGTGGCTGTGCTTGAAGGTAGGGGCGTATCCAGAGAGGTCGGGATTGCTGCTCTTGATAAAGATACTGGGAAGGTTGTACTCGTCCAAGTCTGCATGAATTAACAAATGTATGCGCTGTTTTAGCTCATCTTTTGAACTAGATTGCGGATTGCCAGACCTACGTCAAATCGTTGCATCAAATGCACATTCACAACCCGAGTCTGGTGCTAATTCCTGATACTTTTTTGTCTGCTTCG
>Ga0307509_10008067_pt1 | contig 13515 bp, 14 predicted proteins | sample 10_EM_MG_FD_202245 | JGI IMG/M metagenome (GOLD analysis project Ga0307509, IMG submission 202245) | Populus trichocarpa ectomycorrhiza microbial communities from riparian zone in the Pacific Northwest, United States - 10_EM | ecosystem: Host-associated > Plants > Roots > Unclassified | place...
GCATGTACCGTTCGGGAGTTATCGATCCGTAGAGGACTGTAGGGACCTACAGTCACCCTCTTAGACGGTAGTCTTTCCCAAAGGACGGACGCCCTTGCCCTACGGCTTGAGACAGATGCCCGGGACGAACGGGACTGGAGTCCTGTAGGTGCCTACAGGGAGGACGGGACGCTTGGGAATGCTGCACCTCCCCCGAACAGCACATTTCAGCAGTCACTCAGAATTCCCTCATGGTTGAGACCTCTACTGAAACTCCCGTGGCAGTTTACACTGCGACTTTCACTGAAAGTGTCACTGTTTCTGACACCGCCGTCACCCGTGACTCGCCATCCATGATGCCAGATTCCTCATGGATGGCGAGTCAGCTCGAGGAGCAACGCCGGTTACTGATGGGATGTCGGAAGCATCTCAGGGAATTGGTGGAGATGCTAGACGGATATTTGGAGGGTGTTTTGTGGCGGTTCGAGCTGGGGGGGCGCGATTTTTGTCACCCCTCGAGAATCCAATGGCAATTAGGCGGTCGTGATGATGATATTCTCAATAGGGACGATTAGAGGGGTGATCATGGCTATTGCTGCGGTACTTCTGTTGTTTGTTTGTGTGGCGGGGGGCGGTTTCGTTGGGCGTGGTTGTGCGTTTTTGTAGGAGCGGTCGCAGCACCGGGGCAGGTGGTTTTGTGACGGTTGTGTTAGGCTATTGGCTTTCGAAATACGATGTACACAATTCATCTCTTAACGCGATATCTCTGATGTCCGCAGGTCTGCAATGTATTGGGCCGCAATCATGGTCTGGCATTTTTCTCGAAACCTTAGCACTATTTCTGTTCATGTGAGTACTGTTGTGGATAAATTGAATCTTAGCTGCGCTTCGTATCTTTAGCTAAATTAGAGCTAGTTCGGGAGCCTTATAGGTCATGTACGTTAGAAGGTTACTGGGGGGAGAGGCTTGGCGGACAGGGGGGAGTGAGTTAACATGAGGGAGCCGTTTCTCCCTCATTTTTTTCGTTTCCTTTTCTTCGCACACAGCAGGACAACGCGCGACAACGGACATCGATTGTGAGGAAGGAACACAGCATAACAGGGGAAGTGTTTAACTGTGGTTTAAGGGAGGAAAATCAGACCTGTATTTAGTTAGTCGGACAATCCGTTTGATTGGGCTTTGTTCTGTAGGGATTTTTTTCTCCTTTGTGTGGATTTGTGCATTGGTTTTGTGAAGTAGTTTAGTGAGCTAGAATTGATCATGACTTGGGTTCTTATAGTTTGTACTAAGGTTTCTTGAAAGTGATTGTGGTTTGTTCATACTTCTCCGGTCTGTAAAGTAGATACTACTATAGCCGGAATTTCTCTTTTTTCAGTGCCTAGCATGAAGTCCCTGAGCATGGAAATCAAAGGTTTTAATGGCAAAATTGTATGTGCACCACCCACGCAACATGTACACCCAAATTCTCCGTACCGAGTGTTGAACTACACTCCATGGGATCGTGGGGGAGGCAATGATAAAAAGGGTCACAGGTTGAGGAAATAGATTTTACGACAACTAGGCAATTGCGCAAAGCTGTTATATTATAGTTTTCATGACTCGTTGGACCCAACGTACTAGATCACGTTTTGCTAAAAGATTTGTAATGAAAATCAATATGAAAAAGAATTCATCATGACGCTTGATATAGAGATTCCAGACCATCTTGATATATCTACTATAAAAAAAAGACTTTAAGAAAAGCACGGTCATGTGATCAAAAATGCCAAGACATGCAAATTGTGCTGAGTAAAATAATAGCCCTAGGGTAAGATTAACTTGAAAAACTTGCATTTCATTAATAGCTGACTTCTATGATACTCTGAATTTTCTTTTGTTCACATCAATTGATCAACACTACACTTTCAACTACCCTTTATATTGCTTTCAATCTCTGTTTTTTCAACATGAGGACATGCTCTGGATGTCGACAAGGAAAAGCTGATGATGCATTTAAGAAAGCAGGGCCAAGGGGGCTTTTTTTAACCTGCACAGAGTGTCATGCTAGACGAACAGCAACTCGAGTCCGAAATCGCCAAGCTCAACCTTCTGTGGGAAATATGATTGTGGATAATTCACTTAATGTGCAACTTTCTTTAATATTGTCACTCTATAAGTAATGGAAAAATACTAATACTTAATTCTTTTAGGCAATACATATTCCTGATTCTATTGGTTACCGTTGTGGACTCATTCGACCTAATGCTATCAATCGGCATACTCTCTCTCAGTTGAATCATGAGTGCAGTCATTGGCATGCATTGCATTTTCTTGATGAGGAGAGTTCCCGTTCACGGATTGGAGCTTTTATCTTCTCCAAATGTTGTGCTAATGGGAAGGTAATCTTACCAAATATCCAGCAACCATCTCCTCTAATATTGGAACAGTTTACCTCGCAATCACCATGTAAGCTATCCCCTATGCTATATTGTGATTAGTACAACAAGCAAGAACTTGAAAGATAACTAATAATTCATAATAATAGTGGCCAGGGAATATCGCCTAAAGATTCGGTGTTATAATAACATTTTTGCCTTTACATCCTTGAGAGTAAATGAGCAAGCATTGGGCACACGGGGTAGTGGGGTTTACTCCTTTCCAATTAAGGGAGCCTTATATCATGGAATTAGATCTCTGCTTCCCATTCCTGGCCAGGCCCCAAAGTTTGCTCAAATCTATACACATGATTCAAGTAACTAGGCCACTCAGGTAGGAAATCGACTACAAGTATTTGACAATCATGATGCTCTGATTATGGCCCAGATTCAACAATATCTGTCTGAATCAAATCCATATGTGAAGTTATTTCACTCAGCTGGGGATTTAATGACAGCAGATCCAGCAATTGCTCAAACTCTCCGTCTTCGGATCCAGGATCCTACAGAGCAGGCAAAGGATCCACGTATCTATAATACTCCAAGAGCAAATGAGATTGGAGTTTTAATTGAGGGAATGGGTGAAGAGAATGTGGAACCAGGAGAGATGATCCTTCAGTATAAGGGTCTTGAGCATCAGGATGAACCACTAAAACGAATTTCCGAATTACATGCCTTATATCTCCCTCTGCGATATCCGCTTATTATGATGCAGGGTGAACAAGGATGGCATCCAGATATTCCACTAACGGTTAACGAGGTTGCAGGAAATGCAGCACGGAATGAGTATACTGGAGTTGATGACTCTCTTCCTGATATTGAGGCAAGGATAGCCTTTCAGGAAGTGAATCCAACTACTGGACGTGGAGGATACAAGCGTGTTACACTAGCATTGTTTCATTCCTATTATCTTCATATACGCTCACCAAGTCCTTCACATCTATTTTTATCTGGAAGATTATTTCAGCAATGGTGTGTTGATGCCTTTGCTGCTACTGAGCAAAACAACCTTAGATGGGTATTCTCGAATCAAAAGGCACTTCGAAGTGATCAATATCAAGGCCTGGCCGACACCTTAGTCAATCAAGGTGACATAGACTTAGATAGTCTTGGAAAGTGAGTTATTCTTCCATCAACATTTGCTGGCTCATCAAGACAAATGAGAGAATTATATCGCGATGCAATGGCCATTGTTCCTGCATTTGGAAAACCTGATTTCTTTATCACAATGACCTGCAATCCTGCATGGCATGAAATTAAGGAAAGCCTACTCTATGGACAGCAAGTTAGAGATCGTCCAGATTTGGTTGGTCGAGTTTTCCAATTGAAACTCAACAGTCTTATGAAAGATCTTATTGAGAAAGGAGTCCTGGGAAAGATGAAGACATATATATAGGTGATTCAGTTTCAGAAGAGAGGTTTACCTCATGCACATATCTTGATGATGCTGAATACAGGGGATGTTATTCATGATGTTGAACAGATTGATCAAGCTGTTTCTGCTGAGATTCCAGGTAAGGAAACTGATCCTCAGCTATGGGAAACTGTTACGACCTGTATGCTTCATGGACCATGTGGAGTTGAAAATCTTAGAGCTCCATGTATGGTGGATGGCAGAGGCCTGGATGGTTGCTGCTCAAAACGCTATCCAAAAGGCTTTTTACAAGAGACTATTTTGGGAGAAGACAGCTATCCTCACTATCGTCGCAGAGAGGATGGAAGATTTATTGAGAAAGCTATAGTTCAGGCAGATGGGACAACTTCAATCTTTCGCTATGATAATCGCTGGGTTATTCCTTATAACCCCTTCCTTACAAAGCGGTACAACTGTCATATGAATGTGGAAATATGTTCCTCAATTCAGGCAGTAAAGTATTTATACAAATACGTGTATAAGGGACCTGATCGTGCGAATCTCCTTATTGATGATCCTTTGAATATTGATGAGGTAAAGGTTTATCTGGATACCCGCTACATTTCAGCTCCAGAGGCAACATGGCGCCTACTTGGAAACAAGATGCATGATGGAAGTCCTCCGATTCAACGTCCTCAACTGTATCTTCCCAATCAGCAACCTGTATACTTTTCCACCGAGCATGATCTTCAGGATGTTAATACTCGAGCTGAAAGTTGAGATACAACCTTAACACCCTATTTCAAGGCTAATTCCAAATATCCACTTGCACGAGATATACTCTATCAGGACTTTCCAACATATTATGTCTTTCAGCGTAAAGAGGGAAAGTGGACTCCACGTAAGAAAGGAATATCTATTGGTAGAATGTATTTCTATGGTTCTAAGTCTGGGGAACGGTTTTTTGAAAGACTTCTACTACTTCATATCAAGGGTGCAACTAGCTTTGACTCTTTAAAAACTATCAATGGTATACGTTATTCCACCTTTCGAGAAGCATGTAATGCAAAGGGATTACTGGGATCTGATGATGAGTGGAAAGAGGTTCTTGAGGATGCATCATCAATGTTAACAGGATTTCAACAACGTCTCCTATTTGCAGTAATTCTTACAGATTGCAACCCTGCTAAACCGAAAGAGCAATGGGAAATGTTCAAGATGTCCATTACAGATTACTGTATACATCAGTTGATACACAAATATGGTATCCTGAATCCAACTTTAGACCAAAGGCTATCCTTGGGTCTGAGTATTATACAGGAAATTATTCAACAAAGTGGCAAGTCTTTGGAAGACTTTGGAATTCCCAAACCAACCTGTGAATTTCAGTTGATTAATGTCACTGAATACTCCAATCTTAGTTGTCAAGATGGTGAAAGACTTGAGAATCCAGAAGTTCTTAGAATGGAGGCTGAGCAGGATCTTCAAAAATGCAATCTACTACAAAGAAAGGCTGTTAATACAGTATTAGAGCATATTAGCAATTCAAATATGGCCTTATTTTTCCTGGATGGCCCTGGAGGAACTGGAAAAACATTTGTTGAAAATCTACTATTAAATACCATTCGTGGAGAGGGGAATATTGCAATAGCAGTGGCTTCATGTGGAATTGCAGCAACCTTATTACACTCTGGACAAACTGCTCATTCAGCATTCAAAATCCCTATCAATATTGATAAAGATTCCTATTTCAATATTCCAAAAATCTCACTGTTGGCAAAGAAGATTCAGAAAGCAAAGCTACTAATCTGGGATGAGGCACCAATGCAGCACCTTCATGCATTTGAGGCAGTTGATAGCACCTTACGGGATATTCGCAATAGTCCTTTACAAGCATTTGGGGGCTTGCCAGTACTTTTTGCTGGAGACTTGAGACAGTGTTTACCGATAGTTCCTCGAGGATCACGTGGACAAATTGTGGCCTCCTCTCTTAAAAGGTCTTATCTTTGGCCTTTGATTAAGAACCTGCAACTCCAGGAAAACTATCGTCTATTAGGAAGCCATATGTTAGCAGAACAACAAAAGCATGCAGCAGAATATTCTCAATTTATTCTTTCTGTCAGAGAAAAAAGCTTTGAGGAATATGCAATTGATAAAATCCAGTTCACAAAGGCATTTCAACTTCCTAACAACAAGGTTGAGGAACTCATTGATAGTGTTTATGGAACTCTTAAGACAGCAGTACCCACTTCTCAATATCTCGCAGAACGGGCTATTCTAGCACCACGCAACAGTGATGTTGCCAATATTAATGACATGGTGCTGGATTTACTTCCTGGAGAACCTCAAATATACGTCAGCGCTGATACAGTTACAGAAGGAGCTGCTGAACTCTATTCCAGTGAGTATTTAAATTCACTCACACTATCAGGAATGCCATACCATCGACTTTCACTCAAGGTTGGTGCTACTATAATACTTCTACGGAACCTTAGTCCACTCAATGGGCTATGTAATGGTACCAGACTTCAGATATCACACTTGGGGAGGAACCTTATTAGTGGAACTATTCTGACTGGGACATGCAAAGGCGAAAAAGCCTATCTTCCACACATCCAAATTACAAGTAATCCTGACAGTGATCTTGGATTTCAGCTTAAGAGGAGGCAGTATCCACTTTGACTAGCATTTGCTATGACAATTAATAAAAGCGAAGGGCAATCATTGAAGGTTGTTGGAATTTGTTTGGAGGATGATGTCTTTACTCATGGACAACTATAGGTAGCATTGTCACGAGCATCTGATTCCCATAATGTTAAAGTGTTAACAAGGGATGATGGAAATATTGGTGTTACAAAGAATGTTGTCTTTTCTAAGGTCTTATAATTCAGTTGCAATCCATGTATTGGTTTTTAATTGTCTATCTTTTAATAGTAACCTATCTGAGTAACAGGATTGGTGATACTATGTAACTAGAATAATAATTCTACATCATTCAGGCTCTACAAACCAGTGTGGTAACACACGGGCAAGTACTTGTCTACTATATAAAATAAGACTTCCAGAAAAGCACGGTCATGTGATCAAAAATGCCAAGACCTGAAAATTGCGCTGAGTAAAATAATACCCCTAGGGTAAGATTAACTTGAAAAATTTGCATTTCATTAATAACTGACTTCTACTCCCAATGTTGTTTTGTTCAGATCAGTTAATTAACACTACACTTTCAACTACCCTTTATATTGCTTTCAATCTGTGTTTTTTCCACATGAGGACATGCTCTGGATGTCGACAAGCGAAAGCTGATGATGCATTTAAGAGAGCAGGGCCAAGGGGGTTTTATTTAACCTGTGCCGAGTGTCGTGCTAGATGAAGAGCAACTCAAGTTCGAAATCGACAGGCTGGACCGTCTGAGGGAAATATGGTTGTGGATAATTCAGATAATGTACAACTTTCTTTAATATTGTCACTCTATACATCAGCAAAAGATTACACTCCGTCAGATACGGCGCCGTTGCGTCCTGACACAGGGGACATTGAATCTGGGTCCCCTGCGTCCTGTGCGTCCGGAGTTGCGTCCTTTGCGTCCCCTGCGTTCTGTGCTTCCTGAGTTGCGTCCCCTGCATCCTGTGTGTTCTGAGTTGCGTCCTTTGCATCCCCTGCATCCTGTGCTTCCTGAGTTGCGTCCTCTGTGTCCTGTGCATCCAGACTCATCCCTCAACACCATTCCTCCTCATGATTTAACACTAAGAGATGCTCACCTCAGGGGTACCCCTGAGTATTTCTTGGCATAGTTCATCATGGTTTCTCGGCACTTCGTCTCACGCACTTAGCCTCACACACTACGCGACAAACTATTGTCTCATCATCACCCTCAACATCCATATTCCCGGGTATGATACATAATACTCCTCTACCACTACATATCCCATCCTAAATCTGACACTGGGGGGGGGGGTTACTGCGCTCGGCGCCAGCTACACGGCGGTATAAGGTACGTCCCTGGCGCATGAATACTTATGAAATCGATATCTACTCTGAGGGGGGGGGGGTTTGGGAAGGCTGAGAGGGGATGCTGGTGATCCCAGAACCCGATGACAGATTCCTCCACAACCGCTAGGCCGATTGTGGATCGGTCACTTGGACGTCGTTGGACCTGACGCCAGCTTCATGCCGGTATAAGGTATGTCCCTGTCGCATTAATACTCATGGAGATCGCCCACCCTTCTGATAGTAGTCCTTTGTCTCTACTAATCCTCAACTAGATGGCAGATCCCTCCACGACCGGTTAGCCGATTCTGGATCCGATACCTGGACGTCGCTGGGCTCGACGCTAGCTCCCCGCCGGTATAAGGTACGTCTCTGTCACATCAATACCCATGAAGTCGCTATCTACTCTGGGGGGGGGGTCTTGGGAAGGCCAAGAGGGGATCCTGGCGATCCCAGGACTCGATGGCGGATTCCTCCATGACCAGTACGCCGATTTTGAATCCGTCACCTGGACGTCATTGGGCTCGACGCCAGCTACACGCCGGTATAAGGGACGTTGCTGTCGCATCAATACTCATGAAGTCGCTATCTACTCTGGGGGGGGTTTTGGGAAGGCTGAGAGGGGATTCTGGCGATCCCAGGACTCGATGGCAGATTCCTCTACAACGGCTAGCCCGATTATGGATCTGTCACCTGGACGTCATTGGGCTCGACGCCAGCTACACGGCTGTATAAGGGACGTCACTGTCGCATCAATACCCATGAAGTCACTACATAGTCTGGGGGGGGGTCCTCGGCAGGCTCAGAGGGGATGCTGGCGATCCCAGGACTCGATGGCAGATTCCTCTACAACGGCTAGCCCGATTATGGATCTGTCACCTGGACGTCATTGGGCTCGACGCCAGCTACATCCCGGTATAGGGGCCGTCGCTATTGTATCGACATTCATGAAATGGCTAGATAGTCTGGGGGGGGGTCCTCGGAAGGCTCAGAGGGGATGCGGGCGATCCCGGAGCCCAATGGCAGATTCCTCCACCCCTGGTGGCCTGATTGCAGATCTAATGGCATGCCGTCGTTGGTCTCAGCGCCAGCTATACGCCGGTATAAGGTACGTCTCTATCGCATCAATACTCAAGAGGTTACTATTTACTCTGCCGGGGGTCTTGGGAAGGCAGAAGGGGTAGTGCTGGCAATCCCCGAGCTCAAGGTCAGATTCCTCCACAACCGCTTAAGCGATTCCAGATCTGAATGCAGGACGTCGTTGGACCCGGCGCCAGCTATACGCCGGAATAAAGAACGTCACGCTCACATCAATACTCATGAAATCGCTATCTACTCTGGGGGGGGTCCCGGGCAGGCTAAGACGGGATGCTGGCGATCCCAGAACTCGATAGCAGATTCCTCCACAACCGCTAGGCCAATTCCAGATCTAAAGACGCAGCGTCGTTTGGCTCGACGCAAGCTACACGACGGTATAGGGTACGTCTCTTGCGCATTAGTATTCATAGAGTTCGCCACCCTTCCGAGAGTGGTCTTTTGTCTCTAACAATCCTGAACTCGATGGCTGTCTCCTCCACAACCGCTTAACAATTTTGAATCTGTCAGCTGGGCGTCATTGGACATGACGCCAGCTACACGCCGGTATAAGGTACGTCTCTAGCGCATCAGTATTCATGGAGCTCGCCACGCTTCTGAGAGTCGTCTTTTGTCTCTAACAATCCTAGACTCGATGGCAGATTCCTCCACAGCCGCTCCACCGATTTTTAATCTGTCACTTGGGCGTTATTGGGCTCTATGCCAGCTGCACGCCTGTATAGGGTACATCCCTGTCGCATGAATACTCATGAAATCGCTATCTACTCTGGGGAGGGGGGGCTTTTGGAAGGCTGAGAGGGGATCCTGGCGATCCCAGAGCTCGATAGCAGATGCCTCTACAACCCCTTGGCCAATTCCAGATATAAAGGCACAGCGTCGTTGGGCTCGACACCAGCTACACGACGGTATAAGGTACGTCTCTTGCGCATCAGTATTCATGGAGCTCGCCACCCTTCTGAGACTGCTCTTTTGTCTCTAATAATGCTGAACTCGATGGCTGTTTCCTCCACAACAGCTCAACCGATTTTGAATCTGTCACTTGGGCATCGTTGGGCTCGACACCAGCTACACGCCGGTATAAAGAGGGTTCTGAGGTGCCAATATTCCATGGAGCTTTATGGTCCCGGAGGAGGCAAGAGGGGGGAAGGGGTGCACAGGGGGGGGTCCAATGAGCTGTATATTACAAGAATAGAAGACTATTAGTAGTAAATTTAATACTTTTTCATGTTGTGAAATATATTGTGACCTGGGAGACCAAGGTCAGAAACAGGTAAAGGGGGGACCCTTCGCTGATTTCAGTTATCTCAGGAAGAGTAGGTACTGCGTCTGGTTGCGTTCTGAGGATTAGGTACTGCGTCTGGTTGCGTCCTGAGGATTAGGTGCTGCATCTGGTTGCGTCCTGAGCGTTCGGTGTGCGCCCGGTGCGTCCTGGATGTTAGCTGTGCGCCCAGTGCGTCCTGATTCGCGATTGACATTCTGTGCGTCAGGTGCGTCTGATACACAGGACGGACAGGACTCAGTCTAGTATTTTTGCTGATGTAGGTAATGGAAAAATACTAATTCTTAATACTTTTAGGCAATACCTATTTCTATTTCTATTGTTTACTGTTGTCGACTCATTCCACCAAATACTATCAATCAGCATACTCTTTCTCAGTTGAATCATAAGTCTAGTCATTGTTATGCATTGCATTTTCTTGATGAACAGAGTTCCCGTTCACGGATTGCTGCTTTTATCTTCTCCAAATGTTGTGCTAATGAGAAGATAACTTTACCAAATATCCAGCAACTATCTCCTCCAATATTGGAATTGTTTACCTTACAATCACCATGTAAGCTATTCCCTATACTATATTGTGATTAGTAAAACAACCAACAAATTGAAAGATAACTGATAATTCATAATAATAGTGGCCAGGGAATTTCGCATAAAGATTCGCTATTATAATGTTGCCGGGTAGCTAACTTAAACAGATATTAAGTTAACTAGGCCGATGTTCAAGGGTACGGAGATATGTCAGGAAGGCTTAGTAAAGTTAATTGGAATCTTTAAAGTTTCTTGAGTTTAGAAGATTTCCTAATCACTTGTTATATTGTTAAGGTCTCTTCTCCGTTGATTGATTCCTCCTCAACCAGCGGGGAGAGCCTCATCTATTTATACAAAGGTTTGCGCTACTTTCAATTCTTGAGGACTTATGTATCTTTCGGTTTTTTAAATTTGTTCAGGAAAGTGTGAACACTGTTTGACCCTGAAGGTAATTGCCCTGCTCGAACTCAGAGAGTCTCCTGACTACTAATTTATCTGGGGGTGTTTCCACTCCTCCAGTAGATAGTCTTCGATCTCTTCGTCCTAATAGACTATGGTTTAATATATGCATCCAGTACGCAAACATACCAATAATTCTTATGGAATACCGAATTATCAGTTCGGATGGCCATCTTTCAAAGCAGCATGCATATAAATACAGCTTTACTGGATATGTGAGAGAGTTCAAATATGTTATCGTTCCAATCAGTGAATGACTTCAGGGAACGTGAACTCTTCCGGTTGCCTGAGGAGCTACCACGGATGCCTCCGGGTTCGTCCTACTTCTGGCGAGCTGTTTTAGGGTTTGAATATACAGTCATCTTTGAAGCTGTATATCTCGTACTAATCTAGGTGAGCTATTCTTGTGTGTGTAACATATAATAACTGTTTTCCCTGTACATCACTGGGAGTGAATGAGCAAACATTGGGCACACGGGGTAGTTGAGTATGCTCTATTCGCATTAAGGGAGCCTTATATCATAGGATTGGATCTCAGGTTCCCATTCCTGGCCAGGCCCCAAAGTTTGCTTAAATCTATACTCATGATTCAAGTAACTATGCCACTCAGTTGGGAAATCGACTAGGAGTATTTGACAATCTTGATGCTCTAATTGTGGCACAGATTCGACAATATCTGTCTGAATCAAATCCATATGTTGAGTTGTTTCACTCAGCTAGTGATTTAATTACAGCAAATCCAGCAATTGGTTGAACTCTCCGTCTTCGGATCCAGGATCCTAGAGAGCAGGGAAAGGATCCACACACCTATAATACTCCAACCCCAAATGAGATTGGAGTTTTAATTGAGGGAATGGGTCAAGAGAATGTGGAACAACAGGAGATTATCCTTCATTATAAGGGTCTTGAGCATCAAGATGAACCACTAAAATGAATTTCCAAATTAGATGCATCATATCTCCCTTTACGACATGAGCTTATTATAATACAAGTGAACAAGGATGGCATCCAGATATTCCACTAAGAGGTAATGAGGTTGCAGGAAATGTAGCAAGGAATGACTATACTGGAGTTGATGACTGTCTTCCAGATATTGGGACAAAGGATAGCCTTTCAGGAAGTGAATCCAACTACTAGACGTGGATGGTCCAAATGTGTTACACTGGCATTGTTTCATTCCTATTATCTTCATATACGCTCACCAAGACCTTCAAATCTATTTTTATCTGGAAGATTATTTCAGGCAGGGTGTGTTGATGCCTTTGCTGCTACTGAGCAAAATAACCTTTGATAGGTATTCACGAATCAAAAGGCACTGCCAAGTGATCAATATCAAAGCCTGGCCGGCACCTGACTCAATCAAGGTGATATAGACCTAGCCAGTGTTGGAAAGTGGGTTATACTTCCCTCAACATTTGCTGGCTCATCAAGACAAATGACCGAATTATATCGGGATGGAATGGCCATTGTCCATGCATTTGGAAAACCTCATTTCTTTATCACAATGACCTGCAATCCTGCATGGCACATCAGCAAAAAATTACCCTGCGTCAGATACGGCGCCGTTGCGTCCTGACGCACGCGACGTTGAATCTGCGTCCCCTGCGCCCTGTGCGTCCTGAGTTGCGTCCCCTGCGTCCTGTGCGTCCTGAGTTGCGTCCTCTGCGTCCCCGGCGCCCTGTGCGTCCTGAGTTACGTCCCCTGCGTCCTGTGCGTCCTGAGTTGCCTGGCAACGCCCGCTCAAATTCCATGCGTCCTGAGTTTCCTCGCAACGCCGGCTCACATCCCATGCCACCCCGGCCGCGCTGCGAGCTTCTTTGTGTCAGGATGGGAGGTTGCCTCATAGCAGCGTCCTGAATACCTCCAGGCGCCCGCCCGTTCAAGTTACTTCGATCTGCTAATGGATGCAGCCTATTATCGTGTCTTCGTTGCGTCGGCTGGCATCGGGAGTAGTAGCACTTTTTTTTTTAAATCATGTCTTCCGCACGCGGGTCATATACTACTGATCATCCGCCCTTGTAGTTTATGGATCTGGTGATTCTACTCTATAGCTTGTTTATTCATCGGTAGATTTTATACTACTATACTAGTACTAGGTTCCTCCCTCAATCAATCCCTGACGCAAAATAGCATCGCAGATGCCTTCTGATATCCGGATCCCTTAATATACCTCGTTAAATGTTCTCAAATCGATAGGGTTATTGACAATCCAGCGCCGATCCCCCTCTACGATAAGGTGCGCCAGGCCGAGAATTGTCCCTATGTCAACTACAGTAAACTCCCGAGCATTCTCCTTCATTTGGACGGTAACAAGGCTATGTACGTCTGATATCCGCCCTGAGTTCACTGCGCTCACAAACTGAACGCCAGCGAGGCGGCGCACTCGATCCTCGCATCTGTAGTCTCTGATTTTGAAG
>Ga0307509_10008068_pt1 | contig 13515 bp, 18 predicted proteins | sample 10_EM_MG_FD_202245 | JGI IMG/M metagenome (GOLD analysis project Ga0307509, IMG submission 202245) | Populus trichocarpa ectomycorrhiza microbial communities from riparian zone in the Pacific Northwest, United States - 10_EM | ecosystem: Host-associated > Plants > Roots > Unclassified | place...
GTGGGGATAGTACGACAATGGTCGCGTCAGAAATCCGCTGAGCGCTGAATCCGCACTGCGCATGTTTGTGGGTGCTTACAAATAAAATGTCCCAAAAAGGAACGGAGAACTAGAGGAAGACTCGGAGGAGGCTTTTTCAATATGTTTATAACTCCATTTCTTGTTCAGTTCACACAAAGTAAATTGCAATATGTTCAGAATATTCACTGCTACAATCACATATATAAATTCATTATTAAGGGACAATTTATACTGCTACATACTATCTTCCAAGTTCCACCTTAATTCTTGCATGGTTCATCAACCCCATACTTGTTGGCTATTCTTTCCAGTACATTATTTACTGTTGCATGAGGGCACATGGATCAAGACAGTATTTTTTGTTTGTCATTCCTGGGCAGTCCTTTTGAAACATTTCCAACATTTTCTGTCTGGATAAAGTTTCTTTAAAGTATGAGTGATATCACTGATTAGCTACCACTTCTGTATTGTGATCAAGCCATTTCTTTCCTGCTGATACTGTACTATTACGACCAATCGTTCACGTCATTGTCACATCCAAAAAAAAACTATTTTTTTTTTATTCGTCTTAAATCAAAAGAAAATTATTCGGCCATCTCGGAGTAATTTTTTTCCAAAATCGTGAACGATTGGTCGGAATAGTACAGTAATGTATATTTATGGCCTTCCAAGGGGGGTGTCCCGGCCCGTTGTTGTGACCCTTATCATCCTTGCTACCACTTTTTTTCTAGGCTGCCTCTAGCTGTACAATGATACCTTTTCTTAACAGTTCATATGACCGTGCAAAATCACAATCTGATGAAAACGGATTAGTTTGCAAGAAGAATCGTACCCAGTTGCATAAAATCAGGATACGATCACGTGATTGGATGGAAATCGATAGATGGAATCAAAGTGGTCTTCCTCCTCCATTCCGACTCTTTAGGACCACGAGGTAGCCGTGACACGCCCTGACTCATGTTTTCCAGGAGGCGATCACGCTTCTTTCAACCCAGCTACCATGCTGCTCGTCTGTTCTGCAATGCTCATCGACTTCCGACCCCACAGTTCAGGTGGATGGGAGACAGCTTCCTCTTCTCAAAGACGGGTCGATGCGGAAGGCTTCCATTTGGAATGGACATATTTACAAGCCGGGCAAGAAAAGAAAGCCGCAGTGCTATTTACAAGGTTCGTGTTGAATATCAGCAATTGGCGCTGGGACTTATAATAAGATGAAGCAGGGATGCAAGAAACAGATATGGTACAGGAGGGAAATGTGAACGAAACGCATTTTTCTGGTCCGGGTGGATGCCCCAGACAGAAGGGGTATCAAGCCAGACGCTGGTATACAGGTCAGAATTGAAGGTTACGACTCTCCGTCAACGACTTACAGGATCGTGTCGGTGCAGAGCCGGTCATTAGCCCTTCAACCCGAGGACACGAGCACCAAGGCCGACGCCTCCCTCCCACGCGGCGAACCTCTCATTCGAATAACTGATATCATATTCCTCATCATCGCTGGTGTACATTCGACCAATACCGCGAGACCGGGCCCATACAGAGATGAACAAGATGCGCTTACGTTTGCGGTTGAGGAAGAACCAATGGGAGGACCAAAGGAGAGCACCTCTACGTTTGAAGCGGAGGCTGGTAGAAATGGAAGAGGGGAAATCGTCCAACAGGGAATAGTTGATGGCGGCTCGAGGGGTAGGGGGAGGGATCTTTGTGCCGGTGGCATAACTTGGGGGTTTCACCTCGTCGATATCATAATTGTCAAACTCGAAAGTGCCGTCCTCGTCGCTGGAGGAAGCCTCATCGGCGATGGAGGCGACGTCATCCTCGTCGTCGGAAAAGTCGTTGGCGTGGGGATCAGCTTCGATTTCGGGAGTGTAGGAAAAGACTTCGCATTCAGAGAGTCCAATCACGTCGTCCACGAGACGAAACAAGGTGGGATGGGTACCGGACACGATTGCAGGAGGCGTGAGAGGACTGGATATTCTCTTGTCGTAAGGTGAGGATGAGCTTGACTCTGTTGAAGGGAAGAAATCAGAGGAAGTTGGTGGGTAGGAAGAGTAGGAGCGCGGTGCATTTGAGCCGGCACGGTGAGGGGCGATGAGGGTGTTGCTGAGGGCATTGAGGATGTTGGCACCATCTTGCTCCTTTACAAAGTGCGAGGGGCGAACATCCGAGAATTCGTGGTCTGGGAAGGCGACGTTCAGGGTAGCTATGAGGAGGTAGAGGGTCTTGCGGGAGGCCTGTTTATCAATTGGACCGAACGGTGTCATTTCAGCCTCGCGGTCCAGGGCGAGCCACGAAGGGAGTTGTGGTGAAGTCGATATGTCTTCTTGATAGGCAGATTCGAGAGTCTTGAAGAGCTTCTTGTCGCGTTTAATATTCTTGCAACTGTATGCCTCCATACGGGTGTGCACCGAACACTCTGGGCCTTCATGCGTCAAGGACTGCGCTAAATGAGCGAGCGCAGGTAGTTCAATGTACTTCATGGTCAAGGAGTAAGGGGCGTGGTCAGTGATTGCTCAGCTTGCCTTATACGGTTTAGCCAACTACATAACATGCTTCGGTTTATCATGTGCAAATAATCCGCACCCCGGCCCAGGACTCTTCTTCTTCTTGTACATCATGTCCGACGATATCAAAGCTCCTGGCTTCAAGGTCCGTCTCCTCTGCCTCTCAGCTTATCTAGTCATGAATCTTTCTGCAGACCTCTGAACTTATCGCCGGACTCGAGTCTGCCTTCTCCAAATACAGCGAGGCTGAAAAGCAAGCGCAGCTTAAAAAGGTATCTAGTTACCTTGAAGTAACAATTCACCAACACTTTTGTTCACTCTAGACCAACGGCATTTTCGAGCTCCAAGTTTCCAATGACGCCAAAGAGACAGTGACATGGACCATTGATATGAAGAAGACCGGAACCGTGTACAAGGGAAAGGCCCAACCCAAGGCTGATGTTACTATCATCCTTGCTGACGACACCCTCCTCGACCTGGCGTCAGGCAAGGTATGTTGTACATTTATCATGCCCTGAATATGACCTTTGAAACTTCCCTAGCTCAACGGTCAGAAGGCGTTCATGACTGGCAAGCTAAAGACCAGGGGCAACATGATGCTCGCCACAAAACTTGACACCGTCCTCAAGGTGGGACATTTCTACTCTTCTGCATTCCTTTCTCACCCAAGTCGCTTTTCCGCAGGGCGCCAAAGCCAAGTTGTAGTTTAGATAATATATAATTTATTGCATTCCGAACTTACCCCATGTCAGTTTATGGAATGGGCAAAGAATGTAAGATCTATTATTGCAGATGGTCGATTCTTAACCTGGATGTATTATGAGAGGGGTGTATACAGACAACTCTAAGTAATTAAGAATAAAGGTCGTGAACGTATAAAAGACAAAATGGCATGAATATTCCGGAAAATTAAAAAACACCACCAAAAAGACCCCGATGCCGCCGTGGTGCAGGTTGAGGGTCAGCACGGAGTGTCGACAAACTGTTCAACTGCTTCATCACCTCTTCTAGTTTGTCTTTTCTTTCCTGCAAGTCAAGGTGTCGTCGAACCACAGGATTTTCACGAGCAAACTCAATTATCTCCTTTCGGTGGAGGTCGTACAAAAGCCGTGAATCAATTTCACGAGGAAACTATATGTGTGAACGGTAAGTGCAAGAATAAAGATAACAGAATTAGAGGTGCTTGCTTGGTAGAAGAATTGGTCGAGAAGCTCGATGTTGATGAACATCGCAGATGTATAAGCCAACTTGTCTGCTACCACGTTCAAGAAGGCTTCTGGGCAGAACACTTCGCTTTGAGGGCCAGCGCGACATCTCTTGGACTTGAGAGCCATGATACGGAGTTTAAGTATGCTCAAGCGATCGTGGTACATCATTGCATATCGCGCTGCCAAATGAACATGAGCATGAAGAAATAAAAAAAAAAAAAAAAAAAAAAAAAAAAAAAAAAGGGCAGTAAAAAGGATAACCACCGTCAACAAGCTGCGCAGGAGGATACCGATATGATTCCAGAGGCGTATCCTCAGATTCTGGTTGATGTTGTGCGTCGTCCACATCCAAGCGCTTTTGTGTCTTCTCCTTCTGCTTCTCTTCCAACGTTTTAACATATCCAATCAACCCATTCAGCCGTCGACCTCCGCCGACCTTCTTCTTGATATCCTTCAATTTCTGCTCGCACATCACCACCTCTTTCTCAAAGAGCTCAACAGCCCGTTCCCGACCAGATTCCCATTCTCTGGGCTCTACTTCCACCTCGTATTTGAATGGCTTGATGCAGTTCTCAACCTGGTCCGAAGTGACGCCTATTCGATCCCGTAGAATCGTGTGCGAGAATTCCGTAAGGCGCTCAGCAGCGCGAGGATGAAAATTGAAGGGCTCCCCAGCGGCTATCGAGTCAATAAGGGAGCGCAAGCCATCAGCGACTAGCAGGGTCGAGTCTCTCCCAATGCCAGACTTGGTGAGAAGGGACGAGGCTGCTTCAAGTTTGTGTCTCCAGTAGGGCTCAACTTCATCTGGCTTGAGTTTAGGATCAGAAGCAAGAGTGCCGAGTTCGGGTGCACGTTTGTCTAGCCAATACAGCTGTTCGAGGACGTCCATGACCTTGTCCTCGAGCATAGCCTTCAGCTTAGCTCGAATAATGGGACGACGGAATTGCTGTGTGTATTCTTTGAACCGAAGCTTCAATGTGTCCATGGTTTCGGCAACGTATGACTCGGCGGTTATTCGTCGATCGTTGTACTGCACTTTGAATTGATAGTTGGCTTCTTCAAGTTCGAGCTGGACGGCGTTCGTGATGCCATGCAGTGAGGAAGCCATCGATGACTCGAGGACTTCCATGAGTCGGCGGCGGAGAGTGTCAGTTCCAACCATCAACGATGATTGACTTCCAAAGACGTCCTTGTGAGAGCCAAAATAATCATTCTCCCCACGCTGTGCAACAAGTGCTGTGTCTTTACTTGACTTCTTCCCGTGTGACTTGGCCACAACACCAACATAACCAAGATGGAGGGGGTATCGATTGCCAGAGAGGATTCCAGCACCCTGTGTAGCGGGAACCAAGTCCATCTTGGTGATGACGCCAATAGTGCGAAGGCCAAGAGGGTCAACTTTGCGACTCGCTCTCAATGCAGGCGAATTCGCTAGGTCGACGTCAGCTGCACAAACGGCAAGAATAATATTTGGCTCCCGAATGTATTTGTCGCACAGAGCGGCAATCTTCTCTTTCAGAGTTTCAGGCTGGTCGAGTGAAGAAATTTGGACATAACCGGGAAGATCGATAAGAGTGAGATCTGGAACGTCGGGAGAGTAGATGCGGAGATCGATGGGTTCGTTAGACACGGCTTCGGAAGATGGAACAGCAAGATTGAGGTCGGTCAATGTACGCTGGATGTCAGCAAAATTGGTGATCTTCCCCATGCCCAAACCTGGGAACTCTCCGTATTCAGCTGGGACTTTGCCATCTTTCGCAGGGGTATGAATAAGAGTGAGCTCGATGGGACGGCGCGTAACCATGTTGTTGCCTCTAATAAAACGAATAATAAGAACAACGAGAAAAAAGAAAAGAAAAATTACACACTTTGGAAGGAACTCATGTCCAACTATAGCCTCCAAAACCGAGCTTTTTCCAGAACTCTGACTCCCAATGACGACGATGCTGGGAAGTTTGAGGGCGTCGTTCTGATCAATCGCCAAGAGCATAGTCCTAATTTCGATCAGCTTTCGAGTGAGATGCATAAGCCCGTTCTGTCTCGCATCGGCTGTTAGAGAGTCTGACTGGTTCTTGGAATCCGAAGGTGAAGACATGGTGGCGGCTACGAGGGCGGCAATGGCGGCGGCATCCGCTGGAGAGTTTTTGGGACTTTCTGGTCCCTTGTTGTCTTGATTTTTGTTATCTCCCTTCTTGGCAGTGAATAGCTCTTTCAGAAATTGAGGTGGCTCGACGACAGGCAATTCGGGTAGCTTGAGCCCCGATAACCGCGAGGTCACTGAATTAATGCCGTCTGACGCTGTTTCCAAGACACCGCTAACTGTATCATGAGCAGTGTCAATCCACGCTCCCGTTGTTCTTCTCATTTCTGGGGAAGAAATGAAGTCAGATCAAGGACTTGATTTATAGTAGCAGACCTTCAAATTTATAGTTGGCATATCCGAAGCCTCCTGCGCCAATAGTTGCGCCCGCTATAGGCACACGAAATGCACGAGCGACGAATCTTGGAATGGAGGAGTAAGAGATGGCACGGACGTGCATATGTCGTAACATGGCTGGGGTGGGGGATGTATATCGGCGTCGGAGCGATCCTGAGGCCAGGAATGTCGTGAATTGGCGATGAACGGGACGCACAGCCTCGAGGGGCATTGGAGCGTTGTACAGACCATAAGTTATGGTCTTTTGAATACGGCGCCTTAACTGAGAGAGCATGACGGCTCAGAAAGAGCAATGGCGCAACAAACAAAAATAACTCATGTCTACACCTCCCCCTGGTTATTATGTTCCTGCCGTCCTCTTCTTTGACGAACAAGAGGACCTCGATGAACCTGCTATCCAAGCTCACATCTTGCGTCTTGCCCAGGTCTCTGTTTTTCTCCACCTTCCACCCTATCCTTCTCACAAGGTGTCATAGGGGGGTGTAACAGGTATCCTCGTCCAAGGTTCCAACGGCGAGGCTCAGCATCTGTTCAATTTTTTGCCTCCATCTCAACAACGCGATCTGACCGAATTTCAGATCACACGAAGAACGCAAGCATGCAATTTCGTTGACACGAAAAACCCTTGACGATAACGGGTGCAAACACGTCGTCCTCGTTGCTGGGACGGGGGCACAATCTACCCGTGAAACGAAGAAATTATGTATCGATGCGAAGGAGGCAGGTGCCTCGCATGCTCTGGTCCTTACGCCTTCCACCTGGCCTCCCCAAATGAGCACTGAAAACATTATACGTTTCCATCGTGAAGTGAGTCGTTATCATCGACATCATCTCTCATATCGAAAACTGTTTCTTTAGGTTGCCGATGCCTCCCCCATACCCACCATGATCTAGAACTTTCCAACTGTCACTGCAGGTCAGGATCTCGATTCTGATATCATTGCAACCCTTGCAGAACATTCCAATATCGTCGGAACAAAATTGTCATGTGGAAATATTGGCAAACTTCAGCGTCTTACTTCCCGATTCCCAACATCCGAGTTTGCTGTGTTCGCAGGCCGAACCGATACATTCTTGCATAGCTTAAATGCAGGAGGCGCAGGGGTGATCGCTGCCTTGGTGAACATCCTCCCAAAACTGCATGGCCAACTTTATAAACTGTTCCAAGAAGGTAATTTCAAGGAAGCAATGATTCTACAAAGTAAGCTGGGCCACGGCGACTGGGCAGCTTCAAAGGTGGGCGGAATTGGAGGAATTAAGGCAGTCATTTCCAAACATTTCGGGTATGGAGAGCCGCACGTCCGCGGACCTTTGAAGGCAGTAGAAGTGCAGAAACTCACTGAAAATAAATATTATCAGACGCTGGCCGACCTAATCCAGCTGGAAAAATCAATGTAAACAAAACTTTGGCCCCTAGCTAATAGAAGTTGTACCCCGAAATAGGTCACCTATCTTACTTTCCATTCAAGGCATTCGCCCTCGTTTTTCTGAACTAGTCCTCATCATAAGGACCAGTATATGAGGAATTTCCCCCAATGTCAGTGCCAGAGTGAAATCCGGCCATCGAATGTATCTGATTCAATATCAAAAGGATGCTATGATGTATGAAATAGGGCCAAGCAAGGAGGTCCCTCTTTGGCTGTTGCCTTCATCGTGTTAGGTTTTGCAGGGTCCGGACTCCAGATAATTTTTGGCAGTATTTTTGCGAGAAGACACCTCTACATGAAGATGATCAAGCATTGGTCATCCTTTGCACCATATCATATCCACATTCAGGAAAGGGGATTTTACCGTCGTCAAAGCATTAAGGCATTAAATTGTCTTTGGCTCTGATTCAGGAGGCTAACCAGTCTCAACACGTATTCCAACAGGTCCTGGATAAGGGAGACATTCGAACGGCTAATAAATGATACATACAAATGAATTATTACAATCAAGCATTATAGTCACAAATGAAATTCTGTCTACAAAAGAGGCGAAGGCTGATCATAAGCATCTTCGATGGATTTTGAAGGTTTGTAAAGGGGTGGGCCTTTCATTTAGGCTGCATGTTTTGTCCGATTCACCAATTGGATATCTATGGAGATGCAGGTCAGGGAAGATAATATAAGGTGAAAAATCCATGCGCACCGGGGTAAGGGTGTGCGGGTAAATCCCATTCGTCTTCCTCCCGACCAAGCGAAGTGGCAATAAAACTCGTAAAGACGGGCTGTGTACAAAGTGTTGTTCGTTCGTCGCGATAACTTGACCTGAGTTTTGGATCGCGAATATTTAGCATGAGCCGCGAGATCATGGTGGACGAGAGGCTGTTGACTGGTTCAGATACAGATTCCACTGAAAAAAAAGAAAGAAAACTTGCACGTTTGCCAGGGTTGTTGTCATCCCTCGTCCGTGCGGCTTATGTACTCCTCATAAGCAAAAATCTTCTCCTTTCATCAATGATTCTCACCGAAAACAACTAGAAAAGGAGGATGTCAGCTGGACGATGACAAGAACCATTAAAGGTGCTTACATGGAAGGACAGGACCACAGAAACACAAGTGACCATCATGACACTTTACGCCGAGACTCCTTGTCAACCCATGGTTCTACGTTTTTGGAAACTCAACTCACCCAAAGTAGATGGTGCCTAAACGGGAAATGAGGCGTCTGGGAGTAACGAGAAAAAAGCACCCACCATCACGAAGCATCACATTGAGGATAGTGGAATTTCCATCTCGCTTACCCCTCAAGGATTTATACAAGGTCATAAAGAAAATCAGGGTGTCAAATGAAAACATTAAAATCCATGCAGAGGCGAGCGCTGGATTTGCGATGAAGTTCACAAGTTAGAACTTAGGGTACTGTAATATACCTTGGGATCTGGCGGATGGAACGTTAAAAAACCATTTTAACGAATGAGGACAGACTTACGAATGTTGAGAAATGGGTAGAAGACAACCTGTGAGAGGGAGGTCTTCTACCGAGTACTCAACAGTCTGGATACTCATGACACGCCACTGAAGCAAAAAAAAAAGAAAGATAGTTAGATATTGGTTAGATAAAAAGATTTTTTTCAGTGTTGAATATAGCGCACCACGGCAAGAACAATAAAAGTCACGCTTAAAATACCGAGGCCTAGAAGCACAGCTAATCGGCAACTGTATAAGGCATACGTGCGCATGAAGAGAAGGGCTTTGGAGGGGGAAGGTCATATTACCTTTCGGACCATATCAACGAGATTACTTACCCCCAACGATGATTTGGATAACCAGGGCGAGGTATTGATGAAACGACGCAAGTCGGATGCAACTATAAATCTAATCGTCAAGAAGCCAACGCAATTCAGATATGGGCGAGCATACACCTGAAAGGGAAGGTGGAGTAAGAATACGAAGAGGGCAGAAATGCTGACACTCACGGTGATTCTACCTGGGTCGGAAGATGCCCAAAAATGCTGAAAGATCACAGGAAAATGTCCAAGAACCGAGAGATAACGATTCAGGTAAAAGAAAGTTGACGCCCATGAAATACGAGGTGAACACCAGTATCGACTACACTCCAGTGGTAGAGTTAAAAAGTAGTCATAATAGAGAATAACTGGTTGAGCAGAAAATGAACTTGGTTGCTTAGGGTCAAATTCAATGACTTACCGAAGGGTGCCACAGCGAGATATCTATTAACGAATCTGCGACAAGTTGAAGTTAGTTGGCTATATTCATTTCAGCTGAGAAATTGAAAACTCACTGCTGCTGTTGAACTGAGGCAATTTGCTCAATGGCATCAGACATCCTAAGCCTGCTAAAGCCTGCCACCCTAAAGGGGACACTGTTTAACGACAAATAACTGGTCGTTAGTTATTTACTCGCATGGGTGGTCGCTTTCGCGGGAGGTGGTGACTCCGAGTCGGCGGTTGTAGTCCTTGGAGAATTTCGATCATGGACGATAATTATATAGTAATTCCCCACAAAAAGGTACGAGTCGAGAATATATGCGTGTCATGCGGCTTCCAATCGAGGGCATCTGGAATTGTGCATTTGCTCTCAGGTACGTTAGTCGATATCGATCAACGGCCACCACCACCTGCGGTTGTGGAAGTTTGACCTCGGCGTACTCCGGATCATTGATTCTGTCACTGGGATATAATGTGGGTTGACAAGGTGGAGTTTTCAGAGAGGTCAAAATACCGAAGGTCGTGGAGGCCAACGAGAAGTTGGAAATTCGGAGACTGTCGGATCGCAAAATAGTTCATGATGATCCGGGTCGAGGTCCGATTATTCATGCATATTAGGGTTCGTTGACGAGTGGTCAGGAAGAGCGACACCATACGTGTTGAGGTTGAAAGTGAGGATGGCTTGAAGGACGTCATCAAAACGTTATGTAACGTGAGGGCCCATGATCAACTGAAAACGAAGGGCAAGTATAAACTTTGTTATATTTTAAGCCCTGCTCAAGAAGGTGACTAGTTAGCTTCTCGTTAGCCAGGACGCCAGAGCTATTCGCAGGAAAGCTGCCGTTCAACGCTTCGATACCATCCTAGGCATCATTTACTTTAACGTTACATCCGAGGCCGGCGAGTCGTAGAGCAGAACAGGAGTACGTCCGAGGAAGCACCCAAGTCCGACCGTCGGTGTGCATGCAATAAAGTAGACAGTGACCTCGACCCTTCTTTCAACCTACAGCGGTGTTAGATACCTGCGTTAGTTAAGAGGATCTAAACAATAAAAGTGTGAGATATTGAAATAAACATCTTCGCAAAAGAAGCTCTCAGAGAGATAATAATATAGTTATATTGATCGTTAAAGGTCCATGAAATATCCGAAAAAATCACTTAAGTGTCAAATCTAAAAAAAATAGTTGTCAGCGAAGATGTAAGGAAAAGGAGTGCGACCCACCGATCTGGCATGAGAACAGGAGCTAACAAACTCCAAATATACAGAATAATACAGACCCAACCAGAAACAACTCTCATCCACATTGCAACTTCTGAGCGACCGATATAAACGTCGAAGTCGGGATCCATGGGCCCAGAAATTGGATTTTTGGAGACAACATTCCTAGAAAGGGCGGGGCATGAATGGAATGGTTCACGGGAGGGTAACAAACAAAGCATACCAGTCAGTCAGGAGCATAGCCACATACATGGCTGCAATCGAGAAAATTATGTGGAACCACGAGTACTATGGAGCGATGAAATTATTAGCAATAATTAAAAGAGGGGGTCAGCACCACCGACGTACATTGTATCGTGTACCTGTACGTTCGTCGTCTCTGGCTTCGCCGAGTACCTCATCCTCATCCTCTTCGTCTTCCTCGTCAAGTGCAGATGCAGGGATGGCACTGGGAAGTGAAACAAAGGTGAATCTAGGTTGACAAAATTCTTGGTTTGTACGTACCCAGCTTCAACTGCTGCCAATAAAGCTTGGTACCTCGGCGACTCAGTCCGCCCTGGTTGAGTATTGACAATACCAAGTTCGGAATGCTGTGCATCGTCCTCGGGCAAATGGATACGACCTTTTCTGCCCTTTCCAACAAGTGCTCGGCTCTGGGTGGCAGCACGGGTTGTCGAATATGCGATAGCCAGGAAAGTGAAGATCGCACCCAGAACAAGAACGGCTTTCTGCGTCTTCTTGCCGTCCCTCAAGGGATTGCACTGTTTTGTCTCGTGTACATGGTTGCTCAAAGCAGATACGGTGAGGTAGGTGCAGTAAGCTGCGACCATGGACGATTGTGCCAGACCAGAGCGCGGGTTGCGCTCTTGCACAGCAGGATGGACGCTCATGATGGTAATGACGAGGCAAAGGGCGAGGTTGAAAGATATAAAGAACTGATTGAGGGTGCATCCGGAACCGGCGAAGAATGCGTAGAGGAGACCAGTGAGAGTTACTGTGAACGCATACATCAATGCCGTAGATCCAATAAGGACCCATTTCCAGAAACTGGAAGAAGAATTTTCCCAATTTTCGAGACAGGTTTCTGACCATGAATGAGCAAAGTCAACAAGAAGGACGAGGCCAAGAAGGATAAATATCGTGGCGCCAATCAAAGCGATATAGTTGCCCCAGAACATGAAGAACCCGTTTGGGATGGTAAAAGAGACACCGACGAGAACCAGCCAGAGGAGCACTTTTGGTCCCCACCAACTGTTAAGAGCATTAGATCAGGCGAGCAAAATGTTGATATTAACAGGCTTGCCCATTCTGTATAGCGGCCCGTTTGTCTCTTGTATCCTTGACGCCAATTGACAAAGAACTCAAGATAAAGTGGAACAAGGCCAGTGCGAAACAGATACGATGAACCTGTGCAGGGAGTCAAGATTGTATTATGTCTAGAAGAATTTTAAGACTGCGACGCACCGCAAGAACACCGTAGCACCTCTCTCCAGCGCACTCCATCTTGATATAATCGAAGCTCCATTTCTCAATGAGTTTGATGGCCATGTTGGTCTTCATGACCCAGGCGAGAATGGAATTGAGAGAAAAGATGATCTAAAACAGGTGTGAGCACGTCATAAACTGCATAATATATCCTCACTTACGGCAAACCCGACGCGGGTGGCAATCGAAGAGTTACAATTACAAGACTTGAAGAACATCGAAGCTGCGGCGTGTCAGCTCCATAGTAGAGGAAAAGAATTTTGAGGAACGCACCAGCTGTAGAAGTACAAAAGAATGCCAAACCGGCAAGACATGACGTGGCAATGGACGTTAGTCCACCTGCAAGAGGCAGGGACATTAGGAGACCCATGGTTGACTGTTGTAAAGAGCAAGCACAATATAACTCGTTTCCACTTCTAGAATGTGAATATTACGTTAAGCTATGACTTACGTAAGAGAGAAATCCAAGGAGTCTACAAACAAGAAATTTCGTGCTTGCGCAAATTTCTTTGAAATTTCTTGTCCTGAGAAGCAAATTTCATTCATCTTGGTCTGAATATGCAACAGTTATCTTATAAAGTAGTATACCTGTACATAGCATAAAAAAGCCTGAAAGTTGAGTTATAGCAGTGTTATCATTAAGACCCAAGTTACATTTTGGTTAAATTAACCGGGCTTAATTGATTCTAAGGTTAAGCCTTGGTATCAGAAGAAGATTTTAATAAACCTTCATTGATAATTAAGCCTTAACAATGTAAATCACATGACATATAGTCATGTACTTAATATTAAGCAGGCCAAGTCAATGGAATTCCTGATGGATTAGTCATCAGGAAAAACCCCATTTGCTGATTTGTCAAAGTTAGTTTAAATCAGCATCAGTAAGTAGGGGGCTAGCTGACTTTGACTGACCTATTGAAATCAGCTTGAATCAGTGATGCATCAGCCAAGGGTCAGTAGGCCAGTCACTTATTAGATACATATTCTTG
>Ga0307509_10008069_pt1 | contig 13513 bp, 15 predicted proteins | sample 10_EM_MG_FD_202245 | JGI IMG/M metagenome (GOLD analysis project Ga0307509, IMG submission 202245) | Populus trichocarpa ectomycorrhiza microbial communities from riparian zone in the Pacific Northwest, United States - 10_EM | ecosystem: Host-associated > Plants > Roots > Unclassified | place...
AGGCATGGGCAGCCTACACCGGAATTCTGGTCCAGTTGGCTCCGCATGGCCTGCAGGGTGAACTTGCCACAGCCCTGTCGATCTATACCATGAATCTCTACGACTTGTTAGAGAAATACACATGGGAGGGGGTCAAAGGCTACCATTTCCAATTCCACAGAAAGAGAGTCGCAAGCGGAAGGAATATCTACCAACCAGCAGAATGGCGGCAACTCGATACTGAGCTGGTTGCCTCAAAGTGCTTCGCTTATGCAGCCCCCCGTCAGGCATGGCTACAAAGCCAAAAGCCACCACCCTCCATCGGCCGGAGAATATTCGAGCTCCCTATTCGCGACAACCAGACGGCCCCAGGCTACTCGCCGCTAGCCTCCACCTCCTCCAATACGGTCACCTCCCTTGAGCGCCGAATAGGCTACAACACCCACACTACTGGGTCCACCCTCTCCGCTTCGACTGGCCCAGGTCCCATAGCCATTGCCAGCTAGGCATGCCAGAATTGGAACTTCCGGGAATGCCGTTCTGGGCTGTGCCGATACCAACATCGTTGTATTTCCTGTGGTAGCAACCACCGAGCCGCCCAGTGCACCTCTGGGAATAGTGGGCCAGTATATCAATCCTGTAATGGCCCCCAAAGCCGTTAGGCTCTCTAGCCCCACCTCAAATAGCCCTCTACCCATACTCAAAACACGCGCACTTTCTACTCTTCCTTACATGAACCCCTAGCTTAGCATTAAACTCACTGCAATATAAGAATATTCACCCTTCATTATTCAGGACCCTGCCGAGTTAGCACAGCTAAAGCCCCACAACTCTGCACCAGAAACCACCACTCATTCAACCCGCCCAAACACATCGATCCATTACCCCCTGTTTACCAGCCATGATCTCGAAATGCCCACAGGACCACTCAAGCTATCCGGTTGGAAACGGCTTACGTTGGACTTCCCAGACCGAAGAGTGGTGGCTGCGCTTCTGGGTATATGCCAATATGGTGCGAGGATCGGACACGAAAGCTTTCGTAACACGATCACAATTCATCCCAACCTACCCACAGCCAATAATGACTCTGTACTCGTTACAGCAGATATAGCATCTGAGCTGGCAAGAGGCCGTCTCACATTATATGCGAACATGGCAAGCTTGCCTAATAACTATACAGCCTCCCCATTGGGGCTAACAGACAAGTCGGATGGGAGCAAGCGTCGAATACATCACCTCTCCTACCCCCAAGGCGATCCCAACTCTATCAACAACGGAATCCCATCCGAATACGGTGCAATCTCTTACTCTTCTATCGAGGAGGCAATAGAAGCGATCCAGCTGCTTGGCAGATCCAGTATTCTAGTCAAGCGTGACTTTGAGGCGGCCTTTCGGCATATACCCGTCTCCCCACTAGACTCGCCACTTCTTGGGTTCCATTGGAAGGGAAGATACTATGCAGAGCGCTTTCTCCCCTTTGGACTCCGGACTGCACCTTACCTCTTTAATATCTTTGCAGAGGTTTTTCACTGGATACTTGAGAACGAAATTCTCCGAAAGAACCCAAACGCGAGGATAATCCATTATCTGGACGACTTTCTAATCGTCCTACCCCATACTGGAGATCTCGAACAATGCAAGGAGGACTTTGGTAAACTCTGCAGCGAAGTCGGACTGAGTATTAAAGAGTCCAAGAACGAGGAAGGAACCGTGGCAAGCTTTGGTGGGATAGAACTCGATACAGCGGAAATGGTAATAAGACTGCCGGAAAAGAAACTCCTGAAAGCACGTCAGATAATCAAACACGCCATAGCCCAGAAATCTGTCTCGCTACTTGACCTTCAAAAGCTCACAGGGTATTTCAACTTCGTCTCCACTGTTGTTCCCCTTGGGCGCACTTTTCTCCGCCGCTTGTACAACATGGAATCATACTTCCCCCCAGGCAGCGTGCATAGCAAGCGACGATTGTCCCGGGAAGCCCAGAAAGACCTCGCCTGGTGGTCTCAGGTCCTGCAAACCCCCCCTGAGAGATCGATGCTCAAGCGCACAAGAGATGTTATCTTTGCTTGGTCGGACGCAGCAAGTACCAAGGGGCTCGGTGCTTTCTACATGAGCGGAGGAGAAACAATGCCACGGCCGGGGTCAGCTTTCGCGATCAGTATTCCAAGTTACCTAGCGAATTCGAAGGCACATATTAACACGCAGGAAATGCGTGCGGTTGAACAAGTACTCTTATACTGGGGCCGACACTGGCAGGGGAGAAAACTTATCATTCATGTTGATAACAGAGCGGTGGCTCATGCTGTGTCAAACCGGTCGATCCGCGGGGCACCTATGAAAGTTTTGAGAAGATGCCTGCTTCTCGCTACGGAATACGATTTAGAGGTGGAGGCAAGATGGATCTCGACGAAGGATAATGCTTTGGCGGATGCGCTCTCACGGTTCGATCATGATAGAATAGCTGACATTGCCCCGCAGTTAATGGCCCCTCCTTACAACCTCCAAGGACTTGGGTTACTCACGTACAGCAATCTGGCCTCTCGGCAAGCGCGGCCTACTACCTCTGGCGTGGGCTCGCACCCTCAACTAGACGAAACTACGATACTCCCAGGTCACGCTTCACGACCTTTTGTGCTCTCGCCGGCTTCCGGCACCAAAATGGGGGATGCTTCCATGCCGAATCTACATGGTTAATCGAATGGCTTTGCTCTCTAGCCGGTACCATCAAAGTGAAAACAATGAAGTTATACCTCGCTGGGATAAAGTCATATCAACTGGATCTGGAAATCGAATGCAAAGCATTCTCTGACCCCCGACTAGAGAGAACGATACAAGGAATAAAGCGAGACCACAACGAACCGGAACGGCGGAAGAGAACCCCTTTAACCCGTGGGCACCTGCTTAAAATTCTATCATGTTTAGCCCCACACTCCTATGAAAACAGAGTAATCCGGGCAGCCTTTACACTGGCATTCGCCGGATTCCTGCGGGTAGGCGAGTTCACCTACAAGAAAGCGGACAGAGAGTTGGGCCCAAGTTTTGGGAAATGGTACTTAACCAAACGCAGTATCCAGATACACCAGAATGACACCTATATGGAACTCAATTTGCCGGCATCCAAAACTGACCCCTTCCGGAAGGGAATAAAACTCACCATTGCAGCATCTTACGACACCGGATGTCCTGTACAAGCAATGCGCGCACTACTAGATATGGACAACCACCGCCCAGATCACGCGCCACTATTCTGCCTTGGGAAGTTCTCCCAGCAAGCATTTACCCGGGAACACGTAGTGGCAAGACTACAGGAATTAGCTATCATCGCGGGCTTAGGCCAGGGAAACTGGAATGGTCATAGCTTTCGAAGAGGGGCAGCGACATGGGCGGCCGAAGTTGGAATCTCAGAGAACGAAATCCAAACGCTAGGCCGATGGAGATCGGACGCGTACAAGGTGTATATTGAGTTCTCGCGCAAAGAACGGATATCACTGTCCAAGCGTTTTCAACGCAGTCTCCCAAGTCGACGAGTTACTTGAGAGCATCGAATAGCCTGCCTAGAATACAGGCGATGTTACACACCGAACGGCAGGCCAACACAGGCTTGCGCGCCCAGCCTGCCTTGGTTTCGGGACATATCGGTGGTAACACTCTCCCATGGCAAGGGCAGCGGCAACGTCACCAACATCAGAGTCTAAAGAAGAGCGGATCGGAGAGCGGGCATTTCCTTTGGCGTTTTTCTTGGGCTGTTTCTTGTTTCTTTTCCCTATGTTATCTAGACTAAATACTATCGATCGGCTTTGGAAAATTGGTAGCTTTGTCGGCACCAGTCTCTTTCCTAATTTAATTTATCAACATTCCAGTGCCATGGAGGCCAGTTAGATAGCCTTACTCCCGGAGCGAAGAATAAATGCTGGTGTAAGGGTGGGAAATTTGTGGCAGCATTTTAGTTTGGTCGTGATGTGTTGTTGCGAGGTAATCGGGAAAGAGCTTAACATAAATTTATGTGTATTTTCGGGCGGAAGTGTTTGTGAATTAGCTTGAGCTTGGCGAATTGGGCGCTTGGTTGCAACGCGTTTATTTGACGCCACTCTGCACGCTGGAGAATCTGCCCGCGTCCCTGGCGGGCGGGTTGAACCAGCCCAACCCCCAGGGAACATCATTGGCTCTAGCCACAGACATTGGTCCTTCCCCAAGAACCACTGGTACCGTAAAAACTTGAATAATTCGACGGTGTGTTATGTAACACAGCATTTTCCCCCCCTTTGAGACAGAAAAAAAATTAAAAAATTTCTTGACCATACTAGGAGAGGAAAGTCCAACGACATAGCACATCGTCCAATTATTCAAGTTTTTACGGTAGCCTATCGGGCCTATTCCGTTCGAGCTGACCTGACGGGGGTTTGATATATTGCTGCAGCCGGTACTGTGGGGTGGAAAATAGTCTGGGCTTTCTACTAAATTGTTTCTTGTATTTTATTTTATTTTCTGAGCAGGCAGGTTACAGAGCTGGCTAGTGAGATAGCGGTGGATTAGGTTGAGGGAGTGGAGGTGGATTACTAAGGACTGGCAAGGATCGTGGGATTAAAAGGGAGGAAGGGGAGGCAACGGGGAACAACGATGAATCATGTGCATAGACAACTCCGCTTCTTTTGTTTGCTAGATAGGTTTCTAGTTCTTTCATCACCGGGTTCTTTTATCATCATTGACGATTTCTTTTAACTCTACCTTCTGTGCGAACGGCGATTGCCCACAATCGGTACTGTTTCATTTCCTGATCGTGATATCATTTCCCTTCTCCTCCTGTCGTTTCTTTTCTTTTCCTTCTTTTAGTATCGCGCTCCGGAGCCTACCTGACTCCCGGACGAAAGTCATCGTTTCAGTGCTTCGACTAGTACAGTAATGTGGGGGGTCTTCCCCTTCTGACTTTATTTTGCGAGTATTGACCATCTTGAGAGTAAAGGTTTCGTGGGGGTGGCATGCCAGAGAAAACAGGGGTGTAAAGGATGAATGTCGGATGGCCGTAATTGATCAGTTTGATCAAGTCACAAGAAATGTCAAGCGTGATGACTGAGAGAAGAGTTTCTGGGACAGGAGGAAAAAAATTCGCGGTCCTCTCTCCTCTTGTCCGGAGGTTCCGGCTTTTCTTAAATAGCAGGAATACAAATACCCAACTACCCATTTTCTCTACCGCGCAAGAGGTAACGCAATCATTAAAGGAGGTACTGAAGGTCTCTACAGCTATCTACAGGTTTGACAATAATAGACACTGCTAATCTTGCGCTAGGATGCACGGATATCTTAAAGTGCATGTAGCTGAACTGGCTAGGTTAGCGAATATATACCCGGCAAGTGCATCAAGAGTCAATGAATCAGTTGGAAAACCTAAAGGTACATTTCATCTAACTTGAAGCATGACTATAGCTGTTCGTGAGGTAAAGGCAGTGGGAGAGCGTTCTCATGCACGGTCCTGGGAGAGGTGGAGGCTATCCCCCTGATATTCGTCTTTGCTGCTAAGCATAGTACGAGTGGATTGGAAAGGGATATGGGGTTGCTGTATGTTGCTATATTTCTCCTATTATAGCTCTCCTTTCTAAGAATCGGAGGGATAAATTCATTAGAACGTTTAGGCTAACCAAAGTACAAACCTAGGTAGAGGTTGACTATGACGAATAGCCTTCTATGCAAGGATGATAATCGGGATCTAGGATTTGCCATATCGCTGAAAATAACTAGCGGAGATAGTACTCCCACGGCCGAGTTGGAGTTGGACACTTTCTATTGGAATTGCCACCTTAGATATCCAACTTCAACTCAGCCACGGGAGTAAATCGGAGAGAAATTGCTCTCTAAACCACTCTCTTAGTGAACCATACCCTAAGTTATAAACAAAACGAATATAGTTGTCGCAGCGAATGGGGAGACAAAACTTGGCTCTTCTTTAGTTAGTTCATGCCAAAGGAGGCTTAAAACTTTTACAGCTGTTATCTGCCGTACGATATTAGTTGTTCCTAACACGGTAACATATGCTGTTACTGTTAGTACCCAAATGCAAGAGGAATGAACAGGGTCACAGAGACTTCTGTCCTGGGGCGAGGGCAGGGGAGTCGCTGTGAGCCTTGCCTTAAGTCGGAACAGGGAGCCAGAAGGAACAAGGGAAAAAAGAGTTGCGGGCTGGCAAGATGTTGGAGTGTAGTGAGAGCAAATCCGTAGGTTGAAGCAAGTCATCAGATCTCACTCACTAGAATTAAGTGTTCGGATAGTCAATTTACATAGCTTATATCACAATATGGTACGGGACACTCATACACTAGATGATAAACACGCCGAAGGCCGTTGGCCGTACTAGTGTATATATAAAAAACTGCTTCGGATCTCAAGGGGATGGAAGGGAGTTTACTCAGGCTAGGTAGGAACAGCAGACAGGAAAACAAATCCAAATTAGATTTTTGAAGTCAAAACCAACCCCCGCTTGGAGATAAAGATGTTGCGAATCTGATTTGTACCTTCCTTCCTAGCGCTGCCTCCAAAATCATATGTTATGCGGGTGATTTATATCTAGGATTAGGTAGGAGTTTGTTTCCTGATGTTTTTGCCTGGAGTTTCATTTTTATAATAGTAACAGTATTTTTCGCGACTGCCAAGGCTTATTATCGTACATCCCCACAATTTCCCCGGGGGGGACTTGCACACTATTGTTCGACCTGTTTGTAATATCCTCAATTCTCATCTTCGTTTCCCTTGTTTATTCATTACATGGTGCTTCATAATAGATCAACATTGCCACTTCTTCCAAGTGTTGTTGGGGAATCGCGTAGCTTTCAAACAGCTCGAACTAGACTCAGGACTAAAACTAAAGGGTACATATAATCGGAAACTTCATTCGATCGTCATCCTAAAACATAACTAGCTAAACATAAGTCTATATAATAATGAAACTATCTCAACCATTCTATCGTTTGCCACACCTATCAATCTCTCCTTCAGGTATATTCCAATTTGCCTTCATACCCCCGTCATAACCATAAAGGAAAGACATAACCAGAAACCCTTCCGTATATCCTTCCGCCTAGAACAAACGAAACAACTAGAACAATTATCCCGCCTTGTCCTTCATCCATCCACTTTCTTTATCCCAGAGAACTATCAGCTTCCATCAACTCTAACACCAAGGTCCTCTCTTGTTCTTATAGTAATTACCCTTAGATTTGTTTTGCTCTGATTCCCATCACCCACTCTGTTTTCTCGTATTCTAAACCCCTAGATACCACATTGTTTTCTTCTACACCTTTCTAAGACCCTCCCACCTTTCACCCCTCCCCTCACGCTTATGCCCAGGGACACCCCAGTATTATTCAAATCACCCTGTTTCACTACCCATGCCCCTCACTTGCCCCCCCTACCCCTTTTTATTCACTCTCCCTTGCACCACCACCGGATAGGAAACTCTACATTTTGTACCCCGGGTAGCCCCCTCTATTGCATTCTATGCTCGCGACTAATCATACATAGTCTATTCTACCCCCTCCAGACATCATGGCAAATTTTCCGTCCAACCGGCTTTCCACGTACCTTCCGGGCTGAAAATAAATTTGTAAAATGAGAGCAATCCCCATGCATATATGAGAACAGAAATGCCCAAACCCAACCCGAGCCTGGGCTGTGATAGAGCTGGGTACCTCTCCGTCTGCCCTTCCTCTCCCCGCCCCCAATACCTGAGATATGCATAGAAAACAACGCGATATAAATAGTATGGGAGGTGGACCATCGGGTACCAAGAGTGAAGCAACAGGGCGGAGCAGGGGATAATAAAAAAATAGACACTGGTCGCGAATAGAGCGAAGTTGGTGTTGATTATCTGCGTATTTCTATCCCACGCGAAAAGGCGTCTGGTTGGATCGAGGGTTGGGAAAACGAGATTTATCGACCAGGGGTCGGTCGTCAATGGCGAAATCATGAATACCTGTAACCACACAACACTAGTGAACGGGGCATTTCCATGGTGCCGGGAACCCTGTATCATGATCGCCGAAAATGCCCAGGAGACGATTGTGAGGGACTGGAGAACCAATGCCAGCACCACGACTCCTCCTGGAATAGCTGGTAGGGAGATCGAATCTTGCTTTGACAAAGTGACCTGGCCCGACTCCACCACAGCATGACCCTGACCGACCCGATATATTATTTCATTGATGAACCATGAAGCGAAATATCCAGTCGCCAGAGAGAAAGACATGGGGATGCCATGGAAACCACAAAGCTTTACATACTGCAATATACAGATCACTGTGAGTATGTACTCGTTCAGAGTGTTGTGTACAGATCTTTCAACGAGACGGGATAGGGTCGCAGCTGGTGGACTATCCTGCGGGTTGCTGCCATCATCCTGTCGGTCGCTGCCGGCATCCCGCGGGTCGCTGTCCTCATCCCGCAGGCCACCACCACCATCCTGTGGGACGCTGCCATTATCCCACGGGTCGCTTCCATCATCCTTTGGGTCGCTGCCATCATCCTGTGGGTTTCTGCCATCATCCCGCCGGCCGCCGCCACCATCCTGTGGGTCGCTGCCCTCATCCTGTTTTTTGCTCCGATTACGCTGTAGCCGAATTTCTACTACCTTCCCTATAGCATTGTGAATTTTGCCGATAAAACTGCCGTGACTTGTATTTTTGAAGTAGTAGTATATTTCGTAAAGTAGGTGCAAAGTATCCAAGAAGGGTATCACTGGTAAAACCCGAATTTGATAGCGATAAGTCTGATCCAAGCCACAAAAAGTGCCGACCGGATGAACCATGCATGCCAAGAGCAAGGTCAATATGGCCCAAAAAATGCTCATACCGTTAATTTCGGTGGTGGCACCCTTCACCTCCGATGCTAGGTCTGAAACATTGTGTGGTCGGAATGATTGAGCCGTTGGTGTGGAGGCATTGTGTGCTGTTTCCGTGGCGTTAAAGGGACGCCCTAGGGTTGGGAATTTGGTTGAATTGACGGGTCCGGAGAACACAGGAGATGACAAGAGTAAATGCAATAGAAAAAAGATTGTCATGAGTGAGACTTTGGTGTTGAATAGGTACATCGTGGGAGATATTAACGTAGGCATTGTACCCGACACTCTAGTCCGGGAGATAATGGCGGATTGGAGCAGGGAGAGGGTGGAGTTGATATATTCGGGGGGTAGACAAAAGTCGGTCACACCTCCATTACGACGCGCAGAATTTGTGAGGGGGCTAAGTAGAGTTAGGGAAGTTCGGGTGATAGCCAGTGAGGATTTTTTGGTGGCAGCGCAAAGTCTAGACCTGTGACACAAGCACTTTCGCTGCTTTTTTCGAGCAATACCGTACGCTGCGCGAGTGTGTTTGTGTTACCGGCCCCCAAATGCCCTTGTGCCCGAGCACACATGCAGCAGAGGCACTCGAGTACCAGGGTCAAGCCGCTGACAGGATTTTGGCTGGGTGGCGGTTAGGTTTATAGGCATATATGTTAAAAAATTCCGGGAACGCTTTTGCTTGTAAGATAGTAACTGGTAAATTATGACTTTCCAAGGTGCTGACTGGCTTAAGCTCGAATATTAGGTTTATCGTGCTTGCCCGAATATATCGAATTAACCGGAGCATCTACGGATTTTACCCCCGAGCACTGGTACTCGAGTACTCGTACAGTGCACGTGCAGTACTTGTATGACAGGGCAGATTTTTTGGTACAGCCACTCCGCTAGGTTCTAGTGATCATGCTCGTATAATCTGGCAAAAGTCGGATTGACGCTAATGAGGATTTTCTTGAACCTGTCCAACCATTGCGGCCTATCTGTTTAAACTGTGGCGAATTGGCCTTCTTTGCGCCCTCCTGTTGGCTCGGTTGCATTAACTTTAGTCTTGCTTTAGCTCCAATCCGGCTTTTGCTGCAGAAACTCGCCAAACTCGCTGTGCAAGCCCCCAGATTATCACTCTCTAATTGGCCAGCACAACGGACGTGGCAGCAAATCTACACTACACTCCAACTGGCCACAATCCTTACATTCGGGGCTTGGCTACATAGCGAGTTTGGTGAGTTTTTACGGGTATGGTATGGTCGTTCAACTGCGATTGCGCAACGGGCCTGATTTCTGCATGGCGGGGTCGTAACAGCACCAAGCCTCCTGCAGCTCCAAAATCTTGCAGCAAATCTACGACGTGTCCGACACCTCAACATCAGATTCGTCAGATTTTCCACTCTATTGAAAACTCAACCTCATCAGGCTGTAAGAACAAAGCCTGCTACCGCATTATGAGAGCCCGTTGTTGAAATTTGTGAACCAGACTTTGATATCCTAACTCTGGGCATTGATTCTAGTCATGTTCAATAGTAGACACAAAAAAAAAGGGAAATAGTCTACCGGAAGGAACAAAAGGTATTTTTTTAAGGGCGTTAATACAACATAATACCAATTCGTTTGCTTTCTTAATGTCTGGGGAGCTTTTTTTGCTGTTTGGAGATTTGGCTTCTGGGTTTGTAAGACATCGTGATATGGTAATGAAGTGGTGTGGAAAGTAAAACTTGTGAAAAGCACATCAAAATCTGAGCCCTGTCGCACTATCAATTTGCAGACAGGTGAGAGGAAGGCAGCTATCATATGATTGTTGACTCGGCGGAGCAAAGAAAGATCACAGCTGGCAAGCGCGTGTTGCTATCGTACTGTACCGGTATCACTTGCAAGGTGCTGCGGCTGAGCCACCTAAACAACCGTTCAAGGGTAAACCGACCGACCCCTCAGCGAGGCGCGGCAAGTCTTGGCATCAGCCCAAACCCAGACGAGATTCAACACAAACTTCTTTTTTCTTTTTTCTCTTCTACAACCACGACGACCAAGAACAACAACAACACAACCACCTCCAGAGAACCAATTCACTGGTCCTTTGGAGGGTTTGACTACATACCAAGCAGAAAGTCCACAGATTCCCCCCCGGGGGCAGGGGCCACATCCGTCCCTGCTCCCTCCTCAGAAGTTGTGTCAAGTTCTTCTTCATCCAATACACTTCCGATGTCATCACATCCACAGACTATTTCTGTCTCATCTCTTTGGAAAAAATTTTCCCCTCATTGTACAACATCTTGTACCAAATCTTCTAGATGTTTTTCCAATTTCTCTACTTTCCCTCACGCTTCAGAGATCTGTTTTCTGAGACTAGGCTCCTCTTGCAACAAGGTAGTACCAGTCTTTCGACGTTTTGGTAACTTCCCCTCCTCTCCCAACCTTTCTGCCTCTTTCCTTTTCCGTGTACACTCTGCTAATTTTTTCTCTCTTACAGCAATCAAATTTGTCGCATGAAGATATTTCTTCTGGATAGATTTGGGCTGCTCAGTTGACTGAGACTCAAAAAAGGAAGCAATATCTTCTCGATCAATCCATGCCTTCCCAGAGGTTGGGATTCGTGTTCGGTTAACGACTCGCTTGTGGTGCATTTCAGCCAACTGTTGCTTTAGGTTTTCAATTTGTCGTTGTTTCTCATCCACCTCAGTAAGTGCCTGGTTTCCCGTTACCGCAAGGTTGCTAATTATTTTCTTCAGTCCCCACTCTTTCATGTCATTGGTTGGTAGTGTTGCTAGCCCAATCAATTCTTGTCTTTCAATTTCGAATTTGTTTTGCAGTACCGTTAAACTATGAATCTCTTGGGCAGAAAAGGAGTTCAAGGGTTCTAGGCCCGGCAGCTGGGATGGGGACTGGGTTTGATGCAAATTGGAAACGGTTGAATTGGGAACTGTCGAATCGTGAATAGATGAGTGAGATTGCAAGGCTTGAATTTTCGAAATTATAATGTTTCGGTTTACGGGAACAAGTCCTGTATTTAGAAACCTGCTATGGATGTTGGTGGAATAAGGGAGGCATGACAAGCAGTCCTTAGAATTTCATAGAAATTCTGTTTCAAAACACCGTACTCATGTCGTTCAAAGCGCCTAGTTAGCTCTCTTTGATACTGGTGTTTATAGAAACTGAAAATTGAAACGTCGAGTGGCTGTAATCGATGTGTTGTATGCGGTGGTAAGCAGAAGGGAATTATCTGATGTGCAATACAATAATCAAGAAACTTGATATTGATGTGACTGCTGTGCCCATCGAAGAGTAATAATTGAAACTCTCCCATTGCCTTTTCTGCTGAAATACTATTCGGTCCAAAGTTTCTTCTTAAATATTCCATTGCCATCTTTTCATCAGTCTACCCATTTTGTAAGCGATCAAACAAACTGTTCTCTGGTATCCCTCGGACCCTTTGAAACCATTCTGCTTTAAACTCCTCAACTTTAAAGATGATCGTAGGATTTAACACAGTTCCATCAGCACAAACACCCTCAATAACGGTAACAAATTCACTGGTACCATCTATATTAATTATTTTATTTTTAGTAATTAAATTGTAAATAAATTTTAATAGAAGCAAACTTATGAAAAACTAACTTTGTGCATGATATCTCAATTCTCCTTTCTTACTAGGGTTTCAAATAACTTCTAAAACATGCTCAGACTGCCCAAGGCCGAGAAGGAACCCAATTTCATCGATATTATAGGTATTTTCTGGCTTTATTTTGTACTCGTGTACAATAGATTCTAACTAAATACATTTATTAATATATTTCATTTTTAAATAAACAAAGTTCATTATAACCAACCAAAACAAAGAAAAAATATAAATAAACTAAAATAAAATTCATAATACAAGAATAAAAGAAAAGAAATAAAATTAAAGGAAAGAAAGCAAGAAAAAATATAAGAAATACATAAACAAATCGACAAATAAACAAATAAATAAAATTTGAGAAAGAAAAAAGAAACCAAAAACTCAAAACATAAGATAAGTGGCTAGAATATGATACCTCATCAAAGAAATGGTGCATCAACTGAATATTATTGCCACGAAGATTGCGAATAAAGTCCAACTGCTTGCTAAAGCGAGTTTTAACTTCAGGATGTCTTTTCTTGAAGCGCGCCTCCCACCTCTTTCCTAACTTCTTATTCAAAATTCGCTTCTGCACAATAGAGGTTGCAATTTTGCGTAACTGCCCGATCGTTGGGGGAAATCCAAGACGGCAGCAAAAGTAACACTGGTCCAGCACCGCTCTTTCCTCTTCTGGCAAAAGTTTCTGCCTGCGCTGACTCTCCTCCAGACGTGGTTTTCTACCCTGTTGGTGATGCATAACTGTGCTTTGGGCCGATCCAACCATTGCTGCAGCAACTGTAAGGCTTGGTGCTGTTCCAGAGGCAGCCATCTCAATGGCCATCTGTTCTTGCACTCGATTGGGAATTGGTGGATCTTTCAGAGTCATTTTCGAGATATTTGGGAGAAAAGAGGTTAACTATCATCATGATTCTCCTTCACTGTATCTTTCAATTTAATCATGACGTTCGTTTTACTAACTATACCTGGTGTTAGGCGGGAGCCTATCTCAAAGTCTTGCGAGATAACTCAGGCCGATAATCTTAATCGTAGACGGAGATTGTCTAGGAAGCCTCAATGATTTCAAAAATAGAAGTTGGTAAAGTGAGAAAGATTTTTCTAGCGTAAAA
>Ga0307509_10008070_pt1 | contig 13513 bp, 9 predicted proteins | sample 10_EM_MG_FD_202245 | JGI IMG/M metagenome (GOLD analysis project Ga0307509, IMG submission 202245) | Populus trichocarpa ectomycorrhiza microbial communities from riparian zone in the Pacific Northwest, United States - 10_EM | ecosystem: Host-associated > Plants > Roots > Unclassified | place...
TTGTTTCTGTTAAGAGATTGACTTGTAGTGAATTTGAAGTTGACTACTATGGTAAATTAGAAGAGGTCGTCGGATTGCAATATCATAGCTTGCAGAATATAGTGTTTTTATTCAAATGCTATTGGTATGAGACCACTGATAGAGGAATCAGAGTAGATCCTCACTATGGTCTAGTGAAAATCAACTCAAAAAGTTAGACTCTGCAACGTAAACGATGTCTTTGTTTTCACAAAGTAATGCTAACAATTTTATTACACATACACCGTTTTCTTTAGAAAGGACCGATCAAGAGTTGATTGGTTATCTGTTTTAAAAACAAAACCTAGGGGTTATGTCGAGGTTGTTCAAGATGAGAACGAAGACACAAGTGTGTGAGATGAAGTCTTTCAAGTTAGTGAGTTGGTTGAACCTATCGAGTTGCTCCTTCGATTGACTTAGAAGAAAATTCAAATTTTCACGTTTTCGATGATAGTCTTGTTGATGTTGACGTAGATGAGTTAAATGTTGTTATGAGCTCCAACAGACAAACACATGTCGATGAAGATGATGATGATGATGATGATGATGATGATATCCACATTGAAGATTATGATGGAGCTGATGACGATTCAATTGACGAAGAAGAAGAAAATTCTGACTAAATATCAGAACATGAAAATGTAAAGAATTTTTTATAATGTAATATTATGGATGAAGTTTTGTACCATGAAATATTTATTTTTATAATTGTTTACTGTTGTTATTGTGTTATGCGGGTAGTTTGCAATTTAAGTGTTTGTAGGGAGGGTAAATAGGCAATACAAACACAACCTGTCATGCATTGTCCACATCACTAACGGATCTATAGACGAAATTATACGCCCGTTGGTATTTTACAGAGAGTTGCAAAATATTTACTGAACATGCCACAATCACTAACATCCCTACATACGGAATGAATCCGTCGGTATTTCACAGAGAGTTGTAAAATATTTACTGAATATGCCATAATCACCAACATCTCTACAGATAGAATCAGTCCGTCGGTATTTGCTAGAGGATGGGAACTATTCACCTCCTGTGTTAGTGCAGTCCACAATTACTGACAAACTCACCAATAAAATATGAAGTCCAAAGCGCGAGTAATTAATGCATTTTTTATCGCGTGTACTTACTGACGAACTGTGAAAATTATAAAGGGTTATTTAAAATTTTTGTGCAAAATTCATAATTTTAAAGTGAATTCATCGGCAGAATCACCGATGAAATAATAAAAAATAATACTATTTAATATTGTGTGCTTGGTGATAATATACAAATTGACCATTCGGACTTTGCTGATTTGTTGCTTTTTGAGAGATATTTCCAAAGTACTATTTCTAAAAAACTAAGTTTAAGACAACTATAGCCTCTAGTCTGGTTCTCATTCGTTCACAGTTGGATTTGCTTTAAATGTTTTAAGAGGGTTCACCTAGATATCCTCTTTGTTTTGAATGGTAGAGATCAAATTTAATCAATTTTAAAACTTTGCGTTCTCTTAGGATAATTTTCTATCAGTTTCAAACTTGCTCACCTGTTACTGAGGAACTGGTCGACCCAATTACGCCTACTCAAATGCCAGCCATAATAGATCTAACTATGGGGGAATCCCACAGGGTTAAATCTTTTGGTCACCTTAACAAGATAAGTGGGTTGTTTGGGAGGAAAGGTTGATAGCTGTTGAGGGATTTGATGTCTATGACTCGGTTAGAGTAAGAGAGATATGCCTAGTACCAAATGTAGTGGTAACCAAGGAGTTTAGAGTGCTAAAATTCATCAAGTACACAAGGTTGGAATGCCCTAATACATACTTGAGGTCATATTACAACAAAATGGTGGAGGTCATACATAATGACAAGTTGCTCATCAACTTCTTCAAAGACAACTTTTCTGGTTCCGTGTTAAGTTGGTATATGACCTTAGATAATACAAGAGTTAAGAAATGGAATGATCTCGCTAATGCTTTCTTAAGGCAATACAAATTCAATATTGACATCGCTCCGGACCGACGAGTTTGATGGTGATGGAGATTGGCAACAAAGAAATAGTGATGGAGTATGCTTATAGATGAAAAAACAAGGCAATGCATGTACAACCACCTTTGTTAAAGAATGAAATGGTGACTCTATTCACCAATACATTCAAATCTCCATACTATGAGTACCTGATAGGTAGCTCTGCTCAACACTTTTATGATGTCGTGGTTATTGCTAAGAGAATAAAGTATGGGATAAGAGCCGATAGAATATTAGAACCCACCAAGAAGAAATGGTTTACTAGGGGGAAGATGGATGCTGAGGTAAGCAATATAAAAATAGGGTATAAAGGTAAAAAGGATTTCCAACCCAAAGCTATCATAGCCAAAGCTACCAAGCCTCGTCTCTTAAAGTACCTAATATCAACTTTGCTGATTCTTTTCTAGTAAACCAGCCTACCAACCCATCAAAAAACCAAACTGAAAACAACCCAAAGAGAATATACCAAAAAATTACCAAGAACAATTCCCACCTTTACCAATGCCCCTAGGAGAAATGTATGCAAAATTGTTAAGTATAGGTCATGTGGCCCCTCTTTCTTTTCTACCATTTAAGCCTTCCTTCCCAAGTTGGTATAAACCAGAACTAACCTTTGAGTACCATGCCGGAAATCCCAGTTGCAAGATTGATACTTGCTTAGCATTCAAGAGGAAGCACTTATAGTTATTCAAGGTAGGGTGGATAACTTTTGAAGATACACCCAACATCAATTCTAACCCTTTGCCTACTCATGCTTCTAGTAGTGGAGGAGTTAATGTTATGGAGTATGGAGGAAAAAAGAGCAAATTTTAAGGGTAACCATAGATAGGCTATATGACATGTTAATGCAGGCCGAGTATTTGTCAGCAAAAAATGGATCAAGTCCAGGAAGAGATGATGGTTTTTGTAGGTTCCATGAAGCGATAGGACACAACATTGAAGGATGTGAGGAGTTTCATTAGAAGGTAATACAATTGATGACTTTTGGTCTTTTATAAATAGAGAAGGAGGAAGAAGATGATGTCGTAGGTATGATAAGTTTCTAGGGGAAGAAAGTTGTAGTATGTAGGATCTAGCGTATTGAGAGCGGTCCATCAAAGCTTGTTCTGACAAAGCCTGCCTTTACCCACAATAGGGACTATAATGCATTACCATATAATTACAGAAACTCTTCTAAAATTAAGAACCCTTCTCTTCTATTGCAAGCCAAGATTGATGGATTAACTCGAAGTGGTAGGTGTTTTATACATGAAAAACTAGAAAGGCAAAAGGCAAAGAGGTTGTAGATGGCATCAAAGGTGTGGAAGTTAACAAACCTATAAGTGAGGAGGAGGCTAAAAAATTCTTAAAGCTGATGAAATACAATGAGTATAGTATGGTAGAACAGCTGAATAAAACCCTTGCTAGGATATCCCTGATGTCTCTTATCCTAAGTTTTGAGCCCCACCGCAATGTCCTGTAAAAGGTTTTAAACGATACATATATCCCTCAAGATATGACCCAACAAATCATGGAGCATCTGGTCAAAAGAATCCAAGCAACAAATTATGTATACTTCATCAAAGACGAGCTCGACGCTAAAAGTCATAAACCTTTATACATCACCGTGAGGTGCAAAGACTGCACCATTGACAAAGTATTGGTTGTTAATGGTTTAGCTTTAAATGTACTCCCAAAGCATGTGCTGGATGAAATGCCAGTTGATTCAACACACATGTTGCCAAACACTATGACGGCTAAGGCATATGACGGTTCCCCAAGATAAGTGGTGGGGACTATAAAAATAGAGTTGTTTTATTGGCCCGCAAGCATTTCTAGTAACCTTATAAATAATGGATATTCACCCTTCATACAACATGTTATCAGGAAGGCCTTAGATATATGCCATTGGCGTCGTGACTTTATCTTTACATCAATGTTTGAAGTACATTGCGAATGGAATGTTTGGTGATGGTTAAGGCTAAAGAGACCCTGACAATGGTATAAAATGTGGCAATACCTTGCATAGAAGTTGAAGGAAGCAAAAATAGGAATCTCCATTCTTTTGAAACTGGCAATATAAATTGGGTGCCAGAAAATATGATGTTGAGAAATCTAGTTATTTCTGAAGCCACAAGAATGGCATTCAAATATTATTCAAATATTTTTTAAGGCATAGACTTTCTTTCCAATATGATTCTATTTCTGGAAATCCAAAAAGGATAACCCGATAAAGTGGAAAATTACAATTCAAATATTCAAGCTCGGCTTTAAGCCTGAGAATAAAGATTATAAAAGAGTAGCCAATATCAGGCAAGAGAAACGATTGACTAGGTTGGAAAGGAGAGAACCAAAAGTAAAAGAGATTATCATTCCCTCAATCCATATATCATTCTTCAAGGCTGCTTTTATGGTCTACTCTAAAGACACGATGAATGACCCTACCCAAAGCTTGGCTACTATGGGCATCAACACATTGAAACAAGATGGTAGCAAGGTTAAAAGTTGCAGTAAGAAAGGGAAGGTTGTAGAAGAAGAAGAGTTGCTACCGCAACTAACTGTCCATACTATAGAAGAAACATCTGCAAAGGCCTTTATGCAAAAGCTGACAAATGGCAAAAAGTTCCAAAATTATGTGACCCAAGAAGCACCTATAGTCTTCAAGTAAATGAAAATGTTTTGTGTGTGCTTTCTACGTTCATTTGTTTGCCTTTGTTTTCATACCAAGTTGGCAATCTTGGCTTAAAATGTCAATAATTGGTTTTCATTATGGTTAAGCCATCCTCTTTTTATCAATGAGATCATGCATTTTTACAATTTAATCTATCTTTCTTATACGAAACATGCACTTACACTAAAACACTTTTCACTTTCAAAAAATTTAAAAGCAGATCATCCATAAAATCACGAGCACATTACACTAAGAATGAATGGCCAAATTTTGATGAGCACACAATTGTAATGGAAGAAAATGAATAGGAAGATGATGATGTAGAAGAATTCACTAGGCTAGTAGAACAATCAGAGCAAGTTCGAGAACTAGCAAAAGAAAAGTTAGAAATAATTAATGTCGGTATAGGGCAGGACAAAAAAGAATTGAAAATAAAGACTCTGATCACTATTAATAAAATAAAAGATTTGATCTCATTACTACGCGAGTATCAATGTGTTTGCTTGGTTCTATATAGATATACTTGGTTTGGATACTGACATTGTAGTATATAAAGTGTCCTTGAATGAAAGAAGTACACCGGTGAAGCATAAACTATGAAAAACTCGCCTAGATATGGTGCTCAAGGTGAAAGCCAAGATAAAAAGGCAATGAAATGCTGGTTTTTTTGGAAGTGTTTAGATACCCACAATGGGTATTTAATATAGTGATAGTTCCAAAAAGACAGTAAGATTAGGGTATGTGTAGACTAAAGAGATTTAAAAAAAGCAAGCCCAAAAGATAACTTCTCGTTGCCTCACATTGATGTCATAGTTGATAATGCGGTGTGAAACTCAACATACTCCTTCATAGATTGTTTGTCTAGGTGCAACCAGATCAAAATGGCCAATAAAGATAAAAGAAGATAACCTTCGTTATATCATGTGGAACCTTTTGCTATAAGGTGATGCCATTTGGTTTGAAGAATGTTAGGGCCACTTATCAAATGACAATGGTGACTTTGTTCCATGATATGAGGCATAGAGAAATTAAAGTGTATATGGATGAAATTATTGCTAAATCCAAAGAGAAAGAAGACTATTGTTAAAATCTTAGAAAGTTATTTGGAAGGTTAAGGAAGTATCAGTTGAAGCTGAACCCTACAAAGTGCTTGTTCGAGGTATAATCCAGAAATTTTCTCAGGTTTATGGTGAGTAGCCAAGGTATTGATATCAACCTTGATAAAATAAAGGCAATTCAAGACATGTCAACTCCTAAGACTGAAGGAGAAGTAAGAGGATTCTTGGGTCATCTGAATTAAATTTCTCAGTTTATCTCCTAAATGATAGCAACTTATGAGCCAATCTTCCAACTCCTTTGAAAGAAGAATCCTAGGGTATGAAATGAAGAATGCCAAGAGACTTTCAATAAGATCAAACAATATCTACAAAACCCACTTTTATTGGTTCCCTCGGTGCTTAGCAGACTACTAATCCTGTATCTGACAACAACTGAAAAAGCAATGGGATGTGTACTTGGGCAATATGATAAGTCTGGTATGAAAGAAAGAGTAGTCTATTATTTGAGTAAGATGTTCACGGATTGCGAGTCCAGATATACGATGATAAAAAAGCTTTATTGCGCACTTGTATGGTTTACGAAACAACTTCGACAGTACATGTTGTATTACACCACATGACTTATATAAAAAATGGATCCTTTGAAATATATCTTTGAAAAAACTTACATATCAAACAGAATAGCAAGATGGAAGATGTTGTTAGCAGAGTAAGACATAATATATATGACAAGGAAAATCATGAAAGGAAGCATTATCGATGATCATTTAGGAGACAATGCAATCGAGGACTATTAGCCCTTAAATTTTGATTTCCCAGGTGAAGATGTGCTGGTAGTAGAAAAAGAAAAGAATCAAACTGGTGGACAATGTACTTTGACAGAGTAGTAAATGTGTATGTCAATGGGGCAGGAGCAATGATAATTTCTCCTAACAAAAAGCAATACCTTGTTTCAATCAAAGTACAATTTGAATGCACCAATAATATAACTAAGTATGAAGCTTGCATCCTCAGATTAGAAGTTGCATTAGAATTGAAGACGCAAAAACTAGGCGTTTATGGAGAATTAATACTGATAATTTGTCAAGTAAAACAGGAATGACAAATAAAAGATGAGAAGCTGATACCATATCAGGAATATCTGTCCAAACTATCAAATGAGTTTGACAAGATAAATTCACTCATATAGGAAGAGATAAAAATTGGTTTGTTAATGCCTTAGCTACTTTAGCTTCTGTGGCTAAAATTGATTGTGGGAACATAGTCTAACCCATAAATATTGGAGTAAAAAATTCTTTGGCTCACTACTGCTTAGTCGAAGAAGAAATGGATGGGAATCTGTGATATCATGATATCAAACAATTTATCTAACACTAGGAGTATCCTCGAGAGGTATATAATATAGATATAAAAACCTTACAAAGGTTAGCCTTGGACTACTACCTCGATGGAGAAATCTTTTACAAAAGGTCATTTGATGGAACATTATTGAGATGTATGGATGAAACATAAGCAAAAAAGGCACTCCAAAAAGTTCATGAAGGGATTTGTGTAACCTATGCTAATGGACATGTGATGGCCAGACAAATATAAAGATTGAGGTATTTTTGGTTGACTCTAGAGAGGGATTGCATAGAATATGTCAGAAGATGTCGTAATTATCAAATGTACAATGATAAGATAAACACACCCCCAGCTCCCTTATTCAATTTGACATCTTTATGGCCATTTATGATGTAGGGAATCAATATAATTGGGCTTATCAATCCAAAAGCCAATAATGAGCATCGGTTTATCCTAATGGTCATTGACTATTTCACAAAATGAGTAGAAGCTAGTTCATTTGGTCATGTTACCCATAAGGTGGTAAGTAGATTCATTGAATGAGATTTGATCTGTCGATATGAAGCACTTGAAAAATTAGTGACTGATAATGATCAAAACTTCAATGGAAGAATGACGGTGGAGTTTTGTGCAAAATATAAGGTCAAACACTTAAATTCATCCCCATATAAACCAAAGATGAATGGTGCTATAGAAGCTGTAAACAAAAACATCTAAACCTAATCAATGAGAAGAGGATAGCTGTAATTTATCATCATCAACTCTACTAGAAGAGAATGGCTAAAGCATATAATAAGAAAGTCAAACCCTAGGTATTTCAAGAAGGAGACCTGGTTCTAAAAAAAATCTTATATCTACCCAGCGAAGACCAGAGTAAAGGAGCACCCAACTATGAAGGCCTTACATAGTAAAAAATGTGTTCTTTGGAGGAGTCCTGTTATTAACAAGGATGGATGGAGATAACTTTCCTAGGCCTGTGAATTTTGAGTCTATAAAGAAATTCTATGCATAGTATACTCATTTTGCTTTGAATAAATAAAATTTGGTTGTTCATTCTCAATACATCTTGTGTATTTTGCAAAATGATCTCAAAAGGCTCAACAAAAAAAAACCCTTTTGTCTTAAACAAAGGTTTTCAAGATTTGACTATTGGCTAACGATTTCGAGAAAAATTAATGAATATGTCAAGAACTATGTTTCACCAAGCAATTCCCTAGAAGGTGGCTAAATACCTAGAAATCCAAACAAATGACCCAACCATCAAATTTTTGTTATGCAAAAGCTACATGGAACAAAGGCGATGAAGTTTTCATAAATCATGAACTCGAAAAACAATTATATGAAAATCTCTAAGATTATAAGGTCAACATTTATTACTCCTGACCGATCTTACTTGAAATGAGGAAATGCTATTTTTTATATCCTTAAAAATAAGTTTATCCATTGCATTCCTAATTTGAGTTGAAATGGAATTTTTCTTTGTAAGAAAACCTTGGCTAGGATCACATCCCACATTAGGGGCAAGTATAGGAAGATAATGGAATTCAAGCATTTCAGAACGTTCACTAATTATGGAAAGTGGTCAAAATGCCCATAAGGTAAAATACCTATACACGGGATCCATGAGATCTTAATAAAAGCTGCAAAATAGAAAGCACAATAACTCGAAAAGGAGTCTTGCCAAAAGGTAAATCTTAAAAAGACACATAAGTATCTAGAAAACAAATAAAGGTCTCTCTTGTAGCTTTGACAAGCAAAGAAAAAGGAAATTATTGAGCAAAGGGAAACATGTTTGGTTTTCAATCAAGGGCTAAAAAGTTTGACATGAGTAGATAAAGAGATTTTAGGAAATAAAAGTTGATTAGATATTTGATTGAAAGTTCAAAGTGAAAAGAAAAACCTAAGAAGATTACTTGTCTCAACTTTTAAATATAAAAATCTCTGATAACATGTGGGGATGAAGGGAAATAGGGATCAAAGGTGATCTTAGACCCATAAAAAACCCTCAAACATGAACCTCTGAATTCCTTTGTTTGTTAGCCATGAAACTCAGCCTTCATTACATGTGTTGAAAGTCCATTATAAACAAGCAAGCATGAAAGATTGATAAATAATGCTCTTAAGGAACCATTTGCGAGAGTCATGAGGAAACAAATAAATATTTTTCTTTGTTCACGTTGAGAAAATCCAAACATGAGACTTTAAACAAGTTTTTGATCCTTCTTGAATCCACTACAAAATGGGTCATCCCCTACACCAAGTGCCATGATGAAATACAATTCTTCAAAGACTAAAACGCATCATAGGAGTTACATAAAAATCATAACATTAGAAATATTTTTGGATTTTCAAAAAGACAAGGTAAATCTTGCAAAGTCTTTGTTAGGGAAAACACCCTAAAAAAACCCCCAAAGTGTGTGTCATGAGTATTAAAAAAGCACACGACCTTGTCATAAGACAGGAAGTTTCTAATTCACTCCTAATTAGGATAATATTCGTCATGGGCTAAAGGCTCACAAAATGAAGGCTACAAAAGGTAACTTGATGCTCTAGCTTTGAAAGTAACAACCACGTACTTGCTCGGGTAACCTGGGAAGAAAAGCCGGCAAGAATGACCACCTTGAAAATTACCACCCTCATCAAAGATTTTGAAGAAAAGGGGGGCAATATTTTAAAAAGCATGCATTGTATATGATTTAACCTTAAATTTTAAAATAGTATTGATATAGGATTCACCAATCTAGAGGAAGGGTAGTGGAATCTATATAGATGAACAGAAATTAAGAAATTCCATCCATATAGTGTGAATACCCATAAACAAGTATTCATTTTAAGAATTTACCCTAAGAAGGTATTTTATTTTGATTTTTGGAAAAATTCAAAGGGATTTGATCCTAGTTTGAAATTGCAAAATAGACAGGTCCCCTGTGAAAATAGACTAGTTTGTTAAAAATAGGTAAGTCGCTTGTGCAAATAGATCATTTTTTTTAAAAAAAAGATAGGTAGGTCGTCCGTGAAAATATAACAAGTTTTTTAATTGGAACATTGCCCACAAAATAGATTGGTTTTTGAATGGGCAAGTCACCCGCAAAAATAGATCAGTTTTTGAATCGGCAGGTCGTCCACAAAATAGGTTAGTTTTTGAAATATGCAGGTCGCCTATGAAAATAGACCATGTTCAAAATAGGCAGGTCACTCATAAAAGTATATCACTTTTTTATTTTAAAATGGCAGGTCACCTATGAAAATATACCATATTTTGAAAAGGGACAGGTCACCCATGATCATGAGACCTTTCTTCGGGTGGTTGGATCTCCCGACAAGTCGAGTAAACACTTTTCTTTACAAGCTCACTATGCAAAACTTTGATGACAATTTTGCTCCGTAAGCATTCTAAAGAGGGGACAATATGTTGCTATCTATTTTTTTAAAAACCCCACACAAAAAATAGAAAAACATTAAAAAATATATACGAGAGAATAAACATGAAGAAAGCCTAAAAACATTGCCCAAGGTTGTTAGTGAAAGACCAAAACACTAAGAAAAAACAAGTAGACCAAACTGTCTAAGATTGCCAAAATTAAAAACTAAATTTTAATTGACAAAGGGCTCCATTAATAAAAATACTTTATTTGGGTGTTTAAGGACTCAATTGAAATTTTGAAAGGTTTAATTAAATTTATTGAAGACTTAATCACAAGGAAAATAAGCTTTTAGAGTCAATTTGGACTTTAATTGAAATAAATCAAAGTTTGGGGGTTGAAATTGGATGTTAGAAAGTTTAATTGGTCAAATTAGGGGCTTAATTGCATACAATTCAAAGTCTGCTAATAAATTAGGGACTTAATTGAATAATTCATTAACCATATACCAATTGGCAAAAGGCGCGTGACTTTAAGGATCGAAATTAAAATCAGGGGTCAAATAGAAAAAAAGTGAAAGTTTGATGATCAATTGAGGGTCCAATTGAACAAATTAGAGACCAAGGACTAACTTGTGAAAGAAGCTCAAATTTGTGACTAACAATTGAATCTGGCAAGGATGCAAATGCATGAAATTAGGAGTATAGTGAGAGATTACAGGTAAAATTAAATGAAATTAGAAGAATTGGGATCAAATTGAAAAGTGCTAAATCCCAAATCAAAAAAACTGTAATCGGTAGGGTTTAACCAATATGAGATCGTTCAGGATACTATGCATCTTCTTCTTTAGTTTTTGGTTGAATGAGTGGGCACTTTTATGCGAATGAATGTGGTGTTTCCGACCACTTAAAAGGCTGCAACTATCACCATTCAATTGAGAAACACCCCTCTATAACCCCATGTCTTTGAAATTAAATGTTTATTTCCCATATTTTTTATTGATCTCCACAACATCTTGTCCTTAGTCAGTCAACACTACAGTTTCAATTGTTACACTAATTGAGTAGGCACTTTCAAATGAATGAGTGTGAAACTACAGACTTCTAAATTAAGCAAGAATGGATCTAATCGAAAGGTATGCACCTCCTCTACCAAGTTCAGATGGTCTCAAGTAACGTTAATGTCGAAGTTGTTCTAGAAAAGCCATGAAAGTGACCGACCTAATCAGCTTTGATTGAAACACCCATTTGTAGAAAACCATCTAACTCTTTCATGTGTTTCCACTTGAAAACCCCTCACATTGGCCTTCAAGTTTGCTACAAAACCACCTAAACCCAAAACCATTGATTCTGTGGTAAAACCAGCTTAGTTTTAGTTCGTTAGAACCTTAATACCCCCATCTGAAAGCTTTGAATCTACCTATAAAAGGAGAGGTAACCAGGAGTAAGAAGGAGGATAAAGGGAGGAAAAGAAAGGAAAGATAAAAGAAGAAAAAAAATTTGGCTAAGGTGTAAGAAATCCAATCCAATAGGATTTCAAGGCTTCAATTTTGTTTGGTTAGGTTTGGAGATAAAGGGAAAGAAAGGCAACATCAGAAATTGATTTTGATTTGGAGATTTTCAAGCTTAAAGGGTATATACATTCAAACCTTGAAAGTGAAGTTCATGAGGCCTACTGGATTGATTTCTTGTGTTTAAATGCAATGTTTCGACATGTTAATGATTTCCCTTATATATTATATTACATGTTTGTTTGATTTGATAAATGCCAAATGTGGCAGCAAGGGGGATATTTTTTGTTTAACGAAGGCATGCTTCCAAGTTCTGGAGTTGTGGTTTAATCCCTTAGAATGACAAAAGATGAATTTTGAAGCCGAAATTGTTCAAGCATGCCTTTTATTTTGAGTTGGTAGTTTTTTAGATTTAAAATTAATCCATTTTTTTTAGTTTTGTTTTTGTTTTCTTGTTTTTTTTGTTCCAAATATACTCATCATTGATAATGTGGTCTGTGAGAATACAGGAAGTATGCTTTAGAGGCCTAAATGATCATTTTGAGATTGATTTGGTTTTCTAGCATTTTTATAGGTTTTGGTTTTTGAAGATTCATCTCATGAAGTTTGTCTTAAGTACTAGTTTTAGAGCTTGTTTTGATTAAATTCCAGTTTATGCGAGTTCATCTGTCATTATTAGAAAATAATCTAGGAGTTTTATACATCAATAACATCTTTAAATGGGTTTTAATCATAAGGTTTTGGTTTTGAACCAAAACCAATTCTTTACAAAATCATGTTGATTTGATTATAATTGAAGCAAATGAATCCCTAATTCCTGTTTTATGCATGATCACGAACAAAATCATGCCTTTTTTTATTCGAGATCTAGTCTGGTTTGAGAGTTGTGTTTGTGGAATTTTTGATGAATGTTCTTCATATTCTTCATTTTTCATGTCTTTAATCCATTTTATTTGAAAGATTTTTCAGTTTTAATGTTTTTGTTGAGTTTAATATGCTTTGGTTTTGGTTTTTCTTTTCTAGTTTGTTTCTGAGTCAACCTGGTAGGGTTAACTCAGTCGGGTCAAAACTGGGTAAGTCCTTAAGCTTTGTTTGGTTTGATTTTGAATGTTTAATTGGTTTAAGGGTGTGTTTAGCAAACACCCTTTAGACTTCTTGGGTAGCTTTCATTTCACACACACACACACGTGTTACACACGACCAATTCTCTCAAAAACTATACATAAAAAATCATATATTTTTTTTAAGAAAAAATATAATAAATAAAATACATGGCATTTTTTGGTTTTTTTTTAGTTTGTATTTTGAATTTAATAACCATTTTATTGGATCCATAAGAATTTGACTAATATTTGAAATATCCACTTTTTTTAATTCATGAGAATTAATGGTTAATATTCTGGTATAAAATATTAGACCTACGAGTGAGGCTGGTATTTGAATATCAGGAGTTGACCATAAAATTCTCAGAATTATTCTAAATATTTATCAATTTTAATTAGGAGTATTTCTTTTCTTTCTACCGCAATATCAATTACAAAAAACCCTTTTCATAA
>Ga0307509_10008071_pt1 | contig 13513 bp, 18 predicted proteins | sample 10_EM_MG_FD_202245 | JGI IMG/M metagenome (GOLD analysis project Ga0307509, IMG submission 202245) | Populus trichocarpa ectomycorrhiza microbial communities from riparian zone in the Pacific Northwest, United States - 10_EM | ecosystem: Host-associated > Plants > Roots > Unclassified | place...
AGTTTCGTGTTTGGATGTGGGACACATATCCATGGATCCGGATTCACTATGTCCCAGCAAATTGTACTGGTCTCTTCTGACCATGTGATGTTGGGATCCAGCAAGTTCTCAAGCTTGCAACCAAGTGTACTGCCCTCCAGGACATCATCAATGACACTACAGAACAACTGAAGTCTGGTGTTACCCCAAGTTGTCATGATTTTCACCAATTTTCCTCTTTTCTACTCTAAGTCCCAGACGCTCACACTCTTTCCATTCAACCATGACATACTTTTTCCCTTTATCTTATCTTATCTTATCTTATCTTCCTTTATCTTATCTTCTCAAAGGTCATATGATCAAGATGGCAAACGAGGTCTCATTTGGGGAAGCTATCTACAATTCCGGGCTATCCCAAAGATCATGACGAGGACCAGTAGGAGTATGGACCCCCTCAGTGGAGACGTCCCTCCCAGTCAGGAACTCCCAGTTCCTCCCGACCGCCTCCACCGCGTCCAACTCCTCCCTGGTGAACACCTGAGGAGAAGGACTCCTCAGTCGGTATGGTGACCCGAGCTCTATCGGTCCCCCGACTCCTCCCTCATCCTCCTCCCTCATCAAGTCCACCTGGAGAGGCGGAGTCATCGCAGCCACCTGAGCTGAGACCAAGGCCATCCTGGCCTCCATCATCTCCATATGAGTCATCAGACCATGGATGGTCCACTCGTCCTGTCGCTGCTGCTCCACCAACTCCTTGTTCGCCTCACGGAGAGTCGCGTAGTCCACCTCCAAGCGGTTCTCCAACTTGCGGAACTGCTTCTCCACCAACTCATCCTCCCTTGCCTTCTCCAACTTCTCATCATGACGCTAAGGGCAAATCAGTGTTTGTCATAAGAAACCAAATACGATCGACTCACCAAAAGGTCCAAGGTCACCACGGACTTGTTAACCTTGTCGATCTCCTCCAAACACTCCCCTGCCAAAACCGCCGTATACATGATTGGGAATTGGATGCTCGACGGCATAGCGTCCTCCTCGTTGGCGTGCTCCTTCAATCCCCTCGTAATCAGCTCCTCTTGAAATACCGACATTTCAATAGCCGGGAGATGCTCCTGCCACGTCTCGGCAGCTCCCCAGATGTGGTCCATAAAGAACACATCCCAGTACCGCTCTAAGCGGTGCTGCGCCTTCCGAGCATGGTCCCAGATCGTGGACTCCGTAGGATACGGATCCATCCGATTGGACCGAGCACGAATGTGCTTCTGCTGATTATACGTGGACGGGGGACTATTCAAGCATTCTTCTTCAGTCCAAGGAACTAGGAAGGAAGAAGAATACTGACCCGGTTTAACGGTCTTGGCGCTACGAGGGTAGCGAACAGCACAAGAACCCGAAGCCGCAGGTCGTGACCCCTGACCCTGGGCTTCTCCCCTCGGACGAAGAACTATGGACAATCGCGTTAGTTGGAACACTCAACCAGAACGCGACAATCCGACCGTTGTTCTCCTTGTTGGAGGAGTACGAACCTTCACGGCCCGCACCCATGAAGTCCTGGAAGTCGGCGACTTGCTCATAGGACATGTTGTGATGGTAGAGTATGGTTGGTGTAGTTGGGAGTGGCTGGTGATGGATGGGAATGATGGGAGTTACCGTCCAATGGGCACTCCTTATATTGTCCCTGTCCGGAACACCCTTAACCCATCCTCCCACGCACGGACCAGCCCCACCCGGAGCATCAGTCATCCAATGACTAAGCCATCAAGGGTCTACTCTATTGCATCAGACCGATGACCGATCAGACCCACACCGGCTCCTATCAATCCCCGTTGATCGTTTCATCCCCATCATTTGACCTTTCTTTATTTAGTTGATCTCTCTCACACTCCTTATCTCTGTTCCCACAGTCGATCACATGTGTTCACACACTATTGTTCTTTCTTATCTTTACCCCTGTTTCAGCCCCTATTCCTTATCTTTCATCATTCGCTGACTCAGGACCGACCTTCCCTTTTCCAGTATTACTTTCCCTTTACGGCCATCCCCTTATCTTGCCCCTGTGTCAATACATGGTCTGTGTGCAGTGCCTGCCCTACATCGTTCCCTTTATATAGTGGTAGCATACTGCCTGTATTTCCTTAGACTTTGTCAACTCGGGAATCTCCCTCACTTCACCAGGACGCCACTGATAGTGATCTCGACACCATCCGAAGTTGACCCCAAAGACTCTGCTTGTTCCCCTCTGTATCATCTTCGGCTTATCCCAGCCTAGCGCCTGCACTACTATTCCCCGGGCCCCTTCGACTTCTATCCGGCACATCAACTCCCAGACTACTACGTCAGACCAGAGTGGCGGCAGTATGCCCTTAGTTCGGACCAATGAGCACCCCAGCAGCAACACCTGAGATCCAAGGCAGTAACAGACAGCGTTTAGTCACCAGGTGATTAGACTTGAGGTCAGCCCTGACAGCGCTAAAGTATGTGGGAGACTGCTGGGGATCAAGACACATAGTGGAGAAATGGAAAAAGGCATATCTGAAATGACCTCTGAGGTGGAAGCAAAAGGTGGGGAATGTCCGGAAGGAAATGGGATGAGGACATGATGGAGAAATGCCATGGAAAGGTGAAGAAGCAAGTAACTGGGACGACGAAGGGGGTGGTAGTGTGAAACTGAAACACAGGGGGGACTCGAGGCTGGAAGTGGGAGGTTCACACTCAATCCTATCACCCGTAGAGAGGTCTCGAAGCGGTTCAAAAAACCCCATCAGAAAATGCGACAGACGCTTATTTCTCGGTTATTTGACCTTATGTCAATTATTTGTCATTATATGATCCAGGTCCAAAACTTGAATGGCAGGGGATTCGGAAAAATAAGATCAAATAAGCGTAATAAGTAAATAATGCATTGGCACGTTTACTGATGCCATGGGAGAGGAGGAAGAGGATCTTGAGGTGCCTTGCAAAGGCACAAGGTACTCTGAGCATGATTGCAAACCCTGGACCGACAGCGGGGTCGCAGAACTACGTGATGGTTGACGAGGCTCGACGGTGACCGCGATGACGTGCCCACTATCACCACATCCTTCAAGGGGTTCTGGTCCCTTAATGCGAAGATCGGGGGAGGACCCAAGGATGTTTGCGAATTTGTCACAGAGACTCTGGGTCATGTTGAGGTGCTGGGCGGGGTACAGGTCCACTGAATCCTGGTTCTCAAGGCTAAATGTGATGTTGTGAGGAGTGAACAGATAAGCGAAATCTTCCACCTTCTCAGGGTTTGAGTCAGAGTCAAAGTCCCCAGGACTTGAAGAATCCTCGAAGCTTGCAGATGGCCTAGAGCTATCTGCGGAGCCCTGGCATGTACTCGAGGCACCGTCCGGAATCACGAGGAGAACGCAAGGCTTGGGGAGGTGTGACTCGAGGCTCAGGAGGCGGAGTTGGAACCCGAACGGGCACCTGGCGTGATGACCCCCGCAGTTCTGGAAATATGTACTGTGGAGGTAGCGCCATGACAAGTCAGAGAATGTGATGAACGTGCAAAGAAGGCGAGGAAGTGTATCGATTCACCTCATTTCAACGTTCACTGTTTTCGGTGACGGTAACTGAGGTACCGATTCGCTGCATTTCACCGTTCACAATTTTCGACGACGGTGAACCAATATTCACCCCCTGATCACCGCCATCAGATTCACCCCCCGCTTCTGGCGGGACACCGTCCAAAAGCGGTGATTGGCGGTGAACTTCACCTCCGTGAGTTCTCACAGTGGGTCGGGGTCCTGACAGTTCCAAGCATTTTATGTGAATCATCTCGTTGATCCCCACGCGTATGAACTCGTAGTGTAGCTTCTCTGAAATACACCTCCTATCCTACTTTTGTGAACTTCAAAGTAGACTTCCGTAAGTACTCGAAAAGTACCCGAAATATTCTGTAAGTGCATCCCAAAGTACCCAGAAGGAAAAAGAGATGTTTGAAGTGACCGAGAAGCGCCAGAAGCATCAAAAGCGTCAGAAGTCAGGGGGGATTTTGCTGATGCTAAGCTGGTTTTGGCCAGCGGAGTGCGAAGATATTCGGGAGGACCGGATATTTTCGTGAGAGGTGCGGTGGGTGGGGAAAAGAAAACGAGAGAGGCAGAGGAGTGACCGTAGGGTGAGGAGGTGGAGGTTTCCTCCGAAGAGGAACGCGTGTGCCGGATCACTCTCATGTCACGAAGACAACTCTCTTTGCTTCGATCGTTCCTCCCTCCGCCGAGACTATCAACATTCGACCCCGCCAAGAGGCCCCGCGCAGCAGAAGCTCTACTCGATCCAGCTTTCGACCACGTTTAGTGTAGCGACGTCCGGCCCGCCCACTTTGCGGGAAGGATGTCTCCTGTCTTTTCATCGGTGTATATTTGTAATGAACGACGCGCGGCTCTCTGGGGTAAAGTAGTAAGACAAGCAGTAACCCGGGTTCAAAAACAAAAACCGAACGAGTCCTCGGGACAGTACGCCCACCCTTCGCACACATACGATATGCTGTATGCCGTGTACTGAATACGTGCGCAGTGCTGGGAGGGAGTGAGGTACATTGTCCGCGAGAACACCAACGTAGCTTCGAGAGAGAGGGGGACGGAGAAACAATAGGTGTATCCCAGTGGCGCCCACCCCTGTGCCAAACCAAACCCAAAGGAAGAAACTGTGAAGAGGGTATGAATGCATACAAGTGAAGTAAAGGTAACATCGAGAACGCGACTCAGGACAGGATGCGGAAAACAGCAGTTGGTGGTGGTGCGGTGGGACGTAGACCGGAAGGCGTGACCCATTCGCTGAATGCAGCCGAGGTCGGACAGGAGGGGTAATGAATTCCCATTCTACGAAGTGGTGGTCGTGACCGCATCTGTCGTCATTGCGGGGGTCGGTTCGTTCGGGACAGCTACCCATTTTTCATCCTTCTTGTCGGTCTCCCCCTCAGAGGCGGTAGTTTCCTCCGTATCAGCGTCAGCCCCCGTGCTGGTGGTGCTGTTGGCCGTAGCTAGGCTCGTGGTGGAACTGGTCGCGGTGCTTGCACCGATCATAACTGGGACCAAGCGCGGCTTGAGTTTGGCCTCCTGGAGAGAAAAAAAACAGTTGGTTGAATATTTGGTCGATGGATGTAGGGTGGAGGATCACGTACAAGTTTAGCCAGTTTCTCACGTTCCTCCTTCTGGAGAATAAGGAGGTCAAATAAGGGAAGGCTCAGGGTGAATGAAAAGAAGCTGACCTCCTTGGCGGCCTTTTCCTCACGCTCTTTCTCCTCGCGTTCTTTCTTCTGCTTCTCCTCGCGCTACAAGAAGTGAACGGGTCAGACCTTGACGAAATTATCAACAGTCGCGTCCCAGCCACAGACCTCTTCCTTCTCCTTTTTGAGCTTCTCCCGCATCTCCCGTTCTTTGATGACCCTGCATGAGTAAAGGGAGGTCAGGTTCGACCACAGGGGGGATAAGTTCAAGCACTCGCCATTCAGCCACTTCGTCCACAGCCTCCTTTGGTCGAGTCTTGTTCCTGAGGAGGTATCCTTGGAGGGCAGCGACCTGAACGAGTTCGTCAGCCAAGAGCAGAAACCCAGACCCCGGTCCCACCCACGCTCATCTCATCGTCAGGGATGGCGTCAGCAAAGCGCTTGGCGAAATGCGTCAATTCAGCCTCCTCCAAAATCGGGACCGAGCAAGGCTTCCGCTTTGGTGCTGGTTTCTGTTCGGCTTCCACTCCTTCTTGCGATAGCGACGGCGTGGGGGGTTCTGATGGTTTACAGGGGAAGAAGTTTTTGAAGATCTCTTCGGCTTGCCACTTGGTCGCGTTCTTGAAGTTTATCCAGACGTCCATCCTTCCCGGTCGGCTCAGGGCTGGGTCCAAGCGCTCAATGTGATTAGTAGTCGCGAAGAGTAAGCTGAAATTGAGCAACGTAAGTACGGTCTAGAATGGATTGGATCGTTCGGGAGATAACACACCGTCCCTCGGCAGCGGCAACGCCATCCAAGCTGTTCAGGAGACCACTTAGACTGAGTGTAGATCCTCCGTCATCGTCGGAGTCCTTTTTGGTGGTCGTGGAACCACTTGTGGTTGTGGGAACACCGGTGGACTTCTCATCTCGTGATACGCCACGAGTGAAGGCAGCATCTAGGTCCTCCAAGAGCAGGATACACCTGACACACGTTGATCAGAGATAAACTAGGACAGGACGGCATGGCGCTCAACTGACCTCGATGGTACACGTCCCATGAGCTTCGTCAATTTATTATCACTCATCCTAAGCCGAAGTGAGCCCCCTGTGACCACACTAATATGAAGCCCCACGAAGATAACGGGACCGAGCTTACCCCTTGGCCGAAAGGCTGACAACGTAAATGTCGAGACCCAATTCGCCCGCTATAGAGTGAATCAAGGAGGTCTTGCCGCTGTAACCGGAAACGCCGATCAAAACACTATTCGGCGGCGAGCATAGATAATGGTCACGTACCTTCCGGGAACCCCGTGGAGGAGATAACCACGGCGGAACGGAATACCTGGAGCGATGCGGCAGTTTATCGTCAGATCCACCGAGGCTGTGTTTCGGCAGGTCACGTCACGAACCTCTCTCGGCATACCTGGACGAGCCGAGATTAGCATTCATTTGTACTTTCGGCTTTGCGGATGCGAAACAACGCACCAATCCTCCGAGTGTAAGAAATCCTTGCAGTCGGCAAGGAGCATGTCCTTGACACCCGGTTCGAGGACGATCGAACTCATGGGTCGTTTCTGACGTGCACCTGTCCACGTCCAACATCCCCAGGCGCTGAATTCGGGGCTAAGTGATCCGACTCGCAAGATGCGGATCAAAGACTTACGTGTCCGCCATGTAGATGTGAACTTTGTGCTCCGCGTCCTTTTCATACTCTCGTTTTGCTTCAAGAACGAGCTGCTTCAAGACGTTGTTATTACGTGCGACGACGCTACGGATGCAGTGTAATGAGAATTTGTGACGCTGTGGGGGCAGAAAGGCGAGAACCCACCTAATCTTTAACTCTGAAGAATGCCCGTAGTCTTTATTGCGCTTCGTCCTCGTAATCTGTGGCGTTTACCAACGGATTAAATGGGGCAAGGTGACGTTAGTTGGGGAAAACGCTTACCCTCAACCAGTGACTTCGGTAGTATATCGTGTGCGTGGTCTCTGGGGCGTGGTGTTGACCCGGAACAATGCCATAATCGGAATAGCAATCGACATACCTGGGCTCGGCTCGAACGCCACCTTCCGCTTCCTATGACCGTGAACCAGTGATTCGTCCTCCTCTCCGTCGTCAAAGAGGTCACCCGTCGTAGACTGGGTGACCGCGTTTCGGCCGACAGTCCTCGTCGTGATGTCGAACTCTCTGCTTCTCCCCCATGCAGGTTGCTGGAAAGGTCACAAGGTCAATCACGGAAAAGCACTCGGCTCGAACGAGCGCGTACCTTAGACAACCAGTGCATCAACCTGTGATCACGGAACGTCAACTGAATACCTCGAGACCAGGACGGTCGGAGGGAACGTACCAATCATACTGCGCGAGGGGGGAACCAGCCGGTATCAGTCCTGCTCTGGGTGACCGACTGCGGGTAACCCACTTACCGGATAGTCCTCCTGTGAAAAGTGCGCTGTCAGGAAGAAGGCTATTTTGGGGGATTCGCCGCTGAGCGTGTGTCGTGGAGCAAAAAAGGAAGAGAAAGGGAATTACAGTCCACGAAACCATTCCAGGCTGAGACGGACGCTCTGCGGGCGGTTTCCATCGTTCCACCAATAACGACGAGTTTCTGGAGGGGGCAAAGTGGTTGCGTTGGCATTCCTCGGTGGCTCTATAGGGGTCTTGGGTCTCGCGGACCTACCAGCGTGTCATTGATCGTGCCCGAGGCCAAGGGGGATAACAGATTCTTCACTTTATCCATCTCTCGAGGACTAGGAGGAGGTGGGGGGAACGAAGAGAACCGAGTCCAATAACTAAGGCGTCCGCGTCGAGGCGTGCAGTGTATTTATACGGCAAACGGGCCTCGTGCCCGATGAGCGTGCGCTTGGATAATAACTAGATGGCACGAGGGGGACGGGTCGTGGTTCTCCCATCAGCAGCGCGAGTCGAGTTAAGGAGGTATGGGTTCGAAAGGAGCTAAACCGTAATGCGGCCTGCAAAGCTGACGACTGTTTAGGTGGCCAGGGTACCGTCCCTTGTACGTCTATGAACCCAGTCGCTTTCTCCTCCCAAGAAGGCACTACCTCTTTCACGAGAGGCCTCCAAAGACCGTCATCCTCCGTAATTGAATAACTAAAGGTACCGCAGCCGAGCCGCGTGCCCAATGAACTTGATGCCATTCATATGTTGCGGGTATGCGTTGGCTGGACCTGGTAAACGGATGTCCAAGACCCTCTGAAAGCCATTTCCACTCTTCCTGTTCCAGTACTGCGACAGAAATCCGCTAGCCGTGTTTGCTTCTGGCAAAAGCCCAAGGTGAGTTTCAAACAGAATAATGTAGCCACGATCACGAAGCCATATCTATGACATAACCCGTTCCGGCCAAGACGTAACGCGTAAAACTAAAAGAGCGGATGCATTCAAACGAGGTGCGGCACCCATTCGTAATCCCGCACGAGCGCCCAGAGTGTGGGCCGTTTTTCTTTTTTTTTCATGATAAATTTCGAGTTCATGTCGTAGAAGGTTTCCTCTCGTGAGGGGTTTTCAGGGGAAGGGGACGCCCATGAGGAGATCCGAAGATGGTAGCGCTCCGTTAACGCTCGGTCATCACTGGAACGGAACATGCCCAGTCCTAATCTCCCGGAAAGTTGGAGGCGATAATGGTAATCCTCTTAGTCGTGGAGAACCCGCATGTAACTAGCCGCGAACGGGAACCCGTCCAGCCAACGCTTTGTGCTTGGACGAACCAGCGTTGAAGGAGGATAACTCACATCACTGTCACATTCACTCTACAATCAATCGCGAGCTCTCGAACGGGCGAAGAAGCGGTCGGAACGTGGGTGACCACAAACACCCCCGAGGGTTCGGAGGCCATACTCAGACACCCAAGCCGAGAGAATAGAATACATACATCGGTCCGAAACGAAGACGCGGTCGTATCCTGGACACCGAGAGAATTGAGATTCGTTACGTCCGCGCGGCTCGTGGGGTACTACCTTCATTCAGTCGTTTTGGATTGAAATACTCCGAGATTTGTGGTTAAAACACAACAATACTTCTGGGCGTGACGCGTCGGGCGGTATTACAAAGCCACTGAGAATCGCAGGGCTGTGAGATCAGGGAAAACTGCGATCTCCCGGGATTTAGACGACGTTTCCACGGTACACGGCTGGGTTCACTTACGATGAGAACCGTCCGGGCGCCTGAGATCGCATCACTCTGTAAAATCGTCTGCCTCACCCTTGTTCATTACGCGAAAACGTGGTAGTGAACGGTCTTATGACATTTTCGTAACCTTTATTTGAAAAGGATATAATGAACACCCCGCTCGAATTCCGACCACGGAGGGAAAAAAAACTCACTGACATGGAGTGGCTGATGGAAATTCAAGCATCTCAAGACCGACCCCGAGGTGGCCTGCGGATTGAAGGGTCAGCTGGAAAGTTACCCGTGATCGCGGCACATTCACTGCAAAGTTTCGAATTCGAGATGGTAGAGCCCTCCTGCACAAAGGATAATTTGCAGGTCCGAGTGGTTCGCCTTCTCCCAGATCGGGATACGTAACCGGTGACTTGATATCGGGCGGATATCAAGTCAATCTTTTGTCGCAAGATGGTGTGTGGGGTGCGGGGAGGTAGGACCTGACATGGACACGCTACTCCGGGTGTGTATGAGGTAACTGGTTAGCTGCCTGGGGTTGCACACGACTGTGCCCTAAATACGAGAGGGGAATAATGTACACTTAGCCACGGCGTGAATGACGACACTAACACGCACTGGGTGATTGAACAGGTGCGGTGATGTCACCGTGGGCGTTGTGATTGGCAGGGATCACACCAGACAAGTTGGTTGGGTGGTGAAGACGTACTTCTGTGGTTTTATGGGGTAACGTCGTTGCAATTCGGAAAACGATCTATGAAATACATAACGTCTGCGACAACTCGGTGTCAAATTCCTATGAGATGTGACCAAACAGCGCATACCTGACAAATTAAAACTGTCCTGAGGGATCTTAGCTCAGCCGCTCAATCTCGCCTCAACCCGCCGATTTCTATGTCGTCGAGAGCATTATCCGCAGGCACGGCCAAACCTTCGTTCATTTCCCGTTTGACACACAGTTGCTCAGTCACGATGACAATGCCGGTGCAACCTGCCAACAAAACCGCCCAAAAGAACAGAGATGTCGGAATGGAAGATGAATAGTAGGTTGTCAGAACCAAATGGTTGAAGATGAGGGTGATGGCGAAATCGAGAACCAGTCGTGGCCGTCGTACGAGAAAGTATAGGGAATACACGCTGGATACAACGCGCATAGTTGTAAGCCTCTAAGCAACGCGAGGGAGGGAAAGACTCACTCGACACATGAGGCCATAAGCCAACAAAACGCGATTATCCACCCACGAATGGGATCAACCCCGGACCATTGTTGGTCCTTATGGTCAGGTTCAGCACTCCACGCCCCACCATATACGTCCCACCTATCCTCACGGTCCCAACCTTGGAAGGTTGGCCGCCCAGCCATCTCCCTCCAATCCATCACCATCCCTGCCAAACCCAGATGTTCAGGATAAGAACTTGTCCGCAAAAGGCTGAGGCAGGGAGACGTACCGACATTTGCGGCTCCTCCCTCATAGTCGAGTGAATCTGGTTCGGCGAACAACGACAGAAGCGGGGGGATGAACACGGATAACGCGATGTAATGGATAGTCTGCACTGATACGATCTTGGTGTGTGTGAGTCGGATGGGAGGATAGCGTGGCCAGTCGAGAGCATTCACCTGAGATATGAGCAGAACTGGATCCCAACCTGACGTCCTTGGTGGGGACATTGAAACGGGCCCACGTGGCACTGTTGATGCAAACCGACGGCTTTACGGCCCGGAACTGCCGCCGCCTTCAATCCGGCGGGGAGGAAACGAGAACTTTGGGCATGAAAAATAACCCCCAGTGGTGGCTTGTCATAAATATGCTATCCCTAGTTAACTCTCCTGTCCTCTTCCTCCAATCCCCAGCCATTTTTTGAATGGCGGAGTCCTCCCTCACACCAACCCGCGGGAAATCCCTAATCCCACCCTTCATTCCTACCCACCGCACCTTGCAAACCGTTGTAGCAGCTGGTGAGGACAATAAGTAACCACCCGAGACCCAGATGTCTTCGGGCAAACTATGCTGTCCGGGTCTCAGTTTGAACGAGAGTTGTAAGTTGCAGGGGCTGCTTATAGGAAGACGACGTGACGCCCACCAACAAAACGCTCCTACTCCCACCCTTCCTCGGATCTGTGTCGTTGGTGCGGTGACTTGTGCCGGACCGTCGGCTTGGGGTGACTGATCCTGGTTTACCAGCTGCCAATTTTCCCGATATTAAACATCGTAACCACTCGGTGGTCAAACGTAGTCCCAGCATTCACATACGCTCCGGGGACTTTCGTATCTTTCTCGAAGCCGGTGACCATTTCCAGAAGGCTTACGGTGAGGTGATTGAAACTTGTGGACTTGACCACGGTTTGAGGGGGGGGGCACGCGAATCGAGGGACGAAGCAGGGCGCAGTTCGGGGGGAACGCGAATGATATCGGTCTGTTTCCATATATTCCACCTGCCCAGTTCGCCCTTCAACCCCGTTATTCCGAGGGCGGCCGTCGTGAGTAACACGTGGCGAGGAACGCCGCCGAGCTGACTGGAGTACAAATAGACGAACACACACACACACACACGTGGCGGGGAACGGAGGAAAGAGGCGCGGATCCGAGCTATCCGAAGTCGATCGTAGAATCCACATTGTCTCGACTTCCAAGTCTCGGACTACGAAATTCGACTTCGCTTGTGAATGCCCTAGCTACACGATGAGCTGCGCAATTCGGACACAAAATGTCCTCCATTTTCTCCCAGGGTTGCAATGCGCGTCCCGCACTTGTTCCGCCTCCAAGAACAGTCCCATGGCAACCATGGGCGGCGTAAAAAGCATCATGCCCCTACGCCTCTTGAGACGGAGATTGGGGGGGGGGCATTCCAGCACCTGGAGTACGAAAAGAAGGGGGCGTTCCGGAGCGACCGAGAAAAGCAACGCGGGGATCGTGATATGGCGCCGCATGTTTCGCCTGTGTGAGTGTCGCCGCAATGATCACCATCCCCCTATGGCATTCTGAAAATTTCCCCTCATCATGAACTCCCTTTGTTTATGGGACATCGGGGCTAACCACCAAGGTTGATCTGAGTACTGGACTCCGAACGCATGACGGGGATGATCTAAACTGATTCCGGCACACTGAGCGCCTCATCCCACGCTGTCTTCCTAGCCAAGAGCAGTGGAGGGGTTCATGCCGAACGCTGCCCTAGCTCTCGGGGACACCCCAGACCAACGCGATTCTGTCTGATTCCGCCAAACTCGATGTCCATGGGTATCCATCCACGTGGGTTGGTAGGCATGGGTTGAACTCAAGTTCGGGATCTGGTGGCGTCTAGCATCGCAGACACAAGACCTATGAGGTACACAAGTAATCCATCGCCGAGACTGGTATTCAGGATCAAATCGTATTTGAACTGCAGCCCGCGGACTCATCTTCCAGAAGCACTCAAACGAGCGAGTGTCGTACAGGTCTCTTTCTACTCCGGCGACACTACCTGTTATCTCACGCTAACTCCAGATGTGCTGCATTTTGTCGGAACGGCGAAGACGGAGCCGTCGCACACCAGACGCGATCAGTCCTCGGGTCTGTCCAGCTGCGCTCGCGCTGATCCTGCTCCACCGGACCCTACTTAAAACCGGAGCCGGAAGTCCGAACTGGGAGCCCTATTTTCCCATCGGTCGGAATTTCGGAAGAGTGTATCAGAGCGAGACCTTCCCCTGCTTCCATGACGTCGGCTAGTGGGAGGATCGCGATGACATGACCACTGGTTTCGGCGCATAGAACGACGATCCAACCATTGCCTCCCTCTTATGCACGAATACGCAGAGCTGATGTACATATGGAAGTCCCAGGCCCTCAGCGCCCCGTCCTATCCATTACCGCAGGAAGTGCCCAAACTGTGTCGTAGGCGGCGGCGGAGGGGCTGCTTCTCTGATCAAGTAATCAAGCCCGATATGGATCGTCCCGAAGCTGCCCCTGAGGGCGGCGGGGTGCCATCTCAAAACGAAAGTCTCTCGGTTGTCATCACAATAAAATGTTTCGCCCCAATAGTGTACCCATGCAAGCAACAGATGCATTGAGCTAGTCCCACCACTGCTGAGGTCGTCAAGTAGTGAGAAGGTGCAGGACACCCACGATTCCGGGGGCGAGGAACGATCACGTGGCATTGATCATTGGTCATGTGCGGTGTTTCGTGCGGCTGGACTCCGAGCCAATGGTCTGGGATCCATGTTATTCCTGGGTGAGTCCGATTTTACGTTGTGG
>Ga0307509_10008072_pt1 | contig 13512 bp, 10 predicted proteins | sample 10_EM_MG_FD_202245 | JGI IMG/M metagenome (GOLD analysis project Ga0307509, IMG submission 202245) | Populus trichocarpa ectomycorrhiza microbial communities from riparian zone in the Pacific Northwest, United States - 10_EM | ecosystem: Host-associated > Plants > Roots > Unclassified | place...
TGTTAGCTCTACGATATGTTGAGGTACGGCTACCCACTTAGGTCATGTCTATGGGTTAGCTTAGGGCCTACCTACTGTGTTTGGGTTAGGTCTATCATTGGTTGTGCGGGAGTGGGCTTGGCACGGGTGTTTCCCTTTAAGTAGTCTTCTCTCTTGTACGACTAGTCATTAACGAACATCTCACCTCACACACGTATCACACACACATCCCAACATTTACTCGTGCGATACTCACACGCCTCTACCCGAACCCGCTACGGCACACACCCACCCAAGCACCAGAGACAAAACTGAACTCACATATATACCACACCCGCTCCCTTGCTCGTGCTGTACTGTACTCGACCGTAGCGGCAAACCACCAACGCAAACGGGTATATATACATTAACTTACCTACTAACCAACTAACCGCGGCCCAATTACAAACCATCATATATCTAGAACCCAGCCCCGACTCACCTCACCTCGCTCTAACTCAACTCCCGATTGGAACATATCGTTACTCGAGTAATTAATTAAGGCACGAAGTGGCTAGTGTCTGCTGGGTACGATAGGAGCGGGGCTGTGGACGAGTGAGTGAGTGAGTGAGTGAGTGAGTGGTAGTGATGGCCCAAGCAAGGAAAGGGATAGTCTGCTTTTAACAGACTTTGTTCGGGAATGATACTTGGGGTGGGAGGAGTCTTGGAGGGTAGAGGAAGGAGGTGGTGGTGGGAGTAGTTTATAGGCATGGCAACCTTGGAGAAATGATAAATAATAATATTATGATGGTTTGTCTGCTAATTTGGGAAAGGGAAAAAGGGGGGGGGGGTGTGGTACCGTGCTCGAAACGAGTAATCTTTAGTTGCGGTTGGTGTTGAATGAGGGACCTTTGGGGATTGGGGATCACATCGAGGTATTACTATCCATGCGGGTAATTGTATTTTGCAAATGGCGGTGGTGGTGTGATGTGATAAATTCTGTTGAGTATGATGGTGCGGTTGGGGGAGTTTGCTGGCTGTCCTGGTATATCCCGAGTTTCGAATCGCTATCCTCGATGGTCTTCTTGCGTTTCTATAATAGGGTCGCTTTTGCACTGTCAGCCCGCGGACGTAGGCTACAGTGGATAGCGACCCTTTCTCTCTATCGGAACGGAGCAAAGTGTAATGGTATCAAACCAGATATTAAGAGTGCCGTATATCGTATAATACAAACCGGATCTAGGAAACCCCCAAAACCAACACCCATGATCCCATAAAATTACAGAAAGTTCCACCTTACCGAACACACACGCACACAAAGCTACAACTCCCAATATCTACGGCCCTAGCCCCTTACCCTTCTTCTTCACCTGCCCCTGCGCTGCCCCTTGCTGTTGCTGTTGCACCCCCGCCTTCTTCACGGTTGCCGCTACCGCTGCAGCATGCTTCTTCGCCGCGAGATCTGCTTGCGAATTTGGCGTAGTACTCCTTTGCGAGCTTGGTTGTGACTGCAAGAAGCTAGCGGGGTCGCCTAGTAACGGGGCGTGGTCATCCATGTACTCGTTGTGGTGCTTTATGGATAGGGATAGTGCTTGTGTGAGTAGGCGGGGGTCATTGGCGTAAGAGGATGAAGCGGGTGGTGGCGGTGGTGGCGGAGAGGCCGAAGTGGCCATGGAGGATTGTGAGGAGGGAGGTGGTTGGGATGCCGATGGAGATTGCTGGCTTGATGGGGCGACGATGGCGGTGGAGGCTTGTGAAGCCTGGGAGGAAGAGGATGGGTTGGTCGAGGTTGTTGGTACAAAGGAGGAGAGGTTCGTTGCGACGGCCAGGGCGGAGCGGAGGGCGGATATAGTGGCTAACTATTATATTCCATCCGAATTAATCCTGCTTTCTTCTGAACGAGAGCGAGGTAGGGGCGGACGGGACAGAAACTAACCATCCGATTTTGCAGCACCGCTCCAATACTTGGCGCCTGATATATGTTCTCCCCAATAATATAATAGGCCGCTAACACTGTGATATCGTCCTCCCGTACATTGTCATCATATCTGGGGCTCTTCCTCAGCTGTTTCCGGATAACCCACACACCACTCTCCACACTCCCTGTAGTAAGCATGTACTCTACTCCCGTCATCGTCGCAAGCCGCCGGTTGAACAGTTCAGGGGTTTTCAGCTCTTCGCGGAATTGCGGGTTGAATTGCATCTGCTGGAAAAGCGTGCCGTTGTTGCTGGTGTGGTCGAAGAAGGGAGACATGCGGAAGTAGTCCATTGCTGTGACATCGGTAATAGGGCCCCATTGACGGTACCAGACCTGGTCCCGCCAGAGGGTTTCGTCGATGGGAGTTTTTGGACGGGGGATTGTAGCCATTTCGGTGGTTGAGATGGCGGTAGGTGTTGTCTCTTGCTGGTGTAGATAGTAGAAGTGATAGGCCGGGGAGCTTTGGAGCTGGATGCTTTGTTCAAAGAACAAGCAGCACCGTATCGTTACTCTGCCTGGAAGGGGTCATCTTGGCAGAGGAGACCTTAAATTTAGATTATTTTTGGGCGATGGTTACCCGGACCTGAGGGACCATTGGTCCTTGGCTTCGTGGCTCCCCTGCAGCCCCACCCATTTGCCCCCGCGGAACCCTACACCCGCATTTGCATGTTTGAGCTGCTGAAGCGTCTCCTGCGTTTCCGAACAGAAGCTAAAATGGCTGGACCCCTGCCTCCACTCATATCTGTTATTGGCGCTACGGGGACTGGTAAATCGCAGGTAACATAATATTAACCCAAAAAAACATTCCCTGCCCCGCCTACCCGCGAGGAAATGGTGGGGAAGCTCTGGCTAACAAAGGCTGTACTTTGCTTATAGTTGGCTGTAGACCTTGCCCATGCTCTCAATGGCGAGATCGTCAATAGCGATGCTATGCAAATGTACGCTGGGCTCCCCATAATTACCAATAAACCAACCGTGGCGGAAATGGGCGGAATACCGCATCACTTGTTGAGTTTCCTACGGATTGACGAAGTTTATCGCGTTGGCCAGTTTGTGAAAGAAGCTGAGGGGAAGGTGTGTCTTGTGCGGTTCGTGGGAGATAAAGTTAACTAACGGGTAGTGGATAGATTGAGGATATCAGGAGCAGAGGGAAGTTGCCAATTGTGGTTGGCGGAACTCATTATTACGTTCAGTCTTTGCTGTTCCCAAATTCAACTGGGGTTGAGCGAGAGGAGGTGTACCCTTCCCTGCCTGGGACGGGGGAGGATTTAGCTGTTAAATACCCGATCTTGTATTTCTACCTTTTCGTTGCACTGCGCATTGGCGGATGGGATCTAATGTCTTAGGAACTCTCCGACGCCGGAACTATTTGCGGAACTCCGCCGCATTGACCCAGAAATAGCGGAGAAATGGCATCCTAACGATCGCAGGAAAATCCGCCGCTCTCTCGAAATATATTATTCTACAGACGGGAAGCAAACCGCAAGTGAAGTCTACGCTGCCCAACGAGTAGAAAGAGAAGTGAGCCAGTACAGGAATCTGGTTTTCTGGGTGCACGCCGAGACTGAAGCGCTTAAGAAGCGACTAGACGCCCGAGTGGACAAAATGATCGATGGTGGGATGTGGACTGAGATAGAGGAGATGAAGAAGACATACGACTCAATGGAAGTAGACATGACGAAGGGAATCTGGCAAAGCATTGGGTTCAAGGAATTCCTACCATACCTGCAACTCTGCGACTCCCGCCAACAGCAGAAACAGCGGGACCCGGATCCAGAACCACAAGTACCCAAAGAGGAGCTCCAAGCAGAGCAAGCACTGGTCCGCGCTCGCTGTGTCGAAACCATGAAAACCGCAACCCGCCAATACGCTCGCACCCAAACACGCTGGATCCGTATAAAACTACTCAACGCCCTCCGCATGCCATCGCATATCTACCTCTTAAACTCCACTAATCCTTCGGCCATCACAGAGGACGTTACCAGTCCTGCCATAGCCCTCGCAGAGCAGTTCCTCGCTAGCGAGAACCCCAGCCTACCGGACCCGTGCAGCCTCTCTGCTCTAGCAGAGGAAAATCTGAAACCTAAGCGCGAAGACTTCTCCTCAAGACCGGACTTGTGGGTTAAGAAGACGTGCGACGTGTGTGGGGTTACTTGCATTAATGAAGATATGTGGGGGTTGCATGTCAAGAGCTCACGGCATAGGAGGTCTGTGAAGAAGGCAGCGATGAAGGAGGAGGTTGAGGGACATATTCGCTCAAAGGAGGAGGAGAGAGATGGAAAGAGGGTGAAGTTGGTGGAGGTTTTGGAGAAGAGGGTTGAGGATCTGGCGAAGTTGGAGACGTTTGATGAGGGGGAGAGGGAGGGGGAGGGGGAGGGGGAATAGAGGATATCCAGCAACTTTTCAGTGGGGGTTTGTGCATAACGTATTTGCCTTTAGAAGGGGCGGGTGCTCAAGTGTACGTTGTCTAGAGTTTCTTTTTGTTAAGATAAGTCCTTAAGAGCCTGTTTGGCTGCAACAGTTCCGTTCCGTTCCCTCATACAAATGACTTTTCTCCCTCTGTTTCAAGAAGGAGAGAAGGCGGTTTTCCTAGCAGAAACGGTCGCCCAGCAGAACGGAACTGTTGCAACTAAAAACAGGTTCTAAGTTTATTCGTAAATGCAAGCAAATCCCGGCAAGCGCCCTAACGTATGGCCTAAAAACCCTATGAAAACAAGAGAGAACTTAAAACGCCCCCTTACATAAAAAAGAATAGCAAGGGGTATCAAGTCATCACTCGAAAGCCAAACACCGCAAAGAAAAACCTCAAGATCCCAATCTGGAACCTCTCATAAACGGAAAAGTCTCGAGACGTATTGGGAAATTTACCGTATGTTTCATCGCAAAGAAGGAAAACCTCCCAATCGGCTCCCTCCCCGCCTTATTACTCTTCCACAGAGCCGAGTGCGTTTTGTCCTAGAAGTCATTTTATATACAGTAATATACTGTTATTTCCTGCAACTTAAAGACCTCTGCGCCAACATTCAGGTAGCAGCATCAATCAGAAGCTAAACGGTTCGCTCTTCCACCTCTGTAGCTCCAATCAACTCGTAGTTACTGCTATAGTGACAAACGGTGACCACTCTACCAATTTGCCTCTCAAAGACACCTTTTGGTTGGTCCAGGGGCTCAGATAACGATTGCCCTCTCTTGAAGAATATAGATATCACTAGGGCAAATAAACGGTTCGAATCATCTTGCCGCTAGGCCCCAGAGAAGCTATTAGGATATTAATCAGGTGGGCAGACTTGTGCTGGGAGTGTAAACTCTAATTTTTTACTGTCGAGAACGCCGGCACTGAGCTCGAGTCTAGTACCGGTAACTTACTGTAAAAACTGCTTGGACGTTGGAGTTGCCTCTCCTAGAAAGGTCTGTGTCTCAAGTGACGGCTGAAGGAGGATCTTCTCTTCTGTTTTCTCCCCCTAATCCAAAGCCGGAGATTCTGGACGTCCTAGCGTCATTCTCAATTATTCCGGTTCTTACGGCATTGTGGGTGGACAAAATTAAACTGCACCAACGCAACAGGAAAAACTTTCGCTATGACAACCCATCAACCTTACGATGCGAATAGCCAAAATGAAAAATACAAAAAGTGTAAATATATTGTAAAAATCAATAGTTAATATTTGTTATTATCTATTAGAGAAATTTCTTTAAATTGAGTTCAAAGTGCAGAATTGTGCGGAGTATTTGGGTGTCATCCATTCTTTGTGTTCGGCTAATTTTGTCCACACATAATAGCCGTTGGCCAAAGGTTCTGGTGCTCCAGCTGGTATCTCGAGTGCTGTACTGTATCACAAAAGCTCTATGCTGTCATACAGTACCAGCTAGGACGCCAGAACTTCTGGCGCACGGCTGTACATGGCAATAGTGCCCGGGTAAGGGACTTGGGACGTTGATTGGGTCAGGAACTAGCAAGGAAGCCCTAAACTGTTCTTAACTAATTACTACTCGAGATTCTTCATTGACCAATAATATCCTGGATAGAAGAGCACACCGTGCCGTTACCGAATTTCATGTTGTCCTTCAGAGGGTGTCCCCCCAAAGCCCTTGGTTCTCTAAGGAGGTAGTTCTTAGTCTCTCGGTATGATATTCACGATTTCTCACTCCGAAGAACTGTCGCTGACAGTCTAATAGTAGATTGTGCTCTGTGATCTACGTCCCGATCGTCATCACTCGGGTCCCATATCACCGACCCTCTATTGGAAAGCTGTGTGACATCTGCGATCTAACATCTCTCTAGCTGCCCTCTTAGTTCTATATAGGTTATTCATGTCATTCCGCTACAGTATTATACGGAGAGCATAATAATTTAGGGAGAGGGGGACACCCTGCTATTGGCATCAACCCTAACTCTTCCACCACCTTGGCCTTGATGGAGCTCGTATACCGGTATAATGTATCATAGAAATTTATCATGGGGGAGACCTCGAGAAGTGCGCCAACATAGTAGTAACGCTGAATACCGAAGTTAGGGTAGCATCGGTACCATGGACAATAGATATCATACCAGTGGTCGCGGAGGGGGCCCGACATTCTCAGCCTAGGAAGCTTGGTTGCATCGCATGCAACCTCGGTTGTTGCCACGAGGTTCAAAACAAACTCAATCTATCTATCCCCGAAGTAGCAACTTCCATCCCGGACTCTTAAAACCCGCGTCTTTGATCTCCCTAAACCGCAATTCATTCCTATTTCAATAAACCATAAACTTGCTCTACCTGCAATTATGGCGTCCGAACGACTCAATTCCATCCTCAACCACCTCAAGATGCCCTCTGGCCTGGCTGCTGTGTGAGATTCCTCCTTCACATTTCGCCCTGCCAGCAAGCTCAAGCTAACGATGATCCTAACAGTACTTCAAAATACCCAGATGATATCGTGGTAACCTTCGCTGCGAGGACGCCCTTAACCAAGGCGTTCAAGGGCGGGTTGAAGGATACCCCAGTAGATTACCTTCTAATGCAACTCTTCCAGCACGCCCTCGAGAAATCAAGGATCGACCCAAAGTTGGTAGAAGACATTTCCGTCGGGAATGTCAACGAGCCATTCATCCCTTACAAGGCCCGCGCGGCTGCGCTCGCGGCCGGATTCCCGAATACCACTGCCCTATCCTCAGTAAACCGTTTCTGCTCTAGCGGTCTGATGGCTATCCAGGGAATCGCGAACCAAATCAGCAGCGGCTCTATTGAGATTGGTTTGGCAGTAGGCGTAGAAAGCATGTCTCAGACACCCAAACAGGAGTTCCTACTCGCGCCAGAGGTTCTATCAGCAAGCCTGGAGGCAGGGGACTGCCTGCAACCTATGGGCCAGACAAGCGAGAACGTCGGTAAAGACTTCGATGTGCCCCGAGAAGCACAGGACCGATTCGCGGCAAAGAGTTACCAGAAGGCAGAGCACGCGCAAAAGTCCGGATGGTTCGACGAGGAGATCGTCCCGATCACTACCAAAGTCAAGGACCCCAAGACCGGCGAGGTCAAGCAGGTTACTGTCACCGCCGATGACGGTATCCGCTACGGAACAACATTTGAATCCCTCTCCCAGATCCGCCCTGCGTTCCCTAAGTGGGGTGATAAATCCACTGGTGGGAATTCCTCGCAGGTGACTGATGGTGCTGCAGCGGTGCTCCTCATGAAGCGTAGCACAGCAGAGAAGTTGGGACAGCCAATTCTTGCTAAATTCTGTGGAAGCACTGTTGTTGGACTCGCACCTCGGATCATGGGCATTGGACCAAGTCTTGCTATTCCCAAGCTCCTTGGGAAGTTTGGATTGACCAAGGACGATATTGATATCTTTGAGATCAATGAGGCGTTTGCTAGCATGGCGGTGTACTGTCTGCGGGAGTTGGGCCTTGAGGAGGAGAAGGTTAACCCTCGAGGCGGAGCGTACGTTTCCTACCGCCCTCCCAAGTGATCAACAGCTTACTAACCTTTTTTTTAGTATTGCCCTCGGTCACCCGCTAGGCGCTACAGGTGCCAGACAGGCCGTCACCGGCCTGGCAGAGATGAGGAGACAGAAAAAGAAGGTTCTTGTTACCAGCAGTAAGTTCACCCCATCTCATCCCCTCGGCAACTACAGAGGGGCACTAATGCAATATAGTGTGTATTGGAACTGGTCAAGGAAAGGCTGCTTTGTGGATTAACGAGGTCTTGTAAATTACGGATCGGTTTGAGTGAATTATGCATTTAAAAGTGTTATGAAAGTTTGTCCTGCTTATGTCTGTACATCTGGCCGCATCGCTCTTAAACTATTTCGAAGAAACGTTGCGACACCAGACCAATAAGCATTGGGTGGCTGGTGATATAGCATCTCTTAAGTTGTGCGAGCGAATTCAATACAACGTTGGCATGGTCAAGTGTTACCATCGCATCATATCATATATAATGCTGCCATTTCCGGGGCAGCGGTTCAGGGCAGTAACAACTCTGCCTACACTAGATCTCTCCGAAGAATTGCGATTAGTGATTTACCCATCCAACGCTCACCCAACCCTGCCCTTGATTTAAACCTCTCGCATTCAGTCGCGCAGAAATAAAAAAAAAACGAAATAAGACCATCACACAGGCAGGGACTTGCGTAGGGAGACTACATTCTCATAAATCCTCCTGATATCACACAGCTACCACACTTCCTGAGTCATCTCCCTGAATCATCTCACCTAAGGGATTGTGAGACCCTAGGGCTATATATTATAATTCAATCCCCCGCGATTTAACCCCAGACTTGGCTCTCTGGAAGTCGAGTGAGGATTGGTGAATGAGTCACTAGTTGCGATTCAACTTGATTTATGAACGGAATCATGACGCTAAGCACGATTCGTTATAGAGAAACAAATTCTTATTTCTTCTTCGCCAAGGAAAGTATTCACAGAATCCCCTACTTTCGCCCAACACGTTCCCGGTATTCCGCTCTACACATTCAACACAAAGGAAATCCGGTCAGGGCCCAAAATCCAACATGCCGCCTTGGGAGGCCAACTCACAAACTATCATTCGATAGGCAACAACTGACAAATGTTGATAAACGGGTCAGAGATCAAGCTATATACCGGAAAAAAGAATGCGCGAGAGATGCTCAAGAACTACATTCAATCCAAGAGGGCCCGAAGACCTAGTATTTATACAGTGAAATAGAAACATGTATAAGTAGCGGAGAAGAAGTAAAAGGAAACTATAGAGAAGACTAGAGCAAACGAATAAGTCTCTGAGTTACTTACCCGATTCAACCTTTCTCTTATGTCACCACACAATCAATCAACCTGATATGCACTTCAATTCTACTGAGTAAGAATGACCGGCTATGTCGTACACAAGTAGGTAGAGAGTGCATATCCGAAAGCCTATTTTCAACAACAAACAGATGAAGAGTGAACGGAGGGGGGGCACAAACAAATAGGTGGCATGACAAGTGAGACTAGTAGGAGAGAGGGTGGGGGGCAAATGAACAGATGGGTATAACAAAAATATTAAACAAAAGCTACCTCTTTCAATTTCATGCAAGCATTTTCTCCAAGCCTCCATCTTTGTCTTCATAGTAAGGATAGATTTTTTAAAAAATATGATAGATCATCTTTCAAGTGGTATTCTAATGCAAAACTGTATGCAATAGTGTAGTTCTCATGCTTCTGGCTTAAGCCATGCTCAATTCTAACTTGTGATACATCTATGCTCTTAGAGGGTAATTTCAGACAGTGATTTTCCTTCTCTGCTGTGATGTATTTCTCTAAAACCTTCCAGGCTACAATCTTATTCAAAGAACTTCCCATGTTTGATATCGGCCAAGGGAAGTACCATTTTCCATTGGAGCTTCAAGTAAAGAACTGTAGCCCACCCTGTTGGTTAAATACTTCTATTCATATTCAACAGACACTACAGCTTTTGTGTCAAGATATCATTATAGGAAAATAGAGAGATGTTGGTTAATTCATCCTTCTTTAAAGTTTCCAGATAATGAATAAGCTTATATTCACAGAGCACTAGGAAGCAATATTGTCATAATTCAAGCTTTTTTATAAGCTCCCCCACATTGTCCTCATTTTAGCTATAAGTACATCCCCATATAGCTTTCAATAAAAGTGTTAGGCGGGAGCCTATTTCAAAATCTTGCAAGATAACTTAGGCCAATAATCTTAATCGTAGACGGAGATGGTCTAGGAAGGGCCAATGTATAAAATAGAGGTAGATAGAGTGATAAAAGATTTTCTAGTGTAAACAATTTTATGATAAGATCACTTCTCCGTTCTGTGCTACATAAGCATCCCTCAAAAGGATCTTAGGTTCAGAGCTCTCTGCATCCTTCTATCATGTATAAAATAACTATGATCCAGATGAGAGTTAAACCCAGGACCTTAAGTATTCAGTCCTAAAGTAAACCAATTAGACTACTATCATACTAACTAAGTACCTGCTAACAAACTCCAGCTTCTTCTAAAAGTGCGAATAATATTTGACCCTGACAATTCTGTTATCTCACTTGACTTCCCAATCGCAACACCATGAGTTATTCCTGACAGTACTCCCACACATTGGTCTATTGGTCACGATCCATCTTCGTCGGCATGGAGTCTTGCTTACCATTGCATACGCAGAATGGTCCCCATGATCGAACCAACAAAGGGGTCAGCTTTGTTATTGAACCTCTTAGCATTGCAGGTTTTTCCTGCACTCGACAGCTGCGAGGAATAAGATAGACTTGTCCTGATAATCGCACCAATGGCTATTATCTTTCTATAGTCATATTGTTATCATATGGTTCTGTCAGTATCTGAAGAATACTTAGTGACGTATGTGAGTATGGGTATGCTTGATTTCTCAAACTACCTCATCCAACAACACTATTCACTTCTGTGACTTTCATCACGGGAGCGTGGAGTATAGAATGTGTTGCTTAACCATTTTCTGTAATAAGGTCCCATTACTTAGTGACTACTGTCGGACCTCTTGTCTTTAGTGCGTAGTAACTTTATGCAACATCGACTGATTTGGCTCGAACCACTTGCATAAGCTTGCCAGAGGTCTTCCCTCAGATCCTGCGAACGGGATCTGGTCGGACGGATGGCCGCAACATATACGGGGTTACGAGGAGGGCTTCAATGACCATGTCTTTGGTGAGGGGACGCAACTACGGCGGCATCTGCCGATATAGCGCCGTCCTAACGCTGGTTCAGGAGGGGGGTGTTGGCTTGTCCTTTTGAACTCAGACTCCTAAGGTAGGGTAACTATAGGTCTTTATTCACTAATAGAAGGCTGAGCCTCCTGGTATGCCTAACAAAAAGCTTCTATTGAGACTGCTGAAGGTAATTTTACTATATGACTTCTTTTCAGAATACTTTTAATATTCATTTGGTATTTTAAGAAGGGCCATAGTTAGAGAAAATATATAAATCAAAATTTCAATATTTTGGTGTAGTGAGATGAGTTTCATAAAGGTATATTAAATGTTGAAGAGATCTAAGAAAGAGACATCTAGTATAACAATTCTACCTAGTAGAGTTTAATAGACAATGCATAACAACTTACTTTGATTCATTCTTTAGACTATCTTATAATCTTTGTATTATAATAAACTATCTTATAGTCTTCTTATAGTCTTCTTACTGAAGTCTTTGCTCACTTAGGAGACAAAGACACAGGAAGGTCTTATTATATACTACTATTTGATAATAGTGTGAGGTGTAGACTTTGTCTTACAGAGCTGAGGTGCTTGCATACAAGTGAGAGGTAAATATAAGGAGTTTGTATTGAGAGTAATAGTATAAAAAGTACTTAGATAGTTGCAGGAAGAGCTCTAACTACTGTGATTGAGTCCTTCTTATATTGACTCTTCATACTCAATCCTAACTCTGGTAATTATACTATATGAGTTGTACAGTCAATGACCCATAATAAGTCATACTAGAAATCTATCACCTGACTTCCATAAGTTGCTATGCAATATACCTTAAACTAATCATAACTCATAGAACAAATTATGTAAGTAAATCCTATCACGTGAGTGAAACTCATGACTCATAAGATAAGTTATACACAAAAGTCATTACATTATTATGACCTACAACTGTGAGTCATATATATATCAATCAATTATAACATAACAATAACATGCAAATACAAGTGATATGAGAACTATGAGTCAAATGACTTCATAGTATAAAATATACACATACCTTTGACTAATAATCATTATTCATAAAGATTGTCACTTAGTTACAATTTGTGATATCTTGTAATTAAGTAAAATTATATTAAAGACTAGAACAGAAAATATGAAGCAATGTAAAATCTCCTGCAATTTACTATCTCTAGTAAATCATTAATCCTCTGATTTAGAAACAATAGACATTGAAAAGAAATAGAATTTAGTTAATATAGTATAGTTTGAGTGGAAGAAAATAGCAAAAGAAGTTTTGCTATCAACTAGCAAGTCCAAACTGCTCTAACCTTTGCAGCTTATACTATGTTAAGCAAATACTATTTCTTCTCCTATTGTTTTGTATCTGAATTTGGATATTTATAGCTTATAGGAGATATCTAATTAGAAGATTTTATAGTACCCAAGTAATAGTTAGCAGAAGAGTCTTACCTTTTAGGTTATTGGCTAAAGTCAGATAGCTATCACTATTAGCTAGCACAAGTTTTAGATTCTTATTGGCCTCTACACTTTACTTATAGACTTATTTTTATTTCTTATCACTAAGTCAGTTTTTGCTATCAAACTTATCAATTTGCTTTATTATAACAGTAAAGTTCTTCGATACCACTCACTTTTATGTTTTTTCCCTCCTGTACCACCCATCCCTCTCATACCACCCTTTTGTTACATAATATTAAACCAATTAGATAGCCAAGACAATTAATTAATAGCACTTTTTCAATTTTTACAATTATCAGTAGTAATCAACAACTCTCTCTTGTACTTACCTTTAGTAACAGCTTTTCTAGCCTTTCAGTTTCTATCCCATTTTAATCCTATCAGCACTTGCATTCCAGCTCTTACAGAAGCTCAGAGAGAGTAGGCAGCATAGATAAAGCAGAAACCCAGAAGGAGAGGCCCACAGCATGGAAGCCGAGAGAGAGTTAAGGCCTAAAAAGAGCAAAGGCCCAGAAAGAGCGGAGGCAGTAGAAGAGCAGAAGGCTAGAGAAAGCGGAAGACAAGGGAGAGAAACAAAAGTAGAAAGAGTGAAAGCCTAAAGAGGGTGGCAAGCATAGAGAAGGCCAAAGCCCAGAGGAAGGGAGAGAAGAGGAGGCAGAAACCCAGAGAGAGCTTATACTTGTAATGATGAAACAGCATTTTTACAATTCATATAACTTAATATTGCCTACAATTAAATCCTGGTATACAATAATATTATGTATTTAACAGTTAGCGGTTAATCTTTATTTATCATATTGCACATATTAAGTTATTACTGGCTTCATCCTCCGTCTCCTCTACACACCCGGCGATTGAAATCTCAACACCACGAGATTATCACCACTTTTCTTTTCTCCACCCCCCGCCATGAGCTCGCTCTAGGGGGTGGAGTCATACCTCCTCTACAC
>Ga0307509_10008073_pt1 | contig 13511 bp, 18 predicted proteins | sample 10_EM_MG_FD_202245 | JGI IMG/M metagenome (GOLD analysis project Ga0307509, IMG submission 202245) | Populus trichocarpa ectomycorrhiza microbial communities from riparian zone in the Pacific Northwest, United States - 10_EM | ecosystem: Host-associated > Plants > Roots > Unclassified | place...
TTTTTCGCTTTCAGATCGCGCTCCATCCTTTCCATCCGGTCAATCGCCTCTTGAGCAGAGTTGGCCTTGAGTTGCAGCTGCTTGCTCTTTGAGAGCATGTCAAGGTGCTCCGTACGCAACTGGCTGTACAGCTTTGCAAGGGCCTCGTACTTGTTTCGCCATAAGGTGACTTGATCCTGGAGTTGCTTGATGAGCTCGTCCTTCGATCCCATCTGGGAATTGACGTTCGCGGTGATGGATCCCAGTTCCCCTTCGAGAGCTTTGACTCTCTAGAAAAGACTGTCAGGAGACGCATGTGAAATGGCCAGACGGAATACAGACCCGGTCATACTGCTCCAGAAGTAGTTGATCCCGTTCAAATTGCCCTCGTGCGCCAAGAAGTTCGCGCTCCAACTCGTTGAGCCGCTGAGCAGCTTGATTATTGAGTTGATAAAGTTGTTGTTGCTGTAGCTGTTCGAGGGCTAATCTCTCGCGCTCTTGCTGCTCGCGTTGCCGTTGCTCGAACTCTTGTTGTTGTTGGAGCTCAAGTTCCTGGCGCCGACGTTCTTCAGCTTCTTGCTGAGCCCTTAGAGCAGCCTGTTGATCTTCATACTGCTTGAGTAACCGCGCCTGCTCACTGATGGCCGCTTCATCAGCCACTGGCGTTGCAGGCGGCGGCGTGGGTGATTTCGCGGCAGTTGTGGGGCGGGCGGGTAAGTCGGGTGCCCCCTCATTATCAAATAGGTTGGGTGGTTCCTACCAGCGACAATTAGTCTAGGGAATACGATGAAGAAATATGACGAACTTGGCCAAGTTTAGGGACATTTATAAGGCCGGTGAGGTACTTCAGATTGGAACATTCGTAATAGAATTTGCGCAAGCTATAGTGCTGCGAGTTAAAACGTTGGCGAAGGGGTTCAAGTGCTTCAATATCATTGGTCCCTGTGAGGAGGGAAAATGAGTAAGAAAAAAGCAAGTGAGAAACATGGCACGAACTTCGGTACATAGCGCGTAACATGCTAGTGATAAATCTGTAGATACCCCAGCTTTCCTTGACCAAGGGCACTAGGGAAGAGATGCGACATTCATTGTTCGTGGAGGCGCGAAAGTGGGAAAAGACCATTTTCTGAAACGACTCGATTTGGTCCTGCAGCTGCATGAGGTCCGATATCGTCTCGTACCTGGCGACGTGAGCGGAGGATGAGAACGAACAGCGTCATTTGCTTACCCCTCGTTAGGGTCATCGATCCCCTTCAATGTGACGTACTCCTCGTACTCAAACAGGCCATTAAATTCAGGTCTGAGTCGGTGGAATCGAAGCTTGGCCAGCAGAAATTGTACGTATGCACGGATAAGAGGACCGTACCCTACGCGACTTGTGAGAATGGGATCAACTACATAGAAGAGGTGCTACCTTTACCGCCATCATGGCCAATAGTTCGCGAGCATGTTTCAAGCCACCCCGTTTGACTTTGTGCCTCTTTGATTGTCTTCCGATGAATAATACATCAGTATCTGGTCAAGATCGTAAAGTGATTCACCACGCACGACTGGGTGTCCCTCCTGGAGGACCTTATGCACCATAATAAGGGCCTTGAAGGCCTGGATCTCATCGGAGAGAATTGGCTGGACACGGAGTCCTGACCAGAAAGAGATGGACGAGTGGTAATCCCAAGTGTATACGATACATTCTGTGAGGCGTCAGATGAAAACCACAAAATCACAGGGCAGCACACGTACTGCGAACATGTTTCTGCTTAGGGGCAGTTTCCTCTGTGCTGGTGGCCTTCTTAATGTTGATGGCCAGTTCTTGTTCTGCTTTGTCTTTGTCCACCGGTCGGGTGGGATAGTGAACATCGTCACCGTCCATGTCAAAGCCAGCACCAGGTCGCCGTCCGTATGACCTGTCATAAGGACTGAGCTTACTGGGCACGAGTTCTTTTCACCCTTTATACGTACATGCTGTATAAAATGTGTGATGGATGTGAAGCTGCGGATGGTCAACAAGGCCAGGTCCAGGGCTAACTCATTCTCCGGGCCGGTCCGGAACGTATCCTCTGAGGCGGTGACCTGTCGCGTGGCGCGTGCTATCCCATGTTTCGATTCTGCGGCGGCATTCGCCAACTCAGTCGTGTTGGCAAGTCAATCCATCTTCACTCTCGCTTCCAACATACAGAGAAGGGCGCAGGTCCTTCTTACTCCGTGAAGCGTTATTCCTTCCTAAACCCGACGTTGGTTGCCTTGGGTCTCATACCCGTTTTGACGTTTGCGTTGGGGACTTGGCAAGTCCAGAGACTCAAATGGAAAGTTGATCTCATTGATCAATTGTCCGAAAAGCTTCAAAGAGATCCAATCCCGCTACCCAGCAAAGTCAAGTAAGTCCCCTAGCGGACGTCCGCACTGTATGTTTATCGCATTACCATATAGCCTTGCCGTCATCCCGGGGTTCGTTTACAGAAGAGTCATACTGCGGGGAACGTGGGACCATGCCCGCTCTATGCTTCTAGGTCCCCGGGTCCTGGATGGCTCAAATGGCTTCCATCTTATCACACCGCTTGTCCGCCCAAACGGTTCCACCATCCTTGTCGACCGTGGCTTCATCTCTGAGCATGCTGCTGCGAAGAAAAGATATCCTACTCCGGATGGAGACGTCGAGGTCTACGGCATGCTAAGGGAGTCACAAGCTCGCAACAACTTTACGCCGGACAACAAGCCCGTGACAGGCGAATGGTATTGGGCAGATGTTACTGCTATGGCAGAGTATGCAGGAGGTGAATCATTTAACGTCCAGCCGGTGTTGGTTGAAGAGATATTCGGTGAGTTTTTTCTTCGCAACCCCAGCCGGGTCTTTACAACTGCCAACAGAGGGTCATGCTGGAGACGCTGCTATGCGTCTGTCAAACGGTGTTCCAATAGGCAAAGTACCTATCGTAGACATACGGAATGCGCACGCCTCGTATGTAGCCACTTGGTAGGTACTGGCCTCCCTTGCCTGAGATTCATGCTAACTGTACACAGGTATTCGCTGTCAGCGCTCACCACTGTTATGTTCATACAACTGTTGCTCAAGCAGCGGCGGACCTCGGCGAGGCTCCCACGACAATAGGGCACTCTTTCCTTCCCTACCTCCCTTCTGTAGGCAGCTATGGCGTTGCCTGGCTGCCAAGTCAATTCAGTCGGTTCTGTAGCTCTCTCACAGTATGAGAGTATCTTACCAACCCCACGACCATGAATGACGATCGCAAGGAAGCATGTGCCAGCCCCTATGATAAAGAAAGAGCCCCATATGGGATGCAATGACGATAGCCAAACTATGTCAAGAGTTTGACGTAGTCTTCATCGGCGGAGTCCCTTTACCAGAACCACGACGATAACAATAACCACGATGAATCCGGGTTTTGCACAACACCTTATGTCTGCGTATCTGATATTGAGTGATACTGACAACAATAAACACTCGCTATTTCACACACTACCGATTTAAGAGTATCTAAATCCCATCAGAGCTCCAAATCACAGGGCATCGTTATATATGTAGTGAGCGATGTTCAACGAAGAGGGTTGTTGTGCCAGAGCAAGCTACCAGTGGCTCTGGGAATAGTAGACCCCAATCACAAGTGGGGTGCATGAGCTTGCATTTTTCCTAATTACTGTCTATTGCCTGGAGGGCAAATGCCCGGCTACCTAGTAATTAATGCCCGGTAAAGAGTACCCACAATAAGGGTGAACTGTATGTGTATGAAACAAATCGTGGGCGCTGATTATCCAACATGGATTTCCAATTCCAATTCCAATCCGTCTCGGCGCAGCCACGGGTATGACGCTGTGGCCTGTGGCCCCCGTTGGGCCCTCCGTTCCAACTATTGTACTCCTATAACTCATTCCGCCGAGCTGGCGCCTTTGAAATGCGATCCGATAGGCACCGTTCTCGCAAACCCAGTCCACCGACAAACACTTGAGCTCTCTTTGTGACACAGTTTCAAGGCTCCGCTCATGTTTTCATGCGTGACTCTTGGCTATTCTGGCCATGGCCCATGGCATTGCTACGGTCTAGGGTTGTTCCGATAAGAATTATAGATCATGATAACGTGCCATGGACGTGATGAAAAGCTTTCGGCGGGAGTGGAATTGGCAAAGAGCGAAGCGAGGTGGCGTGAAAAACGTGCAGGTAGGTGATATGTCCGAGATCGTCACTGATGGGGGAGTGGCAGAGAAATCAAGGTGTATCATGTGGCGCGAGATCCGCCCATATACCACACAGTGTACGCGTCGCGTCGTCAAGGCGCGGACACGTACAAGTTATTTGTTAGAGCAAACGGAGAAACACTAGCATCTAGCAGGCGGTGGCCCCAAGGTCAATGAAACAATAAACCAACTATTCCATCAGGAAAACCCCCTTTCTGCAGGGTTGTCAACACATCCCGCGGCATGTATCGTTATTTACCCGTGCCTAAGCGCTTATAATGCATTTTACCCTGCCAATCCCAGCCCAAGTTTACCTCAGTAAACCAGAATATGGTTAGTCTCACACAGCTGTACCTACGGGCCGCAGATGGAACTGCCACCTCTTTTTAACCGAGCTGTTTATCCACCTTGCCAAGTCAGCAAGAAGGTGGGACCCGAATGTCTACTTCCACCGAAATCAACGAAGAATACGACATCATTTTCGCGGGTGGTAAGCCATCCTCCCCCTCCCGGTCCCTCTGCTGCTTCACTCTCTTCTGACCGAGGTGACTTCTGGTAGGCGGTACTACTGGTTGCGTCGTCGCCGCTCGTCTTGCAGCGGCGGATCCAGACCTTCGCATCCTCATACTCGAGGCGGGCCCTTCAACGTATGACAATCCCGCGCATATCCAACCCGGCCGTTTCTTGTCGCACCTTACTCCGGGCTCGCACACAATGCGCGTATACATCACCAATCCGAGCCCGGCGCTCGGGGACCGCTCGGTGGTTGTGCCGTGTGGACAATGTCTGGGTGGTGGAGGTGGTATCAACTGTTCGTCTCTTTATGTTTCTCTGAGGAAAGAGAAGGCCGTGACTAATAGCGCCGGATGATGTATACGACATTTGTATACGCTCATAGTCATGATGTACACACGCGCGTGCGCCTCGGACTACGATGACTGGAAGACGGTGCATGGGAACCACGGGTGGGATTCGAATGAGCTGATCCCGCTCCTCAGGAAGGTAGGTGCTATGTCGGCGGGACTCACAACATCCCCGTATTTACGCTGCTGTCGCCTGTGGCTGCATGCAGACAGAAACTTATCAGATTGCTGGCGGCGGGCCAACGCATGGTACAGATGGCCCGTTAAAGGTCTCCCTAGGCAGGACGCTCCTCGACGCTGGAGAGCAGTTCCTACGAGTTGCACGCACACTTGATCCCGTCCGTGCCCGGGCGCCGTCAGACGCCGATACGAACGAACTTTCGACGATTAATGTGTATACTGTGAGTGTTCTGTCAGTCCTATCATTTTCGCATGGTCATTAAATCAACCACTTTCGAGCAGAGATGGCCCAGGTTCGTGTGTGGGTCTCCATGACACGCTGCCAGTGTGCTTGGTTCGCTGACTGTGATGCCTTGCCAACAGATGGATAAACGCTGAGACTGGTGCCCGCTCAGATGTAGCGGGAAATATGATCTACCCCCTTGAAGAGACACGTCCGAAGCTCCACTTTGTTACAGGCGCGAATGTAAAGCACGTAATATTCGACGAGTATGTTTTAGACATTTCTCTCTCAACCACCAGAGCTTAACTCTCAGCACAGTGAAAAACGCGCCACGGGAGTTGTCTTCACACTTGACCCTCTCTTCCATCGAGATATTCCAGAAGAAACGCGTACCGTTCGTGGGACTAAACTCATCGTGATCTCTTCTGGGTCTTTCGGTACTCCAGCCATACTAGAGCGCTCTGGAATTGGTGCAAAGGACGTCCTTGAAGGCGTCGGTGTGAAGCAGCGCGTTGACTTACCCGGTGTTGGCGAGAATTTCCAAGGTTCGCTGTGCGAGGGCTGTCATCTACCCAACACGACGTTGACTTTGGATTTGCATAGATCACAATATCCTATTTGTTCCCTACTTTTCCGCAGACGAGGCACAGACATTCGATGCCATTAACCGCAATGATGAGGGTGCAATCGAAGGTGTGTCACTCTTTCGCAAATCGCAATGCTTAGAAACTTACCAGATTACTCTCAGCCGCTACTGCCGAATTCGAAAAGACTGGGAATGGTCTCATAGCGCACAGGTATGCCAATTCTTGCTTTCCCATCTCCTTCTGAGTCTCCATGGAATCAGCCCCGTCGATGCGGGCATCAAATGGCGACCTGAGCCATCCGAACTGCCAGAGTTCGGTCCGGAGTTCAAGGAAGTTTGGGACTCCTTCTTCGCCAACTTCCCTGACAAACCCGTTTTGTGGATGGGGGTACTGTCGGCGTGCGTTCTCGAACTCGCTCGCCATGATAATTTGTGCAACTAATGTCCAGTACTTAAACAGTTTATTTGCTGAACCGCATCTGGTCCCCCAGCGCAAATATTTCTCAATGAGCGCCTTCACAGTAAGTCCGATGGCTGCATCATGTTTCCAGATTGTCATACGCGCACTGTCCCTTATGCATGCAACCCACCACGGCTAGACATACCCTGTTGCGCGCGGCCACGTGCACATCACGCACGGCGAGGACACCTCCGCACCACTTGACTTTGTCTCCGGCTACCTCCAATCGTCAGTCCAACTTCCCGCTCATCGTTCCTGTACTGACACACCGTTTACCGCGCAGGATGGCGGACGTCAAACCTCTGATGTGGGCATACAAATTTACAAGGGAGATGGCACGCCGTATGCCTCTCTTCCGCGGTGAGCCACCCGCGGTGCACCCAGCGTTCGCGCCAGGCAGCGCCGCGGCTATCGTTGCGCATGCTGAGGGCCCCGTCCCCTTCGACGCACCGCGAATCGAATATTCGGACGAAGACGAGCGTGTACTTGAGACGTACGTGCGCGCAACGAGTACGTGAACTGTATCCTGTCTGGTATTGTATCATAGCGCTAACTCTGGCATCGTGACTTGAAGTGAAAACGGCTTCGCATGTGGTGAGCTCTCTCCCCCCGTCTATTGCTTCGTTGTGGTAACGTGCGGCTGATTGACACTATGTTCCCATCACTTGTTTCCTTCTGGGTGGTTGCGCTAGCTTGGTACCTGCGCGATGAAGCCGCGCGAGCAAGGTGGCGTCGTCGACTCGCGTTTGAACGTGTATGGCGTTCAAGGACTCAAAATCGCGGACATGTCCATTAGCCCGGCCAACGTCGGTGCGAACACCTACTCAACTGCGTTGGTCATTGGTGAGAAGGCGGCGGTAATTATCGCGGAGGAGCTTGGCATCGAAGGTGTCATCTAAGGGGGGTGTACAGCGAGTTGAAGGAGCCATTAGACTTGTGGTGGTTATGGTAAAAAGTATATAATTCACACTTGGTATTTGTATTAGATTTGGGATCACCCATTTTGTAAATGTCTACTTCTCGACGACGGCCGGCCATTTTGTGCCGCGATGACGACACAGGAGCAGAGAACCTGGCCACATACCGACATTACAACAGGCGCCGTCAACATTACACAGGGAATGGGTCACTGGATTCTAGCCTAGGTATTTCCATGGATGCACGCGCACAGTACGGGATTCCTACTTGCAATTTTCTTTCTATCTCGTCACCCAGCCGTCGTGTAATGTAGGCCACAAGGCCCAGGGAGTACCCAGGGAGTAGAATTCTATTAGTGCAAGACCCATGTTCGAGTAGTACACAGTAGTTGCATGTAGCGTTCAACGTTCAAGAAGTGCTACATGGGCTGCACCCCAGAGCGGAGCGCACGGTATTGGACGCAACCAAAAAAAAAGGTATTCCTAATTAGTGTATTACATATGCTGCTGCGTTTACGTAGCGTGCTGTCTTTGGGGCTTACGTGGGAATTGCAAGTAACGCTTCAGCGCAGTGACGACTTCTGCCCTTCTGCGCGATAAAGAATTGCCCTCACTCTTCAATACAGTCCAAGGCGCCGCTCAGGCGATGGCCATGCCCACGGACTCGCTTCCAGCTGGCTTACCACCTGCCGGAAGTCGTCATGCACGCATATCCTTTCCACCACAGGATCCATCTTCCGATGCAGACAGTTTAGGCGATTACGCTCCTATTGGCCTGGGGCCACCGCCCCTGATGAGACGCATCTCAACTGGGTTGGAGGTCGGCAACAATGGCGAATACCAGACAGAAGGGAGACGGAGGATCAAATCTACCAATACCTCTGGTGCGTTAACCGGTCGTCCGCAATCCCAGAAGCACGCCCACACTGCACGGAGAAGGACGATGACAGCTGCGGAGCCAGGAAGGCCACCCAGGGGCGATAGGGTGGGATGGAATGTGGGCAGTGTCAACTCTTCGTTTGATGAGCTGGAGCCTGGCGTGTTCTCCGACGAATATGACTTATGTGCGTGTTTCGGAGCGCATCCCATTTGTCTGCTAACAATCCCTTTTCCCTCACAGCGCATGATGGTGAGACATGTCTGCGTGATTCAATATATGCGCCAACATCTTCCTCTCAGACCCTAAGATACTGGAGGACGTCCAACGTGCTCTCAAGCTGAAGCTCCGTCGTGACGCAAGACTCCAAGCGACCCGCGCTAACGACTCCTCCGTTTCTACTTCGTCACGCTCTTCCCCCGTTAGATATTCTCTGCCACCCCTTAATCCCCAGGCTTCCCGCATCGCTAAACCCTCTCTCGAGTCGGACTTGGACTTCAGTCCCTCAGTTGGAATCGATCGCCTTCACCCTGTGCCCACGTCAACAGATGATGGTGCCACACTCGATTGGGGCGGTACTCTTTCTGAAGAGGACAAGGCAGATAAGAAGTGGACTTTATCGTTAACGAAGCGTAGACGCAAAGACAATCATTCACCCGTCTTGTCCAGAGATGCGGTTGAGAGACAAGAGGTCACCTTTTCAGGTACGGCGTCCTATCACACCTACAGGGCATGCGAATTCTCACATAATTTCACAGAGAGAATCTCCAGGATCAAGTCTTTCGCCCAACCCCATACGTTGAAAAAGGCCGTGATCACGGCTGACCAATTGCGCAGACGATACGCCTTCCTTTCTAATACTCTCAAAACGGACCCGAATGCTGGCAATCCTATCCTTACTGTGGCAAAGTGGAATGCGGGTTTGGATCCCATTGTCCAAGGTGTCCTTGAACAGGCCGAACCCTTGACATGGCTCAAACACCTCCGCGGCAAACGCCCAGGTCGTACCCCTCGTTTCCCTTGGCATGTCACCGCTCTTCTTTTCGAGGAACGGGTCAGAGCACAAGCACGCCTGGCGGCAATGGCAATGGAAACGATACCAGAGGACGTCCTCAATAGCCTCGATTCGCCTCGATTGTCAGGGAGCCCTCCTGAGCCAATGCACTCTTCACCAATTCACCCCTCTTTTGCACATACGTCACGTGATCGCCTACACCCCTCCTTATCTCGACGACACTCCGACGATGGCCACGTATCCTTTGAGCCCATTATTGAACCTAGCAGAAGATCTATCGATGAATCACGGCACAGCTCGTTTTACGGTGGCTTCTTTAACGGCTCGCGTAGTCATGGAGCCTCTCCGTCCAGCAGCCGGGTCTACTTGCGAGATCTCGCCTCCCGGGTTCGACGGAAAGGGGCTGAGAGCGATGAGGCTTCCTCATCACACCACTCTGTGTCGGAGGATAATGGGCGGGCAGACGAACCACGCAAGAAAGGTGGCAAGCGCAGACACTTTTTCAGACCTCCTGAATTGGATCTTGTCTCGCGTACTCAACCTAATCCTCATGGAAAAGTTTCAAGTGGGACAGATGTCGCTGCAGAAGTGATGAGCTCGCCGGGAACGGCTGTGGTACCACACCGGGAGTTGAGAACGCCTGGTCCCGATGATATTTTGAACTCCCACCTCTTTCCCGACCAGCCTCAATCGGCGCTACGGTTGGATACGGCGACAACCGTAGTGAATAAAATTTCCCCGGGACGCGATCGCTTGTTGCGAGGGCGGGTTTCATTACCATCCTCGCCACATCATTCCTGGACAGAGGAGGAAACGGAGTGGAATGACGAAGAGGCTGAGCAGGAAGAGTATGAGCGGCGCGCAGAGTAGGTCCCTCATGTTGAAATCAGATCGCCACCTGACGGGCTCTTTAGACTTCTTGAGAACGCTATCTCCCAGAACCAGAGGAATCGTTATCTTTTACAGCGTATAGCGGGTGGGATCAAGGACTACGAGGTGGTTCAGTCGAAGCTCTGCAGGACACTTGGTGTCAATTACACCCCTCTCCCGCCCGAGCTTATCGACGCATTTTCTCATGACCCGGCAGTCGTTACCGGAGCCACACGACAAAAGGGAGGGTGGCAAGCAGTTGAGGATATTCACAGCAACATTACACGACAAAGGGATACCGTGCGAGAGTACCTACGGCAAGAACGTCACGTCGAGGTCGCTCCCCTACCAAGTGTGCTCGACTCTCCGCTGAGGTCACTTCAACAATCGCTGGATGCTCTTGAGCAACGCCGCGGCACGATTTCCCAAAAAGTGCAGGAGGTTATCGAGACGTTGGCGAGAGTGAAACAGCTCCATGCGGCGGTGAAGGCGGAATACAACAATGCCATGACGCACACTTCGTCCGTCTATCCTGAGGTACGTCCGATCAGGATTTTGCTGAGCATAGACTGAGCAACCCACAGCTTTCCGAAATCATTGCCTTAGAGGAGAGATACAAGGACCGGTACCAGCAGCTGTGGGAATTCGGCATGGATGCACTCACGATTCTCCTGGATTCGGTCACACCATTCTGGAGGAACTATGGAAAAGTCATTGGCGTTGATGCTCAAGACTTTCTAATCATCCCTTGGTACCGAAACGAATTCACGGGAGAGCCGGAGAGATACCCAATCAGGGCCCTTCCTCGGCGATCTTTCCAACATTGGGTCGGGCTTGTTCTCTTTTTCTTCATCACAACAGCCATTCTTATACTGCAAGCCCGGGCGGCGCGCTCCTTTTCGTCAATGTACCGCCTACCGTTCAACGTGTCGCCCGGGTTATGGTGGATGAGCGTGCCAGGTTTCGGGACCACTGCTGTCATATTGTGGACGGCGGTGCTGTTTGAGATGTGCATCCTAGGGGCACAGCTTGCCGTGGTGATGTGGTGGATCGGATGGCGCGCAGGGATTTTCGACTGAATGATTTGGTTACGTTACGAACACTTCACGGGACACTGCGCATTTCCTGTGGTCCTCGATTTTGCTCATGATGTTATTCTACGCACACCCTTTATTCATAACTTATGCGATTTTAAACCATGGCTACGCTACTGGGGGATCAGGTTGTGTGACAGACGTAGAGTCGGTAGGTTCCTCTGGAACTACAGGTGGGTTGGTGGCAAGAGGCGAACGTGAAACAAGGGGCGGTGCGGCCAAACCCGCGATTCGCTTGCTAACTGCAGCAGCTGTCGGCGCCGGCGCCTCACTCTGTGGCTGTGGCTGAGACGTAGCAGCTTGTGCGTCAGTAACGTCCTGTGGGCTAGTTGCCACCTCGTTGCCAGTTTTTCCGGCATCCACGCACGGTCGACAGAAGCCTACAACATGTTAGCCCTTCTCCCATGGCCAACGCCAGAAAACTTACGGCCACCCATCATGAGAGGAACGTCAGTCTTCTCACAGGACACGCACGCTATTTTCTTGGACACGGAGCCGGGTTTCGGCTGGGATAACCGTTTCCGTTTCGGGGGGTGTGCACCGGGAGAAGATTCAGTGGATGACCCTGTCCGCCTTGGTGCCGCCCTGCGCCTCGCGGAACTTCGATCCCCATGGGCAGGTTTGATCGACTTCATCGAGTACGGAGCCGCGGCCTACAGAGGCAAGTTAAAATACCGCGCAAAGAAACAGATGAAAACGCACAGCCCGCAACTTTGTCAGGAAGTCACCTTCTGGGAGTTGATGCTGAAGGTACATTCGTTCTGGAGCTGCCTGAAATGGGGTCAACGCTGAACCGTTTAATGATTTCGTAGGACTAACAATTTTCGCCAGGACCTGGCGATTTGTCTCGATTTTGGCAGACCCACCAGCCCAGTTGAGAAGGCTAGCCCAAAATGTCTGATGCACCTTCGTTATGCGGAACTGCACCACTTCCTGGGGTAGGTCTGTGCTAGTGGATGCGGCCGTCTCTGTCTCCTCTTGCGTTTTTTTGGGCTTGGGGAAAGGTAACGCAAAGAGCAATAGTATGGCTTCAACATTCCCGGTAGATGGTGTCCGCTCACAAACAACAGGCTCCCTTGGCACAAGCCACCGGTCATACGGCCTTTCTGGAAACTCCAGAACGAGGTCAAATTCTTTCGGGGTTTGCGGAGCTGGGGACGCCGTGGTCTGCGCGGGAGAGGGATTATCACTGTTAGGTCGTGAAGGCGTGACTGGGTTTGGTGGTGCGGGCGAAGCCGAGGAACTTGGGGCCGAAGCTGGGGTTTGTACACCCGGTAGATTGAGTGGAGAGTGTGGCTCAGAGCCAGTGATGCTGCTAAGAATCGCGAGAGGCATCGAAGACGACTGTGCAGAGGCCAACGACTGTATGAGTAAAGCCAAGGTTTTCAGTTGGTCCGAGCTGGCACGACCAGACGCAGCTAGTTGCAAGAAGTTTGCCAGTATGGGGTCAGTTGAAGCGGCATCGTTAACACGGTTGATCAGAGCAGGAGTAATCGGTGTTTCTGAAGCAACAGCGGAGACAAGTGGAGTAGAAGCTCTTTGCAAGGACGGATATGCTGCCAAAGAAGGTGTAGCTGAAGCGGCATAGGGGAAGTAGGGTGTGTATGTCGGTGCTCTGTAAGGAGAAGCTGTTTGCCAAGTGCTGGCCGAGGGCTGATTAGCCACGGGACGTGGAGGCTGAGGTGCCGGAGTAGAAGGAAGATAGTGGGCTTCATATACAGAGGTATCCGGGAATACGTGAGGGCCGACTTGGAAGTCAAATTTACCCAGTGATCTCATGGTGTGTGGAGGGGGTATTGTGTCTGAAACCTTTCCACCTCGTGATTTACTCGAAAACTTGGGAAACGTTGACGACAACCAATTAGCGCGTGCTAAAGAAAGTTCAGAATTTGATGAATAGGTTATGTTCTAAAGTGCTGACATTGTTTGAGTGAATGAAAAACAAGAAGGCTGACAGATGAGTGAGCGAAGCGCAAGTGTAGAGCATGACCATGAAGAGGATTCACCTATCCGCTAAACCCATTAACGGGGGTGGACTCTCCTGATCAGAGTCTGGTTGTTCAAGCTCCCAACCTGGCTTGGGTCCAACTGGTAATTCTCGAGCTTCGATCATTCCCACTTTCTCTGCTCCTGTTCTTTCTTTCTGTTCAGTGTCAAGGTAAGAACTTGGACGCAGTTTGGCACTGTTTGTCAATCGCCTTAGATCTTGTTGCCCGATTGCCCTCGAGGCGTGAGAACGTTGCCAAAGTTATGCAAACATGG
>Ga0307509_10008074_pt1 | contig 13511 bp, 10 predicted proteins | sample 10_EM_MG_FD_202245 | JGI IMG/M metagenome (GOLD analysis project Ga0307509, IMG submission 202245) | Populus trichocarpa ectomycorrhiza microbial communities from riparian zone in the Pacific Northwest, United States - 10_EM | ecosystem: Host-associated > Plants > Roots > Unclassified | place...
GCGAGGGAAATGGCTTCCGAATGAAAGGGGGTTGGCTGCTCTGGGGAAAATTGGAGGAGGAGAAACAGACCTTAAGCCCAACAGAAGATAGTCCATACCTGAATTGCGAGAGAATCAAAAAAGGCGATACGATAACTGACCACTTTCAATCTATGGGCAGGACTTCATAATCTTCTCGATATGGCTACCCGTTCCAGAACCCGCAAGTCTTCAATTTCTCAGGCGTCCACCCCCCTCTCCGCCAATTCAACATCATCCTCAAAGGCTCCATCCACCTCGTCCTCATCAACCTCACTGTCATCTATGGAACTAGTCAATGAGAAATCTCGAAAGCCGTTGCTAGATACCTACGGAAATGAGTTTGAGCTCCCGGACTTCACCATCAAACAGATTCGGGATGCCATTCCCGCTCACTGCTACAAGAGTTCCACCCTCCGTTCCCTGGGCTACGTAGCCCGCGATCTGGCTTTGGTGTCCTCCAACTTCTATGCCTTCAAGTTCCACATTATCCCCGCTCTGGCGGAATACCACCCTGTCGCCAGGTTTGCTGCGTGGGGAGTGTACTCGTTCCTGCAGGGGCTTTTCGCTACTGGTTTATGGGTTCTTGCTCATGAATGTGGGCATGGTGCATTCTCTCCTTCGAAGACGGTGAATGACCTCGTCGGATGGGTTCTCCACTCCTCCCTCCTCGTTCCCTTCTGGTCATGGAAGATTTCCCACGGAAAGCACCACAAGGCAACCGGACATCTTGAGCGTGACATGGTTTTTGTTCCCAAGTCTCGCGAGGAGTACTCGCGCCGCTACGCCGGTGGTATTGGCCATGACATCGCCGAGTTGACCGAGGAGACCCCTATTGCAACCTTGGTGCATCTTATCGGCCAACAGCTTTTGGGGTGGCCCCTGTACCTTATCAATAACGTTACCGGGCATGCCTGCCACGAGCGCCAGTCTGAGGGTCGTGGAATTGGAAAGCGGAATGGATGGTTCGGTGGTGTCAATCATTTCGACCCTCGCAGCCCGTTGTACGAGAACCGTGATGCTAAGTGGATTCTGATGAGCGATATCGGCATTGCCGTAGTTATGTACTTCCTTTACCAGGCCGTTCAGATTTGGGGTTTGGCCAACATCGCGATCTGGTACTTTGGTCCGTATCTGTGGGTGAATCACTGGCTCGGTAAGTTTTTATCATTACATAGTTCGATCTGGTTGTCGGTCTCTGGCGGTTACGATCGGTTGACTAACGTGAATCATTAGTGGCCATCACTTTCCTCCAGCACACCGACCCTTCTCTTCCTCACTACCACCCTGAGAGCTGGTCCTACACCCGTGGTGCTGCAGCGACTATTGATCGCGATTTTGGCTTCATCGGTCGTCATCTCCTCCACGGTATCATCGAGACCCACGTTGCCCACCACTTCGTTTCCAGCATTCCCTTCTACAAGGCCGACGAGGCCACTGAGGCTATCAAGAAGGTTATGGGCAAGCACTACCGATCCGACATCGAAGGCGGTCCAGCTGGCTTCCTCTATGCTCTCTGGAGATCTTCCCGTTGGTGCCAGTTTGTTGAGCCCAGCGAGGGCGCTGAGGGTGAGGGAAAGGGAGTCGTCTTTTTCAGGAACCGAAATGGTCTTGGTGTTCCACCTGCCAGTCAGGAGAGGACTATTCCTAGGGTCCTTCTTGAGAAGAAGGGCCCTGTTGTTCAGGTCGCGGAGGTTAGCGACTCGGAGTAAATATGTGATGCCATTTTCCTTTCTCATCGTTTGTCCTTGTGAGAAACAACGTACATTATTGTATGCTATCTTTAGAGATGGGTGTTTTGTTATTTTTCTTGTTAATGATCTTTCCCTAACTAACATTAAACAATTTTGTTATAAATTTGCTCCGCGCGGAGGAGGCGGCGGAGATGGGAGGATAAACATTTCCTCATTTTTTGAAGCCCGTTTATGATGGATAACCTGCGTTTGCGTATTTTCTTTTTTTTTCCTCTTTAGTTTCCCTATTGCTGCGATACTTGGGGAATGAAACAAAAGGTCCACGAGATGAAATGAGATGAGGTACAGCGGTTGGCGAACTGGAGACGGAAGCGAGGGAGGAACGGCGAATGTACATGAAGGGATTACGGAAACGTAAATAAAAATAGATGCGCAGGTTATTTGGTCCATATTTTTCCTTCCTCCCCTTTTCGTAGGTTGGTTATTTTTTTTGAACATTGCTGCGAGGATAGAGTTGCTACGGGTTGTGGATTGTAGTGTGGGAGGCTCGGACATGAACTTGAAAGTCAGACCTCTATAATCTGGGGCCTAATAGTCACCATATATATACCTCATCCCTCGATGAAAGGTTCTTGGCCGGGTCTTCGGATCCCGGTCGCCTACCTCCGGCACGTAGGGTTGCCGGTGCCGCCGGGTGGTGGTGCAAATACGAGTCCACAAGTGCTCTGCCCAGCTCTCGTGTTGGGCGCTTGGGGGTTGAAAATTTGGAGCGGTACGGTAAGGTACTCGTTGGCATTTACTATTACTAAACTTGGCCCCTCGGGAGGGTTTTTGTTCCTTCCGGAGTGACGTGGTTGATTTGTGGAGAAGTTGTGGAGGATTACTATTCACCGGTGAGTGGAGAGGGGAGGTGAGTGGTGGGCGGTTCATCCGGGTGAGAGTATATGACCGGAGTTTTGGAGTGGTATTTGGATTAGTGGTAGGATAGGATGTAGTATTGAAGTTGGTGGGGGTGGCTTGTGTAGACTTAGGGACGAAGGGCTAGAAATAAATGAGGATTAGGTGGTGGTCGTGCCCGGAGGAGGAGCAGGAGGTGATGTAGTTGTTCATTGTGTGGGGTAGATTATCGCCCCAAGAGTGCTCCGGAAAAAGTTAGTGTGGACAGGGATATTATATCGCTTGGATATTGTGCTGTCAGCCATCCGCCGTGCTTTCTCTTTCTCTACTCTTCGTGCTATCATACTGTGCTCCCTCGGTGCGAGAGATATTGACTACTCCCGACCGTTTCACTAATTGTCGTGGGTTCCGATTGGCTGCGGTGTAGCAGAGGAGTGCTGTGTGCCTGGGTGAAACTCATTCTCACTTCCTTCTCGGGAACCGGTCTCAATGTTCCTTGTAGTACATGGGCCGCCGCTTCTATACAAGTACTAGAAAGCGGTGGTATAGTTTGGGTGGTGGGATGTGATATCGCTTCCTTCTTGCTGTGAGAGGAGTAGTTAGAGTGTTATATGGCTATCACTACACGGATTTTATTTGTGGGTCTTTGGCCTTATATACTGTCACACCTGGAGGACAGGGTGGAGTCAAGGTAGGTGGAGTAGAGGGAGTGCGGATTAATTGGGATCATTCGTTGGTACTGTTCTGGGGAATGGCTATTTAAGATTAAGTTAAGGAGGGAGTTAGGCCCGGGAGATGGGCAGGCTGAGGCTTGTGAATTGAGGAATTGGGTTTTTAGTCGAGCAGACATTCAAGTACTCTTCAGGTTGCTGCTGGGAACTCTCTCCCACACTCCTAGCTCGGATCCTGTGCTTTCCCCTCCCTCCCTCCCTGGGTGGATGCTGGTGATAGGACTCGGGAGGGATACCTCGCCCCCTTCCCCACCACGGGCTCCTCCTTGTATGTCATATTTTTACACATGAATATACAAACAATGGAACATATGATAGTATAATCGACTGACTCATCGGACTTGATTGGCATACCACAAAAACCATCTAGCCATCCGCACAACTTCCATCTCGTCTACTTCGTTATATGAAAAGTCTTGAAAAACTGATATTAACTTAGACTACATCTTAAACCCCATTGCACCTCGGGCTGCCTTAAAAACCCCACCCGTGAACTAACTATTTGACTAGTTTAGGTGAGAGATAGTGTTCGAGACCCAGCTCGCGTCCGTACTGGATTACAACGTTGTCTTGTAAAAGTGCTGCCTGGATAGCCAGTATCTCGGTGCAGTGGGTTATCCATGCTGTTAGCAACAGACTACTTTAGCTGCCGATAGAGCTAAGGGAGCCTTACACTCTATCCACTGGTTCTAGCTGTCTACGGAATGGTGGGGCTTCACTGTCGGCCGAGCGAAAAGTAACTTATTTGTCTGCTCGCTACCCTGGGTGAAAATGCGAACCATGGAAGGGTGACACTAGGTATAATAGAGGGGAAGGGGGATCAAAAACCCGGGGTTGGAGGCTTGTGATTGAATCCCAAACCTGCCCAACCCAGGTTGTAGGAGAAACTAAGAGTTCGCTTCATCATGAGATATCACTCGTTGGGTCAGGTCAACTTCTAAAGTGAAATAGTCTACCAGCAGCACCGATTGCTTATCCCCTCGGACTTCATGGACGGCACGTATATACAGTATTACTTCCCGGGAGGAGGGCCTAACCAAAGATTGCAGAAATTCTCTCATCTCATCCGATGGCAAGATTCCATGTGGTATTGGGAATGCCAAAGTGGGGGTTGCTGACTTTTGTGAATTATTTTTGTTTTATTATACGATTTGTTTGTTTGGTGCTTGGTGGCGGTGGTGGCTTTAGTTAGAGTCATGTGCATATTTCATTATTTTATTTTTGACTGGGTGCTGGTCTACCTCGTCCTGCACTGTGCAGTTGCGTTCTAATGTTGATATAGCCCTCCTGGGTTTTGGCTTTTCTTATTTAAAAGAGAGGATGGTTGGACTGAGGAGGGCTGTCGTACTCGTTTCCTGGGGGAAAATGTTAGTGGTTGTTGAGTATGGTTTGTGTTGTGTTGGGGCTAAATACGTCAAACATAAAACGCCAACTCTATCTGGAGCCAGTGTGGGAGGCTGTGTCTGGGAAATTTTTAATTTCGGGATGGTGCTCCAGAGGGCTTATGTTAGTTTACACATTCTGGCTTCCAGAGGGAAGGGTAGGATGCACTGGTGATATTTTGTGCTGTTTAACAAGCTGTGCATACATCGATTTTGGCATCATTCTTGTGCTATCTATTCTCCGACGGGTGAGGAGGGGGCGGCCTAAGGCCCTGGGGATAATAGTGGGCAAAAGAGTTCACTTGTCTCCTCTACACATCCTTCTTCAGGGATACCGGATGTCCTCAGATGGGAGCGTGGTAGGAGGGATGAGGCCGGGCAAGGTTTCAAGGTCCAACCTTTTGTATGATGTTAGGCTCCAGTGCTTCCTCCGTCCACGCCCCTCAGCCCCACCCCCCTTGGCGATACCGGTATGTGCTTTCTTCATCCCGCCCGGCCGGATCCGTTGTTGTCCTCGGGAGGTGATACAGCTTAGAAACCAGGCCCGTCAAGACTGTAGTGTTATACCGTTGGGCCACAGGTGCCGTGCCCGGAGTAAACAGTTACGTGATTCTGGTATTGTGTTCCGGGGAAGAGTTATTTCCTAATTGTCTCTTCCACCTTGAACTTATTTGACCAAACGGAGATTCAATACACCCCCCGCCCCTCCAGGGTATCTAAATAATTCTGAAATTTCTTTTAAGCCTTCTGTTAAAGAATACTCCAACACAATATACCACCTCTTTCATGGAGAAACTCACGAGCCGTCTCCACGCTTTTCAAAATACACTAAGTAATCCAGTGAACAGGAAATCGAAGTGTGTGCCCCCCCGTAGCCCCTTCAACTCATTTAGTCGTTTTCATTCGATTTCCCCCTTCTTGAGGATAGCTTTCTATACCATCATCGGGAATCACTCGCTCCAGGATAAAGTCAAAACCATAAGGACGGTAGGTTGCCATTCGATTCGATACCATACTACATAGTAATGTATGGTAAACTTACCCGGTGCTGTTTGCCAACTGTCAAAGATTCCAATTGTAGTCTTGCATCTTAATATGATATTCATATCTTTGGAAAGAATGTCTAGCCTTGCCGATATTCCGCAGGAGTTGTTATCCTTTCATCAGTTCTTCAGCAGACTTGATCCTTCTCCCCCCCCAAGTTTAGACTCGCAGAGGTACTGTAAGTGCTCGGGTAGAAGAAAAAAGTGCTTGGACTTTGGGACTTCCTTAGCTACACAAGGGGAAAACACAGCAAGCTTAGACAAAACAAAGGGAATATGCACGGCGGCTTACTAGGAGAGGCAACTACAACATCCTAGCGCATTTCTCTTTTATTTGGGTTTTTGCGGTATTCACATATGCAAGAAAATCATGGAGAAATGTCGGTGTTGAGTGCTTGTGTGAATTGATAATCTCCAGAGTATGAACTTTTTTTATAGGCATACTGTATGCTAAATCTTTGTCACACTGACACTATGGTAGGCAACGGAGATTAGAAGTTAGATCGCTTCTGCTTGGCAACACATAGTATGATACATAATTATAATAATCCCCGGCATCGCGAAAAGGATTTGGGCCCAGAAAGAAACAATAAAGTGAATAATATTACCGGTATTGTTATGGAAACTACGAGCCACACCAGCTTATCTTGATTCGGTAGAAATAGCCCTCCACGAATGCTAAGCCCCAGATTTAAACGGAAGCTTACAAATCCTGACTTGATTGCATGGGAAAAATCAAATTTAAGCTATGTTTCCATGGCAAGCTTACTCCGGAGGGAAAGTTAAGACTACAATTACCACAAGTAGTGTTTTAGGCTGTAGGAGGAGGAGGGTTGGAGGGTTGGCGTGGGATGGGAGGAGGGAGGCAGTGACGGTGGTGAATGCGTTCATCGGGCTGTTACGGTCCTCGCAGAAATGGCGTATAGGTGATCAGTGAGGTAATTGAAGGAGGCGAGGAGGGCGATGCCTCCTCGGGCTTAGGCCGCTCTGTGGGTGGTAGATGGAGCCTGCAGCAGAGCTACCACTCCCGTGTGGCTGTTTTCGGTAGCCCACCAGAGTGGTGTTCGGCCATACTTATCTGGTCTGTCAGGGTCAACGTCGCCCCGTCCAAGTAGTATTTTCACCACTCCCTCGTGCCCATTGCAGGCAGCCCCCCAGAGTGGTGCTTGGCTGAATTCATCTGGTTTGTCGGGGTTAACGTCGCCCCGTCCAAGTAGTATATTCACCACTCCCTCGTGCCCATTGCGGGCAGCCCACCAGAGTGGTGTTCGACCGGACTTATCTGGTCTGTTGGGGTCAACCTCGTCCCGTCCAAGTAGTATTTTCACCACTCCCTCGTGCCCATTGCGGGCGGCCCACCAGAACGGTGTTCTGCCGCCCGCATCTGGCTTGTCGGGGTGAACGTCGTCCCGTCCAAGTAGTATTTTCACCATTCCTTCGTGCCCATCGTGGGCGGCCCACCAGAACGGTGTTTTGCCGAATTCATCTGGTTTGTCGGGGCTCACACCGTCTCGTCCTAGCAGTAATTTCGCTACTCCCTCATGCCCATTCCAAGCAGCCAAAAAGAGTGGTATTCTACCGCACATATCTGGTCTGTCGGGGTTGACGTGGTCCCGTCTGAGTAGTATTTTCACCACCACCTCGTGCCCGTTGCAGGCAGCCCACCAGAGTGGTGTTCGGCTGGACTCATCTGGTCTGTCAGGGTCAACGTCACCGCGTCCAAGGAGTATCTTCGCCACTCCCTCATGCCCATTCAGGGCAGCCCACACGAGAGGCGTCATGCCCATGCAGTCTCTTTGATTGATATCACAACCTTTCACCTCTATTAAACCAGCTACAATCTCACCAATCCCAAGGATGGATGCGCAATGTAGACCATTGAATACGAAAAGCTTATCGAAATCAATACGGTAAAAAGCGGACAATTTCTGTGCTTTCAAGAGGATTTTGATTGATATGTGATTATTAAAATCGTCAAATAGTTTCAGCGCGAGTGATCTCGCGCAAACCGAGAGGTCCCTTCTCGAGTGGATTCCCCAATATAAGGAACAATATTCGAGGAATGGTGTGTCCTGAGGATTGGGAGAGGAGCTGGGCGAAAGAGCCCGGGCTTGCTGCGAATTCAGATAACTGAGGCAGGTTTCTGCCATTGTTGAGTGAGCTGAACCAAAAAGCTCAGGATGAGCACGGAGGTATTCTTGAAGAGTAAAGTGGATTAATCGGACCGTGGAAGACTCCTTGTCTACGGCAACAAGTCCTTGGCAACAGGCTAGCAGTGTCCCTATCGTTGGAACGTTGTCGGTGTTGAAATTCGGCGACCCTATCTCGACTGCTAGGGCGTGACACAGTTCAGCAGCCCTTAAGGGTCGCTCCGAATGACAGATCCACATTAAAGTGGCCATGCCAAGTCTAGCTTTCCTCCCACCTTGTCCTACTATCCGAGCAAGCGTTGCACCATAAGCACCCCCCAACCCCAGCCCATCAGTCATTGCATTAAGCTTTTGTCGCCTGTGATAGATCGTGGTCTCTTGCAGGATCGCATCGATATTCAGCGAGACCAGGAGGAATCTAGATATGTATCTGTTAGCGGAAAACTTAAGCTAACTTCCGGAGTGCCGTTGCTTTTACTTACATCTCAGAAATGTCTTCGGGAATTTTCTTCAGGATGTCTGCTTCTAGACCGCTGTCCATCGCATCTGGGATTGTGTCCTCATCCAACCTACTACGAAGATAGCTAATGATATCACCTCTCCTGGGAGCGATGCGCGTAGTCGTTAGTCTTCCAGGAAGACGCTTCTCGATTTCATCCTGAATGTGTGGTCTTCCGGTCACGAATACCCGAGTCCGTGGGGACTTTTGGAGAATTTTGTTTAGCGAATTAAGAATCTTAACTCGATATTCTGCCGCACATTCATCAAGGGCGTCGATACATATGAATGTACGCTTTTCGGAAGAGGTAGTCTGCAGCATATTCAAAATGTCGGAAAGCCCTGGCCCCCGTCCACCGATCGCCCCTCTCTGGTCTTTATAAGCTTGCGCTATCCCTGCTGGTACCCCTTCCAGCCCGCCCACGACTTGTTTGAGAAGGGCACCCAGCATACTCGTTGGTGACTGTTCCTTTTGGGCGGCGAAGTCAAAGTAAAAGCACGCAACGGCAACATTCTGTCCCCTGGCCTGATCGCACAAGCTGTCTATCGCCAATGAGCTAATATCACGGCTTGTCAGCACCTGCCATTTCCCTCCCATCTACCAAGGTTGTCGTTGTTACCTAACATAAGTCTTTCCGACCCCCGGATCTCCATAGCAAAACAAGACTGCGTCATCGACTCCATCTCCCCCACCGCCGGCGTGCCAGCTTCTAAATTCCTCGGTCTGTAGTAACCATTCCCCTACACCTTCGACTCGGCGGTCTCGTATGTCCTGATGCCGTAACCTGGGATCTAGTGCGGACAGCCAGGCTAGGATATTAGGTTGATCATCCGTAACGATCAAGTTAATGTTATTAGTTGTGTTAAAAGAGGCGGTGTTGTTACTGAATAGTTGAGACATCTCCTGTCCGTGGCTGATTAGGATAATGTGGATGATGGATGATGGATGATGGATGGAGTTAGTCGACTATTACTGGAATTCCTTGGGGCTGAAGAAGACGGGGTTTCTTGTGGAACCTCACCGATCAATCTCCCTAAATTTGTGCTAGCAATACCCTGTCTGTGCCTGCATACTTTTTTGAGTGCTATCCTGCGGTTCAGCAAAACCCTAAACTACGATGAAAGAACACCATACACAGAGCGCCTGCAGCGGAATCAGCCAACTTGATGCATATTGTCAAAGAGGGAAATGAGGGTCGCACGGAAGTAGCCGATAGACAAAGAAATTCACTTGGAACTTTTGACACTTTGGAGGAAAGATATGGAACGCAGGTTTTACCGCCTATACTTCGTTCATTCGCTCGCTCTCGCTCACTTCTTCATCTAACCAAAAAATCAAACTAAAGGTAGAGACAGGTGTATAAGTAAAAAACAAATACCACACCCTGATCCTTCTTGGATCATTACACCCATCTCTGTGCTTCCCGCATGCCCTTGTTTCTCCGTACGCTTCCGTAATAAAAAGAAAAGACATAGCGGGAAAAATCTATTGTTGAACATTCTCCCGTATCCATTCCGTCAGTTCCGTCTGCATGTCTCCTGAACCCTCCTTCCCACTCCCGTAACAATGCCAAGCACATCCGTCCAACATATTTCAGTATATTAACAAGTATATCAAGGCTTATGAATCAATCAAACAACACACACATGTCAACTAACTTAAAGCATCACAAAATAGCCCTTCGTGATGTCGATACGAATCAGGTAGCTCTTCCCCCAACCTCGTATCATACTAGATCCTGCAAAGACTGGGCCGTACTTTGATGTTCATCGTGACTGCCAAGTCCTGTACTCGTCGTACATGGTAGCGCAGGGAGGTGTTGCGGTAGGTCACTAAGTTTACGTTATGACAACTTCCCCTATCTCTGATGACTAGGGAGTAAGTCTTCTAAAACCAAATGCCTTTCGGCAGCGAACCTAAGTACCGTAAAAACTCAAATAGAAGAGAAATGTGCTAGGACGTTGGAATTTCCCTTCTCAGCTACGCGAGGGGAAAACACCGCAAACTCAGCCCCCAGTTGAGACATAACAAAAGGAATATACGAGGCGCCTTACTAGGAGAGGCAACTCCAACGTCCTAGCACATTTCTCTTCTATTTGAGTTTTTACGGTAGTGGTTCCAATATTGAATATTCTGATGAATAGCCTAGGATAATTCAGGGCCCAGGATTTGCTACTAAACTAACTAACCAAGACAAGACAATGGGGTAAACCTGCAATGGGCAACTCTGAAGGAAATAACGATACAGACGGCACTCTCAGCACACAGCACCCCCATACATAAACAAAACTTTGAATGGTGCAGTACAGTATGTACAAAAGGAAAAAAACTGAATTCTACTTCGGTCGGTTCACCCGTATTACTACAGTTGAGCGCTATCACTTCCAAGCAGGGAATCCAGTAATCACATCGCCACTCCTTAGTTGTTTTCAAACATCGTCATAGGCTGTCGCTCTTCTAAGTGTGGCGCAAGTACAGTATTATGCATTGTGATACTATACCACCGCAAACTTGCTAGACGACGTTATCTGGGCCGGTGCAAATAAAAGTGTTGGATCCCAATGGAGGTGTAAGGGGGAGGAGGGTTTACACAGGTGCAGAGAGGGGGAAAGGTAGATCCACTATGGGGGTTTAAATACACAACTAATCCCCGGCATTGAAAGGGGAATTGTGGCTGGAGGGCAACAATAAAAGTGAATATTATGGAAATTGCAAGCCACCCTAGATTATCTCAGTACAGTAGAAATAGTCCTCCACCAATGCTGAACTCTAGATTTTAAAAAGAAGCCCACAAATCCTAACTTGGCTCCGTAAGAAGAATCCGGATAGAGAGTTGGACGAGTATGTGATAGATATGTGCATTCCCGAAGGGCATAATTTCCTTCCACTAAAGAAGAAAGAAAGAAATTTAAGCGGTGTTTCTGTGGTAAACTTACTCCGGGGGGAAAGGTAAGGCGGTAATTGCCACAAGGCGGTGTTTTGGGCTGTAGGGGGGGAGGGGGGGGGAGGCAGTGGCGGCGATAAATACGCCTATGGAGCTGTTGCGGTCCTTGCGAAAACTGCAGGTGGGTTATTGGTAGGGTATTCGGGGGTGTGAGAGGGTGATGCCGCCTCGGGCTTAGGTCGTTCTGTGGGTGGCAGGTGGAGCCTGCAGTAGAGCTATCACTCCCATGTGGCTGTTTTCAGTAGCCCACCAGAGTGGTGTTCTGCCGCCCGCATCCGGCTTGTTGGGGTCAACGTCATCCCTTCCAAGTAGTATTTTCACCACTCCCTCGTGCCCATTGCGGGCAGCCCACCACAGCGGTGTTTGGTCGGACTTATCTGGACTGTCGGGGTCAACGTCGCCGCATCCGAGCAGTATTTTCACCACTCCCTCGTGCCCATTGCGGGCAGCCCACAAGAGTGGTATTCGGCCGGACTTATCTGGTCTGTCGGGGTCAACGTCGCCGCGCCCGAGTAGTATTTTCACTACTCCCTCGCGCCCATTGCGGGCAGCCCACCACAGCGGTGTCTTGTCGGATTCATCTGGCTTGTCGGGGTCAGCGTCGTCCCGTCCGAGTAGTATTTTCACCACTCCCTCGTGCCCAATGCAGGCAGCCCACCAAAGCGGTATTCGGCCGGACTCATCTGGCTTGTTAGGGTTGACGTCGCCACATCTAAGGAGTATCTTCACCACTCCCTCATGCCCATTGCAGGCAGCCCAGCAGAGTGGCGTTCGGTCATCCTCATCTGGCTTGTTAGGGTTGACGTCGCCGCATCCAAGGAGTATCTTCACCACTCCCTCATGCCCATTCAGGGCAGCCCACACCAGAGGCGTCTTGCCCATGCAGTCTCTTTGATTGATATCACAACCTCCCACCTCTACTAAACCAGCTACAATCTCATCAATCCCAATGATTGATGCACAATGTAGACCATTGAATACGAAAAACTTAGCGAAATTAATAAAGTGAAAAGCGAGCAATTTCTGTGCTTCCAAGAGAATTTTGATGGATATGTGATTATTAAAGCTGTCAAATAGTTTCAGCGCGAGTGATCTCGCGCAAACCGAAAGGTCCCTTTTTGCGTGGGTTCCCCAATATAAGGAACAATATTCGAGGAAGGGTGTGTCCTGAGGACTGGGAGAGGAGCTGATCGAAAGAGCCCGAACTTGCTGCGAATTCAGATAACTCAGGCAGATTTCTGCCATTGTCGAGTGAGCTGAACTAAAAAGCTCAGGATGAGCACGGAGGTACTCTTGAAGGGTAAAGTGGATTAATCGTACTGTGGAAGCTTCCTTGTCTACGGCAACAAGTCCTTGGCAACAGGCTAGCAGTGTCCCTATTGTAGGAATATTGTCGGGGCTGAGATTTGGCGACCCTATCTCGACTGCTAGGGCATGACACAGTTCAACAGCCCCCAGAGGCCGCTCCGAATGACAGATCCACATCAAAGTGGCCATGCCAAGCTGAGCTTTCCTCCCACCTTGTCCCTTTATCCGAGCAAGAGTTGCACCATAAGCGCCCCCCAACCCCAGCCCATCGGTCATTGCGTTAAGCTTTTGTCGCCTGTGATAGATCGTGGTCTCTTGCAGGATCGCATCGATATTCAGCGAGACTAGGAGGAATCTAGATATGTATCTGTTAGCGGAAAACTTAAGCTAACTTCCGGAGCGCCGTTGCTTTTACTTACATCTCAGAAATGTCTTCGGGAATTTTCTTCAGGATGTCTGCTTCTAGGCCGCTGTCCATCGCATCTGGGATTGTGTCCTCATCCAACCTACTACGAAGATAGCTAATGATATCACCTCTCCTGGGAGTGATGCGCATAGTCGTTAGTCTTCCAGGAAGACGCTTCTCGATTTCATCCTGAATGTGTGGTCTTCCAGTCACGAATACCCGAGTCCGTGGGGACTTTTGGAGAATTTTGTTTAGCGAATTAAGAATCTTAACTCGATATTCTGCCACACATTCATCAAGGGCGTCGATACATATGAATGTACGCTTTTCGGAAGAGGTAGTCTGCAGCATATTCAAAATGTCGGAAAGTCCTGGTCCCCGTCCACCGATCACCCCTCTCTGGTCTTTATAAGCTTGCGCTATCTCCATCGGTACCCCT
>Ga0307509_10008075_pt1 | contig 13510 bp, 12 predicted proteins | sample 10_EM_MG_FD_202245 | JGI IMG/M metagenome (GOLD analysis project Ga0307509, IMG submission 202245) | Populus trichocarpa ectomycorrhiza microbial communities from riparian zone in the Pacific Northwest, United States - 10_EM | ecosystem: Host-associated > Plants > Roots > Unclassified | place...
GTTGGAGGAAGGCAGGAAACTTCCCCTAGGGCAATCAGAGTCCCCCTGCGACGCGTGAGATAGGGCGCGTGTGACGTGAGTGGTGTGAATCTGTTGTGATGTGATGTTGTTTATTATTTGTGCACTTGGACCGTCATACATTCGATGGACTCGAACTCATTCCCATTGCCCCCGTCTTGGCGCCGCCATGCACCCTTTTGCCGCTCTCTCCCGTCTGCCGTTCCCCCACCCTCACCTTCGCCGCTGCCGTTCCAATCCGTGATCTCCATCAATGCGATCATTTTTCCGAGGCCCTACAACCCTTCACCTCCCTCTTCCTCCCCGCTGCAAACCAGGTGGGATGATGACGGCCACTGGTATTTTGGCACAGTTAGGTTATTTTGTATCTTATGGAACTAGAATCGGAATGAATGGCTTGTTTCAAATACCGGATTCGGAATAAGATTAAGAGCTGGACATTTCCATGATGCCGAAGTCAAGGCGATGACATGCTTAGGCCGGGTCGGGTGGGTTCTGCCAGGTCGGACGGGGGAATATCTGTCCTGACGGGGGTATGTCCGGCATGGTCTGCCGCCGCGGGTTTTGCTGATGCCTACTTACCTCGATCGACGCGTTTCGAGGCGGCAAAACCCGTCTACCTAGATCAACTTACGGCGGGTTTGTTGATGTCATTCAACCTCGTCGCCATGCCCATCCCGCCCGATCTCGAATTTGACCCCGGCCCCCCCCCTCAACAGTGGCTCGAAATTCCCTACCTTGAGACCAGGACCAGAGGGCTTTGCCTATGGGAAATGACAGTGGGGCTCATCCACAACGAGAAGATCCTCAGCGAGAACCCTAGGAGATTCCTAGCTATGGTGCACGAACACAAGGTGAGCACACACATACCCGGATCTCCCTGACACGCAGGAAATGACGGGTACGACTTGGTCAGATCCTCTTCGATCTTATCAACGAGAGCAGCGACGTGAGACTCTGCCACGTTGAGGAGACGAAGTACCTCCATGCGAAGCTCGCCACCGCCGGGAAACCCTTCCCTTCCTTTCGCCCTAGCAGCTTCAGGTCGCTTGAGCTGCCCGCTGAGCAAGAGGAACAGTACTGCGCCAAGCTGGCCCTCCCGATAGCGGAGTTTTTGAAGCAGGATAAGGACCTGGCGATGCTCCTCGAGCGCCTCAAATACCTCACGCGTGGGATTCGTGAGCTCGAGATTGCTAGGGAAATAATTAACCTACACATTTCCATTCGCATGGCAACCCTGCCCCCACCGTAGGATTTGTTATGATGTTTCATGTTTCATCCGTTTCCGTCCACGCTATGATATGTTATTTGTTGAGATCATTTTCTGACATATCCATTTACTTCCATTTGGTAACCCCGTGTCCCGTAACTGTACAGTTACTACAGTAGTTACCATTTTCGACACAGACTGCTCCCGCAGTAAGCATACCCGCGGCCTCCGAGTCGCTGTTTTCGTTCCTCAGTGTTCACTTTAAGACCCCCTAGAGCATTCGAATAATAGAGACAACCCTGGCACAAACACGGTGCACCAACATATAAACATGCAAATGACCCAAGGTAATCCGATGCCATAAGTACATATCTGCAAGGAAACACGCATCAGTCAGTCGAGGACGGGTGAGCGCTAAACGTTTGAGCCGTTGTCTTCTCTCGCATGCGCGCAGGGAGCACGGGCGGGGCAGGAGATGAAAAAGCTCAAGAAGTCCGAATTACCTTGCTGTTACCTTGCTTGCAAGGTTTCTCGACCCGAATATTGTAGCGCCTAAACGAATATCGTGACATTAAAACACCCTGACATCTGTGTTTTTTTGGCACCTGATCCGAAGCACGGAAGAGCACCACCTACTTGCAGATCGTCTCTCAAGCTGGGACCGCTAACCTCCCGGATAAGCCCAAGCATATCTACTCGGGTGCGTACAACCTCAGTGTAAAAAATTATTGCACCCCGGCGTCATGGTAGCCGAGCTTTCTGACGAGGCTTCCACTGGGACACCCATCAACAGAGTCTTGCCAAGATCCGGCTCAACCAAACTGCTCACATACTGAGCCTTTGGTCAGGCGCCTCGAGTTCGCCGTTGCAGACCTATGCGCGTGCGCGGCTTAGAGTCCTTGATGGGAATTTGGGACGTTCGTTTCAGACTTTGAATTGCTGACATACTATCGATCGGTTCCGACGACGAGGGGACACAATCTCTCGTACCTTGCGCACCACTTGTTCTGCGTCACTGGGGCTGTTCGACAATACATTAGTGTATGTACACATGAGATCTATGCGACCAGATGTTTTTTTTGCCTCGTACACTCGAGACTCCCGGGGCCCATTTCGACATATAGTCTGACTGGATTATTTGATCAGGTGCTCATCCCAGTGAGTGATCAAGCGCTCAAGTCTCGGCGCACAACAAATGTGGGGTATATTCCATCATGGAGTCAATTCTCCGTCGGGTTTCTGACCTAGGAGACGCAATATGTGCACTGCACACACCATACTGTATTTTTTTCTCCCTGGACAAAAACCATATCCTTCCGCAAGCAAGGTTGCTGCCGATGGAGTCGGCGCTTCTCTAGTGAATTTCTTATCGCCGAAACTGCTCGAAGGAGGTTTTTGGCGGGGACAAACAAATGTAAACAATTATGTAGGATTACACTTGGTGGGCCGCCCATCCCCAATACGTAATCGAGCGCGTTCCAAACACTTTCCATACTGCTCTCTCTCCGTGCTACCCACCCCAGACCACTCAAACGATTCCGCGGACGACAAAGCTAAGGTCGAGTTGGACATTCCCAGTCCGGGTACGCTCCTTTGCTCCCCTACAGCCCACAGACCAACTGAACTGTAAAATAGCCATTCCGCTCCAAACTGCAGCCACGCCCCTCCCCACTCACCACGCTGTCAGGATGGGACATGTTCCGCAGGAATTGGTCGACAAATTTGTAGACGAGCTCGAGGGCGACCACAAATCATTACGCACGTGCTCCCTGGTATCGCGTTGTTGGGTTGGCAGGAGTAGGCGTCATCTCTTCCAGACTATTTCCTTCCCGGCCGCGGGTAGCTTTGCGAGATATTGCAGGCTATTCCCCCCCAGCCATGCCGTCCACTCCTACGTTCGCGGATTGGCCATCACCCAATGGAACCAAGACCCGTGGGTTGATGAGAACGCCCTCCACTGTGGGCTGGAACACCTCAAGGCCTTCCATGCGTTGGAGTCATTGATCCTAGTTGGTGTTGTCGACAGATTTGCATGGAGCTACAATATCATCAATGCCCTCGCCGACTGCTTGAGGGTGGCCGCCCCCTCCATCAAGACCATGCGTTTGGCTCACTGGAGGGTTTCCCCAACAGTGCTAATCGAATTCATCTGCCGATTTCCATCACTGGACAGCTTGATCATCGAAGACATGGACTACTTTGCCGGTTTGCCGGGCTGGCGGCCCCCTTGTAATCCCCCCCCGTTCGCAGGGCGCTTCGAATTCTCCAATAATAACGGTCACGGCCCTGCAGAGAAGTTTTTGCGTCATCTGTCAAGGCTTCCACTGGGTTTCAAGGAGATTTCCATCGACGTTGCTTTCCATGGTACCCCAGACTTTGTCCTTACAATCTTGGAGAGGTGTTCTCCGACTTTGACGAGGCTGCGCCTACGCTGCACTTACACACCAGGTACGGCTATGGTTCCCCCCTCTCCAACCGTTGACCAAATGTTCAACAGCCGACGGAACTTCTAGGGAACACCATCCGTGGAATCGACACATCATTCCCCCAGCTCCGTGAGCTGACTCTTGGGTACTCCGGAATCGTGGATGAGTTCTTTCTGAGCCTATTGAGTATCCCGTGCAGTTTCAATCTGGTGGGTGCGGACGAATGGGTCGATGGTACGATGATCGGATTCGCGAAAAGGGTCGGTTTGAAGATTCCTCTTGACTGGTATCTGCGTCGGAAGTAGGGGGTGTTGGACAAATTATCCAGCTGTTGTTGGAAAGGATCGACAGTTTGGAAACTTTACAACTTTTGGAAGGTGGCAACGCGTAGGGTATTATCCTGTACCGATTCAACAAAAAAAGATAGTGTTTAAATGGCCATTTAATGGCTGAGTGACTGGGTGACTGGGTGTCTATCCGTACGGTTACACTATGTACGCACGAGTCCGGGCAAATATCTGTTGACTTTTATGGAAGGCGGAGAGACCCCGACCGCTCCGTCGGGTCGTCGGTGCAGCCAATCTCGGCTATTGGCACCCTTCTACGATGGATGTGATATTATTTGGTGTTACGGATAGTCACCCACAACTACATATCTTCGAGTTGAACGCTGAGGAAAAGAGATGGTGAGGCTGCGAGTATGGACTATGGGAGCAGCCCTTGTCGAAGAAGGCAACCGATATATAGCAGCAGGAGGAAGCACATCAATATGTCAGAAGATATGTCGAAAATGATCGAACTAAATAATATGTCATAATGTGAACGAAAATGAGCGAAATTTGGAATATATCATGACACAACCAATGGCGATGGTGCGTTCTTCCACCGGTTTGAGGTACCGTTGAGCCGGAAACTGGAATTCAATATTCAGGTGGTAAGTAGAGAAGAACAAAACGGTTGTATCGAGGACGAACCAAGGATCGGCAAGCAGGGGTGCTGCCGTAGACGGTGCTGACTAATGCAGGATGATGGAGAGAAGTAGGCGTAGTGAGGAGGGGATTGCAGGTCGGAGAACACGATGACCTCAAGATATATATATATCCTGAGGATATATCCCATACTCCTGGTGAAAATCCATCAGGATACAGAATCGGAAAAACGGAGATTGAATCTTGATTGCGTAAGTAGCAGGCATCTCAAGTGACATCGGTACTGTGCCACTGCGGGACTCACGGCTGCAGTAGTATGGCTGCGGAGCAGACAAATGCAAAGCTGATGCGGTGACCTGGTTAATACTCTCTGGATATTACCCCCTTGCCAGCGCGACCCGTGAACGTTGAACGTTGAACCTCAACACCGTTTGCCCAGTCGGGACGCCCGGGGCCCTTGCCCGCCGCACCCGGATTCCATCCTCCCGACCCCACGTACCCCAGCTGGGGGTCATCGAGGGACCCCCTTAATCCAGTCTTATTAGCCATAAATATACCGATTCTATATGAGTTTTAGCGACACTAAATCCCGGGCCGGACTGCTGGATGATCTAGCAAAACCCCCGGCGAAAATCACATCACCGAATCTCTCCCGATGCTCGCGCTGTTTCAAATCACAAATCATCGCATCGACCCTCCTCGTCGAGGCTCCGGCTTCCCGAGTAGATCCTGATAGTTTATCCACGCTAGAGTATCTCAACGGAGATCCTACCAACGAGCCTACGACCCCAGCGATCGGTTCCACGGAAGATTCCCCAGGGCGCTTGCAGGCTTGCCGGGGAGTACTTCCAAGCACTTCTAAACTGACTCGAGATTTTCCTGGTGTTCCGAGCTATCGCGAAATTGGACGGTGGTTCTCCTCAATCGCGAGGTACCACAGGTTCTACAATGAGTGAGTGACGTGTTGGATCCACGATGTCGATATCCACTTCAATGATGGTGCTGTAAAGGAGGAAAGTTATGTAGGGAAAGTCGGAGGCGATGAACCTAAACGCTTACTCCACCATCGCCTGCAGTAGTGGGAAGCGAGCGGTGAGAGCGAGGAACAAAACCAAACTCATCCGAAGTATCGGGGGGAGGGTATAAAAACCCAGGGGAATCGTTGACTATACCGTTCTCTCGTCCGTACTTCAGTATTGGTCGGTAGTCGTCACCTTTGGCGGTCATCGAAGCGAATCAGAGGGGTGGCTTTCGGTGTATCCGTCACATTCAAGCTCTCCCGGGCAGTCGGGCTCATCGTCGTACTCGGTGTGCTCGGGGGGATCAGCGTGGCCCTGGCATAAATCGGGGCTCGCGCATGGCTGAGGCTTGGTCGTTACACGACGTCCTGTTTCCCAAAACTGCGCCTAAACTAGCGACTTCATTCGTGGGTGTTGTAAACTCTTACGTCCACATGTAGGAAGGAATCATCCTCATAGCGGAAATGCTCATAAATTCGAAACCACTGAACGTGCTGTGGGTATGAGGTGTTGGTGAGATGGGTGTCGCCGCTGCCATCGAAGTGCCAGCAAGACTGCCGGTCGGGATCTACTGACCAGCCAACTCCGCCTCACCTCTCGCCCATCCAATAGTACAACGCGTTTCATGGATCAACTGCTCAGTGTACTATACTACGATGTCCTTCTAATTCCTGGTTGCGTGAGAGTTGTGGCCAAAATCCCAGCTCAGGCGTGGAAGTCGCTGGAGACCCATCGCAATGTAGCTTGATTATATCTATCATGTTGATAATCGCCATTGTTTCGGAAGGCCGTATCCTCGTTGTGACCTCTGGCCAGGCAGACTTTCGTTTCGATTCAAGTCGACCCTCGCCCATCCCCAGCCGCAGAATTCACTGGTGGAGTGCATGACTGTGACGTCAACCGTGACAGACTCGGACCGCGTGTCCCGTCTCCCACAGGCACGGGGCTCCAGTGGGGAAATGACATCTCGTAAACACGTTTCAGATCATGGTTGTGATGCTCGTGGCTCCTCATGATCTTCTGCTTCGTTTTCGTGGCTTTTTGCGAGTTGGGGCCTAGCCCATGGGCCCATGACGACATTCCCAAGATCACCGAGGACAGAAGATCAAACTCCCAAAGGGATCCAGTGCCTCTGTCATCGGTACCGTCCTGTCCCACCCCACCCCCCAGTGACCGTCCTCGGCTCCGCTGGCATCGGGCCGTTCTGTGGTTTCTCATTCCCTCCATCTGCCCATCTGCCCCACGTCCACACGGTCGCTCACCTGAGAGCGAGCCTTTCCAAACGGGCCATCCGTTGCACGGCTCCCACACTGGCAGTTGGCTGACAGCGCGGGCGGGCTGTCCAACCGTGCCATTGATCGCAATCAAACGCAACTCAGGTCAACGCGTCGGGCGGCATTTTTTCTGATGGCATGCCACGTGGATCGGCACCCAACCACTGCTTCCGCTGCCCAATCACGGATCGATCGGCAAAGGCAGCATTTCTTGGGTGGTCCCATTCGTCCCCTGGTACCTTAGGGCAAAAAGAAGGACCACGGAGTGCAGATCTCTCTAAACGGTGCCTATCATATGTTCCTCCAAGGTCCTCGCCCAAGACGGGAAATAACATTGGAGACTTGTTCCTCACAACTTGGTAGCCTCCCTCACACCGCCCCTCGAGGAGGTTACGTTAACCGCCCAGAGGACTTTCCTGGCAGGTCTGGACCTGGATCTTGGCACAAACCCCCAAATGATTGGCTCCCGACGACTTTGGAACGTAACCTTTTACCTCCTTTAGGCTTTAGGGCGAGCGTCCGGCTCCCATCTTCACTGTCCCAGAAATTCCATGCCAAAACGGCAGGGTGGGACGGGGGAGGTGATTAATTGCACTCCCCTGATTATCAATTCCTCATGTACCCTTCTGCACGAACGTCCCCCAGCACCCCTCTGGGATGGCGGCCGCCCCCAAGCGTTGATTGGGGTCAGTGTTTTTTTCCTCAGCTTCCACCCACCGCTATCCTTGATCAGTATCTGGAGACTGGCGACCGTGGTTCTCCCGCCCTCTCTTTGGGCCCTGAAATAATCCGGCTACCCTCCAGTCGGGTTCAGTCGGCTATCCGTCAAGGGAGAACCCCTGGTTGCCATTGCATCAGCATCAAGGTTTACTGAGGGGGTGTACGTTTATCGCTTGTCACGAATGGCTCAGATAATCCTGGAATCCGTCTCCAAATTCAAATTATCTCCCGCCGCGGGAACACCCAAACATTTCAACATTTTTCCAGATTCCAGTCACGTCACCCACGCCATGCCCCGAAAGCTTCCTTTATCCGCCCAGTGACTTGGTTATATAAACCAAGAAACCCCCCTCATTTTTTACCCCCAATCTCCGTCCTGACTTCGACCACCATGGACTCGCGTTCTTTCAACTCTCGAGCTGAAACCTTCGAGCCTTCCCCCCGTACGGAGCCCTACCGTCTTTTTGCCTACTACCACCCTCAGTATCAGCCTGAGTGCTCGGTTCACCAGGATGATCAGTATGCCTCGTTCATCTTCGGTGACTGTGAATACCCGGGGGAGTCGCCGTACTATGCCTTGTCGGTAAGTCTTGTTTTTGAGTCCGATTCATTCCTCGGTCCCCGCACAATCGTTACACTGACTTCTCCCAACCTCAGGCAAACCCCCCCACCAACTTCGACGCAAATGGGGGATATATGGTATTGAACACCCTCGCGTTTCCTGAACACGACCAGTTCTTTGCTCAGCACGCATGGAACATACCTCCCGGCAAGATGTCGACCTATTCCGAATTAATGCCGCATGTCGTGGCGCACAAGTAAGCGAGCCTCATGCTTCTGTGATCATTTACGCTTACCCAATTCTCGCTTAGGACCACCGCTTCACTGAAACGGGCTGTTTGTGTAACGACCAAGTCTCAGCCATGCGTGAGCCCGGCTTTGTGCCAGGGCCAGGCTGATCTCCCCGAGCGCGCAGAGTATGATGATGAACTCGACTGCCCGGGAGAGCTTGCAGGCGACGAATACGTCGAGTCCTCCGGTACGTCAGTTGAACCACATTTCATCCGTGCTGCTCTCATTTCTCAATACATGACCGACTGACAGACGACGAAGAGGATGATGATAGCTCGCACCCTCCCCCACCGCCCTCCCTGTACTTATCCCCCTCTCCATCTCCATTCCCATCCACATCGCGTTCTCCCTCTTCCGAGTTCTTCGAACCACCTCGCGCTCCTCGTGTCGTCCGCACCATCCGTACCCAAAGCCGGTGCTCTCCAATGGAGCCCAAGGCCCCCTCGTCATGGAAGGGGAAGTCGGTTGTCCGACGGGCTTCCTCCGGTTCTGACGACGAGGAGCCAAAGAAGCCCAAGAAACGGCGGGAAGCTGTCAGCCTCGCTTGTTACTTCTGTCGGAAGCGCAAGATCGCATGCCGGCAACCGCCCGAAGGAAGTTTGGATCCAACGTGCGGGTGAGTTCCTTTACCCCTTTCGCCTTCCGTATCTTCCATTCTATGCTTCTTTTGGTTTGGAAATCTGACTGGGTGTTCCTTGCCGACTTTAGTCCATGCAAATTCCGTGGAATGGATTGTGAATTCCCGACTGAATCCCGTCGCGGGGCACGTCGTGCCAGTGGTTCGGCCACTTCTCAAAAGCATACGCATTAAGGGTTCCGGACCACGTCTCCGCATCACGGGTTGGGTACAACCCTGCGCCCTTCCCTCCTACCTATCTATCATTCGTCACCCATGATCTCTATGTCCCGTCCACCGTTTCGATATGCTCTCCACTACAAAATCCCGGTATTCTTCGCTGTGTAGCATTTGCTCCCTGTTTTTTCTTTCTCTCTACCTCAATCGAGGATCGTCGTGGGCTCTGGGGTTTTTGGTGGTCGTGATGTTTTCCTTCTTTAGTTCGCTGCTCGCTGGCGTATAGACGTTTCTTGTAATCAACGTGCTTAAATGAATGAACGAGATAATAATCGTCTTTATGATTGCCCCATCGTATCCTCCAGACTCCTAAGCTCTCACCAGGCACCCAGAATTTGACCGCGATAATTGTTTCATCCGACAATTTTTCTCACCAGAACGTTTGAGCCCATTTCTGCCTCCTTCCCACCGCTCTTCAGTGAAGGGGGGACGTCATGATGTTGTTTTGACTAGCCAGATTATTCAACTTGTCGTTGAGACGTTTCCTTCAAGGCGCTTGGTCTGGTCCGACTTTTGGGCACATTCAGTGGACGGCATCTGGTGGGCCGTCACCGTGGGCCATCAGGAAAATGTCTTTTTACTTTTGAGCGTCAAAGTTTTCTCGGCGAGTTCCACCGCCAAATTTGGGCGCTTGGGGCTTCTACTTCTCGTTAGAACTTCGAGAAGCGGACACTTGGCTTTCGGAAGTGCACAGAAGTGCACTTCCGGCTGCTCTTTGTGCTTTTGGTCACTTTGAAAGTGATCGGGGGATTCGCTGATGGCCGCCTTAGCGTCTCTGTAATAAGGCGTAGCGCCGGCAAGCGGCAGAGCCCGGGACCGCGTACGCGTGTGAAGCTGAGCACTGGGCACAAACGTTCAACGTGCGATGTGCACACAGAGGTCCTGTTTTGTGTGGTTTGCACGCTTTCCCCCAGCTTATCACTTTTTTATCGCACTTTTTCTCTTTGTTGGAACTCTTCGAAAAGTTTGTTTCTTACTCAAGTTATTCAATATAATCTCCTAAAGACGATACAAGATAGGTGCGTGACATGGCGAGCACTCGCACGCTCAAACGGCTGGGTACCTCGACACCTGCATTTAATAATGGGAAATCGTTAGCTGTCCGATCAATGCCGGTGTAAGGCGACAACATACCTGGGACGGGACTGCTGGAGTCATTTGAGGCTCGATCGCGCGAGATCCAGAACTCAGGCGCAGGTCGAAGTGTCTTCTGGACGGCTGATGTAGCGACGGAGGGGGTCTTCGCCCTCTCCGTCGACCTGAACACTTGCGCCGCCATCAGGCACTCGAATCGAAACAGAGGTTGCCCTGGACTTCATTACGGCTTGCGAGTTGGCGGCGGACGAACCGTCCGTGGGTCGTTTTCCGGATGTAGATGTGGTTGGCTCGGGGGCGGGCAATACACGAAGCATTGTGGCTTTTTCTAATACACCGCACGAGATATGCTCTAGAGGACGAGACCTGGAGGAGGGATCCAAATCGCAAAAGGTACCATTCGTTCTGACACATTCACCTGAAAGGAAATGATTCACGACAACATCCCGTGGATCGTTCTGATCGTGGCTCGAATCGAGGCGGAGCCCGTGGAAAGAAGCGAGTTCAGTGAGCGAGCGGTAGCCCAATGCCTCGACACGGTTGAGTTGAGCGGTTCTCTTGCTTTTAACTTTGCACTGAGTTCCCTCTCCAGATCACGCCCGTAAGAATCCGGATCTAAACCAATGGACGTACAGCATTGACGAAACACGGCAAGCGATATATTGTGACTGGTAAAGGCGGAGCAAAGTATGTTCCCTAATCTGTAAGCAACTTGCACGTGCGTCGAATGTCCGTGAGCAACCGCCCGACATACTGGAACATCAGGCTGGGTGGCACACGACCCACTGAACGGGTGGTGAAGCAACGCATCACACGGCTCTCTGTCCGAAACAGGAACACTATGATCGGCAACGGAGTCACGACAGAACAAAACATTAGTGCAACATCCCGTCAACAGGGATGCCAGCGCCTCACGCGCTTTAACATCATCGTGGAGGCTTTCGGCAAGCCGGATGGAAGCTGGATAGGTTGTTAGCAACAGCGACAGGGCAAGATTGGAGTAACAGACGTTTCGCCGGAAGCCACGAATGAGAACGCGCCGGGAGGTCGTCGACGATGTTTTGGAGTGGCTTCAAGATGCGACATGAATCGCCAGCCAGGACGAGTTTACAGACCTCAAGCCAGTCATTACCCAACACGATATCAGGGGTGGGGTCGTAGGAAACAGATAGAGATAGGCGGGAGTGATAAACCATCATCGGAGGGGATGCCCACATTGGCGATGTCAAGCAGAACACCCGATATTCCAAAAGAACACGGGATATCGAGTTTGTGAACAAGAACCGGGGAAACACGAGAAGTTCCAGAAGACGGGTCGAGGAGAGCTGTTATGGAAGACCGTCCGATAAACGCAGGAAGTGATGTGGTGGTCGCGGGCATGAAGAGATGGGTGAAGGAGAAAGAGAAAGAATTTAGGGGACATGTCTTTTTATTTTTTTATTTTTACGGTACAGTCCGATGAGTCAGCAGCGGCCCAATATGGGGGGTTGCCCAGGTCATGAGGGATAAAGACTTTCCCACATTTTCCTGATGCCGAGGTGTCCACGAGGATGGGATCGAGAACAGGCCATCAGTAAAACTGCAATCAACCTACTCTTTTCCCCGCCGAAAACAGATCATTCCCCCATGCAATGACCTATATAAGTTGGGGGACCTAGCTTATAGAAGACAGGAAATAGGTGACATGAAAGAAGGCAAAAGTGAGAAATGCGATAGGGCTAGTAATCCTCAATGTTGCCGATGGGCCTCGAGGATGGGCCCGAGGTTGCCGACCGGAATACAATGGTGAGGAAGCGCCTAACTCTGATGGAGAAAGGACGGGGAGTGGTCGCTGGCTTTCCTTCCGATCGGCTGCGGATCTCTTTGCTCTGCGGCTTCACCTCATTGGCGTACCATTTCCACCCGACCAGCCCCACCACCATTGAGACCGCCTGCCGGGCCTGCCTTTACTAGTCTCCTCCTGGTTTGGGTTCTCCTGTGAGCCTCCCTATACGTCGGTTGCATTGAACCGCAACCCGTGAGGAATCTCTTCCTCTCGCCCAAGGGTAGCCGGTTCGGCCTACCCAGCCGTGCTGATTGAGGGCATGGGTTCTCCTGAAACTGAAACGGAGTGGTTTCTTTACCTGCCTCTCTCTACCATTCTCGCTTAGGATATTTCCTCTTTCGATGCTTCTTCCTACCGCCCGAGGCCTCAGGCCTCAGGGCTATTTCCCACCTCCCGGATTTCCTCCGTGGGGTCATCATCCCCTTCGTCGTCATCCCCCCCATACCAGCCAGCGAGAGATGCATGTTTGTAGCGCCCGCTAACAGATCACCCTCCACCTCGGAGGAGTCCTGCCGTTCCGAGGGCTTGTGGAGAGGCTCGCCACGGGTGCCTCGAGGTGCTCAGCGCGATGTGCAGGTGCCCGTCGATGCGTGGATACCGTATTGTAATGCATGCCAGTCCATAGCGCCCCACGTACTGGACACAGGTGGAGGCAATATCGCCACGTTTAGCGCGTATCATCATCATCTCAGGGCCCTCCCGCTCGGATTAGCAAGGTGTGGCCCAGGCCATCCTCACGCCTATCTAGGCCCGCGCTAGGTTGATCAACACCCGTCCCTTCGTCCGGCTTCAGGAGGCGGTGAGGGCCAGTGGGAAACAGATGAGGTGCAACATGGCGGAGTGGTGATCTGGGCCGCCGAGTCATGTATACATATATCCAGATGAGAGGGCCGAACACACTCGAAGAGGCGGAGGATGTCTACATCACGGGCGCCTCGGAAGACTCTGGGACCGATCAAACAGCCACGAGTCACGCTTCCGCGCACCCAACGTCCTCGAGCGAGGCCTCTGAAAGCCCCAACCACCGAACCACCGCATCTATCCCCTTGCTCGACACTGAACCGATGCTCCCTGTGCTCGACGACCCCGAGGTACTGTCCACGCCGGAGCTAACGGGGTGGTTCGCAAGGGCCAGGCCGATTGATGAAGCCGCCTGCAGACGTCTGGAATACATGATCAGGATATACTCGGCGGGCGGAACTTGCTACGACGTATCCCGCAAGGCTCTGGTAAGTGCGGCTTCGCATAGACCGTGTGCATCAGGCGTTTACACGTTACCTAGGTCGCTT
>Ga0307509_10008076_pt1 | contig 13508 bp, 18 predicted proteins | sample 10_EM_MG_FD_202245 | JGI IMG/M metagenome (GOLD analysis project Ga0307509, IMG submission 202245) | Populus trichocarpa ectomycorrhiza microbial communities from riparian zone in the Pacific Northwest, United States - 10_EM | ecosystem: Host-associated > Plants > Roots > Unclassified | place...
GGCCTTCTGAGACTACCTGAGTACCACTAGGAAGACTACCCTACAACCCGTAGGCTAGAATAGACTCCTAGATGCCCGAGAGACCATATATGGATGACCCCCATTTTGGCGGTTACCCATACTCCCTTTATAGATCCTGCAAACGACATTCAGTCGGACTGACGGCGACGACTTATACGGTGTTATGGCAGCTGCTCCAATGACCTCTTTTAACTAGCAAACGAGCAACTACACAGCCGTCTGCCTATGACGCGCCGTCCCAATGCAGGGGCCAGAGGGGCATGTTAGTTAAACCAGCCCAAGTTTAATAGTATGTTCGGGCCACCCTTACACAGGCGTGGGGCCTCCCCGCGCAGATGCGTGTGCGCCCAAGATCATCTAAGAGCCCATAGAATGTGAGGCAATCGACCTCTAAGTTCTAGGATGACTTTGCCGGTGAAGGTAGGGTCACTTGGGTTCCTCAGTAGGGCAACTGGGACCCATGGGCATAATAACCAAATTCCCAAGGTAGGGTAACTTTGTCCTCTTATGCCTTTAACCGCTTAGGGAGTCCTCTAGCCGACCACAGAAGTCGTCTCGGAGATCTGTGTAACATCCCCATAATTCTCTTGATCTTATGCTAATGTTCTCCCGAAAGGTTACCCTGCCTAATACAGTACCTCAAGGCTACTCAACTATTCCCTAGGCCTTATCCTAGGTTTACCAGCTATGTATATGCTAAGTATACGAGACCATACCACCTCTGGTTACCACTTGGTATACCATTTGGGCTAAGATGAAGTGATTGTAGCTACCAATCATAGGGTCGTTACAATACGAGTTCAGCTAACTTCGACGCCTTGTGAGTTTGTGTTATGTTTTGCTTTAGGATACAAGTTCAGAAAACGTGAAAGCCTGGTTATTTGTTACTTGTATGGTTTTAGGATACAAACTCTGAAAGTTTGCAAGGCTTGTTTATTGTTGTTTATTTATAAGTTTGGTATCTTTTGATGACTTAGAATTTGAATATGATTGATGCGAGATGGATTATCACAAGTGTATTTAACAAGCTCTATCTCTCGGGAATCTGAGAGATAACACTTCAATATAGAGAGTTTTCAATATACTTGGTTGAGCAGTTATCCTCGATTCAGATCGATTTGGGAATGGTGAGCTTCGAATAGGCCTAATGCACTTGGCCATTTCTTCATAGTTTCAATAAAGTAATGGGCTCTAGCCAATTACTTATTGGCGTCTCAGGTACGTGAACTTGTTTATACCACTGGGTTGGTTAGAGTCAATCCCACTATCCCGTGGCAAGACGACTACCACACCGAGAGCGGTTAAAGGTGTACTCCCTTGCTGTAATGGGGGCACCATATAGAGAGGTGAACTCTGAGGTTCCCACCCCACCAAACCCTCAAAGTAGAAGATAAACATGAGGTAAATAATTCAAAAGAATCAAATGGTAAAACTTAATATAGTTAAGCTCAAAGGTTGAAGCAATTTTGTTCTCTTGAGGAAAGGTTGGTTCTGGAAGTAGAATGCCAAACGTTTTAACTTAAGTATACATCAGATTTAAGCCTTTGACATTCACCACTACTCCGACATTGCGTGAGCACCCTATCAAGCTCATGGCTGTCCCAGGTGTACGCTCCATCAGGAATTCTCCCACCAGAAGTATTGGACCAACTCGGGTACACTTAACTCCATCAATAGGATATGAAATCCTGCAATCCATCTGCAATAGAACCGCAAGTGGAAAACCTCTTTGTATCAAAGTCACACCAGTGGCTAACTGTTATGACAACAACTGGAGTCAATACCTAGGTGGTTGACTCACTGGCCCAGTGGTAGCTCCGTCTATATAGCTATGCAGTCCGTCCTTTGATCTACGCGACTACTCAATCTGATAATTTGACATGCAAACTCCGCCGGTGAGATGTAGCCAATGGTTGGCTAAATGAGCACTACCCATAGCCAGCCTCTCAGGACATACTCTACCATGATAAGACTCATACCTCTAGAGTCCATTGACAACCCATAGTAATGCTGAGACTCCAAGGCAGAAGGTTCCGGCAGGCTACTGAGGTATTTGTCCCGAAAGCGCCCTGGTCTTCTCAGACTACCTAAGTACTACCAGGAGGAATACCCTACTACCTGTAGGCTAAGATAGACTCCTAGGTGCCTGGGAGACTATATATGGGGAACCCCCATTTTGGGGGTTACCCATACTCCCCGTATATATCCTGCAAACGACATTCAGTTGGACGGACAGCTACGACCTATAAGGTGTTAAGGCAGCCACTCCAATGACCACTTTTTACTAGCAAACGAGCAACTATGCAGCCATCGGCCAATGCCGGGCTGTCCCAACCGTGGGGCCAGAGGGTGGTGCTAGCTTAACCCGCCCAAGTTCAATAGTATGTTCGGGCCACAGGTGCCCAGCCTTCGGACCTCACCCCATGCATGCGTATATACCTATGAACATCTACAAGCCTATAGAAGATTAGGCTATCGACCACTAAGTTCTAGGATGGCTTTGCTGGTGAACGTAGGGTAACTTGGAATCCTCAGCAGGGTAACTGGGGTCCATGGGCACAATGGTCAAAGTCTCAAGGTAGGGTAACTTTACCGGCTTATGCCTTGAACCACTTCGGAAGTCCTTCTGTCAATCCTGATATTGTATCAGAGGCCTGTGTAATGTTCCCATAAATTCCTTGTCTTTATTCGACCTTATTCCCAAAAGGTTACCCTACCTTGTAGAGTACCCAAGGCTACTCAACTATTCCCTAGGGCTTGTCCTAGTTTTACAGCTATTTGTATACTAAGTATACCAGACCATACCACCTCTGGTTACCAATTGGTATACCATTTGGGCTCAGGTGATAGTCAGTGTCGCTACCTATCGTAGGGTCGTTACACATGCAGAGACACCCTCCCACGGCCAGCATGCCACCTCTAGTGGCTCTTGATTGTCAGCCCTTCCAGCCCTCCCCTAATCTCAGGTGGCAAGAATCCTGGTTTGTCCCTAACCTTGCCTCCTTCTCCCATTTCTCACACCACCTTGCCCTTTCACATTCAGCTTTTACTACAATAAGATGCCTTTCCTCCTACTGTTCGGGGCTCTCCCCTCACCTTTGCCATTTCCTTACCATTTCCCTACTTTTTCCCATCCTCTCCTACGGTGCGGACCTCTTTCCTCCCTCCAAATGCCACTTCTCCAAGATGGCAGTCCATTGGAGGCAGGTACAATCATGGGTTTCCAACTGTTTCATGACCACACTCCTCCCAATCCTGGCGGCTGAGGCCTGCTTCCCCCTCCTGTCTGTCCTTCTACTCCACAAAAGGCGGATGGCCACCCTCCGCTCACTATGCTCCCCACCTCAAATCAACCCTGCTTCTGCTTGCTTGTGCAGGTCCTTTCCCTCCCACTTGAAGTTTGGTGTACCTGACTCCCACCGCCCTCTTTCTCCCTAACTGGACTCAAACGTTATGCCACTCAACTGGAAAACTCCTAGCCCCACCCGCCCGACTTGGACCCACCTCCCCATAGACACTATGCCTCACCTCACTCTCCCTCTCCTTGAGGGTCTGTCATTCGCTCCTCTCATAAAGTCTTCTCTTTTCCCGGACCTTCCCCCCCTTCCCCCAGACAGTGTCATGAAGGCCGTCTTCGTTTCCCTCAAGGCTAAGGCTCGCATGCTCATGCTTGACAACGGGTGTCTGAACCACCCTCCCCCTCCATACTACTCCTTCCCCATGTCTCTTACCCTCCACCCATAAATCGGCGTGTGAAAGTTCATGGCTGGCCACCTCCATCAGATGAGGGCCCAAAAGAGGTATCTTGCTGCCCACCCCACCTGGTCATCCTCTGGCACACCTCTCGACTGTACCCTCTCTGTGGTGAAGAAGAAGCAACCTTCAGCCACGCAATCCTACGCTGCCCAGTGAAAGCTCCCCCCAGATATCGCCATCTCCAAGACTTGATCTTGGTTGACCTTGACGCCCTCCTCTGGTCCTCAGTCTCCCTCCTCTCCTCTCTTGCGGCCTACATCTGGCTCACCGCTACAAACAACCCATCGGAGATGTTGCCCTCTCGGTCACCGTCACCTACCTCTTTTGTTTTTCCTTCATCTCCTGCTGCCTCGCCCCCTGGAGGCCTTTTTTCCTCCCCCCCGCCTCTTCTAGTCTAGCTTTTCTACTGTGATGGAGCTCAGAACGCTTTTCCTTAGTAGCCAGTTAGTTGTTTACCTAGTATAGTGAGTTTACTTTCCTTTGTTAACTATATGATGCTGCCGCATCAAGTACTTGATGCACTTGCAGCTGATAGTGTGGTTTTTCCTATGTTACGAGTTTTTGGAATTAAGGTTGTGTTTACACCATAGCTAGCGCTGCATACGAGTTCTTGTACCTCTTTCTTTTTTCTTTTTTTCTTTTTTTTTGGATCATTTAAGTATTGTTTAAGGTACAAACTCCTGTATGCAGATCGCTCTGAGACAGGAAAAACCTCCACCTAGAGTCTATCCTGCATCCCTCGTGCTAAAATCCTCTGACCCTGCCTGATATCAAGATGCCTGGTATTATGAGTAGAAACTACAGTAAAGCGTACAGGCCTGAATACCATGAACCAAAATACCTCCACACTGGTTCAGCCTAAAGGAAAAACACTAAACCCCAACAGTGAACAACTGAAACAAGTGAAAGTAAGGAAACCTCAACACCCAACATGATAGAAAAACACCCATCAACTGCCACAGACAAGGCTGTTCATGTACCGGGAGGCACTGTCATGGTATTCCCCGGGCATGGAAGACAAGCGAAATTGCCAGAGGGAAAATCCGAAACCATAACCAACACAAGCTGAAGTGTGTGGCAGGGCGAAGAGAAGACTGTAGGCTCACCAGAAACCAGTCCAGGAGGGGTTGCATGTTGTACCGGCACACAAGACACGGCAGGCATGAAACCCCTACCCAGGAAACCTGTAACCGCCACACATTCAGCCATCACAAATACCCAAGCCCAGAGATCAGAAGGGAGTAGACGCCCAGGATGTAGAGACAATAGGTTGCCAGCCAAAACCGAGGCAGTAGGGTGTGAGGTAAAAGCGAGGCAGTAGGGCGCTAGCCATTCTGACTGTGAGGAGAAAAGGTGAAGGTGCGGTAGACCCAACTCTATGCTGTGGAAACTATCGGAAACCACGTTCATGTCTGGACTAGGCAGCCTCTCAATGAAAAGAGAAAACAGAGAAATCAACAGTGGCCTGTTGAAGTGTTTTCTCGTACTGCAAACTGTATGCCTGACCATCTGTAACAGGGGCGTTGAGTACAGTGTTGCCAACAATGCAAATGCTCTAAGCAAGGCAGAACAAAAGCTCTATAGGAAGAGGAAATATCATCAAAAGAAGACAAAATCCATCAACCCAGAATGAAGAAAGCCCACAGAGATAAACCTAAGGGGAGGGGAGTGAGGAGGAGGTATGTCACCACCCTCTAAAGCAAGCTCATGACGGGGGGTGGAGTTTGGAAAAGTGGTAATAATCTCGTGGTGTTGAGATTTGAATCGCCGGGTGTCTAGAGGAGACGGAAGATGGGTTCTTGTACCAATTTCTTTTTTTTTTTTTTTTTTTGAATCATATGAGAATTGATTTAGGTACAAAATCCTGCATGCAGCTCGTGCTATGGCATATAAAAAATGTTAATTCCTAAAAGGAATAAAGAAAATAACAAAATTCAAACAAAACATGCAGAAACTCTCTGGGCCGGATCATCCGAACCCTGTCGCATCACCATCGATGACTAACAAAGAAATGTATAGTAAAGTCCTCCTTACAATCTATAAGAAAAGCAATCGCAAGCACTAATCAACCTTCCCTGCCCCATTTGCTCACCGCCACAAACAAACAACACCAAGAAAAATGATACATTCAAAAGAAAATATACGGAACAAATTCCAGCAGGGGAGTTTGAACAGCAATACCCAGAAGGCCAAGGCCAAGCTAGGGAGTTTTTCGTTAAGATGAACTATCTGGGGCTGATTCATCATCAGGGGTAGCAGTACTGGGCTGAATGTGCAACATGGCTGGGGGAAAACTAGGGTGAGTAGCGTAGAGATACTCAGCAAACCCCGGGAAGAAGAGGAACTGAGAGCCAGCAAGGAGCATCTGGGCCAATGTCATCCACATATGAGAGATAGGTGATACGAGGGGGGACCTGTAACGACCCTATGATAGGTAGCTACAATAACTACCACCTTAGCCCAAATGGTATACCGAGTAGTAACCAGAGCTGGTGTGGTCTCGTATACCTTGTATACAAATAGCTGGTTAACTTAGGACAAAGTCTAGGGAATTTGGTCATTATGCCCATAGACCCCAGTTACCCAACTGAGGAGTCTAAGTTACCCTACCTTCACCGGCAAAGTCATCCTAGAACTTAGAGGACGATTGCCTCACATTCTATGGGCTCTTAGATGTTCATGGGGGCACACGCATCTGCGTAAGAAGGCCCCATACCTGAGTAAAGGTGGCCCGAAGATGCTATTGTACTTGGGCGGCCTTTGCTAACATGAGTCTCAGGCCCCCTCGTTGGGACGGCGCGTCATAGGCAGACGGCAGCATAGTTGCTTGTTTGCTAGTAAAAAGAGGTCATTGGAGCCGCTGCCGTAACACTGTTTACGTCGTCACCATCCGTCCGACTGAATGTCGTTCGCAGGATATATCAGGGGAGTATGGGTAACCGCCAAAATGGGGGTTACAAATAAATGGTCCCCCGGGCAACTAGGATTCTATTCTAGCCTACGGGTAGTAGGGTAGTCTTCCTAGTGGTACTCAGGTAGTCTCAGAAGACGAGGGTGCTTTCGAGACAAATACCTCAATAACCTGCCTGGACCTTCTCACCTTGATTTGTAGCATTACTATGGATTGTCAATGGACTCTAGAGGTATGAGGCTTATCAGGGTACTGTATGTCCCGAGAGGCTGGCTATGGGTAGCGCCCATTTAGCAAACCATCGGCTACATCTCACCAGGGGAGCTTGCATGTCAAATTATCACATTACATAGTCGTGTAGATTAAATGATGGACTGCATAGCTTGTATCGACGAAACTACCAGTGGGCCAGTGAGTCCACCACCTAGGTATTGACTCCGGTTGTTTTCATAACAGTTAGCCACTGGTGTGACTTCGATAGGGAGCGTTTTTCCACCAGCGGTTGTATTAGAGATGGATTGCAGAAAATCATCTTCTATTGACGGAGTTAAGTGTACACGAGTTGCTCCAATACCTCCAGAAGGATAATTCCTAACCGAGGGTAGAACTCGGACAAGCCCTGAGCAGGACTGGGCACTTGCACAAGGTCGGTGTAGTGGTGAATGTCAACAGCTTAAATCTGATATCTACGTAAGTTTCAGCGTTTGGCATGCTACTTCGACCGCCAACTTTTGCTCAAGAGAACTATATTAAGTGAAGCTTCGAGCTTAACTATATTAAGTTTTACTGTTGATTCAGCTGAATTATTTTACCTCATCTTTACCTTCTACTTTGAGTGTTTGGTGCGGTCACAACCTTAGCCTTCACCTCTCTACAGGGTGCCCCCGTTAGCGGACTATAGCTGGGAAGTGGATAATCGTGTGATGGAAGGACTCATCGTCTTCCTTACAGAAAGGGCAAAGGGTGCTGGTGTCTCTACTCTGCCTGCAGGTGTGGGCAGCCAGATGGCTAGCCCCCGTCCGGATCTGCTAGATGCGGCCACATCTAAACCTAGGAAGCCCTCAGAAGGCCAGCAGAGTGAGAGGCATTTTATAGTTATGGCGTGGGAACCGGGGGGCCCATATCGAGTCAATCAGTGAGCCGTACTTGTTCCAGATGAGCTCTGAGGGTTTGGTAGGTCACTTAGGGTTCCATTAATAGTGGCAGGGATACCAGATCAGTCAAAGCGAGGGGGAGGATGCGGACTTCTGCAATAAGGTCAGAGATGTCGTGATACAAGTAGTCAAGGGGAAGGTGCTTGGAGCAGTTAACAGCCAGGCAGTTCCATCAGCTGAGGTGAATAACCCTCGAGGAGGCACGATGGAGAAAGCGCTGATGGTCCACAGAACGGCCTTCGTCCCAAGTGGGCACCGAGTCAAGTATTAGGACTATAGCTGGATTGAATTGGGATGGAGCACAGACCAAGCCGAGGGCGGCTGACCAGCGGTGGTGTTTACTGATTGTGGAAATAGGTGGCATTGAGGCTTCCTGGTAAAGAGCACCACATGCGCTGGTGTGCAAACAATTAGTTGTCTGCTGAAGCACTCCCTGCCAGAGGGAGTCGAGTTTTTTACTCGTAGCTGAGTCCGAGATACAAATGTTGCAGCCATAGGTAAGGATAGGGAGGATGGCGCCGAACACTAGTTTCCTATTGCATCAGAAGAAGAGACCTTGGCTGGCTGCACTGAGCTGGCAGATTGTTGGAAAAGAGGCCTTAGGAAGTGCCATGCGCCTTTGAAAGTGGATGGAGGATTGAATCATAGGGGTGAGCCAATACCCAAGCCACCTTACAGCCTTAAACGGTGCAAGAGACATGTCATCGATCACTATGGGGGCAAAGGATTCATCTGAGCAGTCATTCGGAGTGCTCCAGCGAATATGTTCAACTTTGGGGACGGAAAAAGCGACGCCCAGGTAGGCACTCTGTCTTTGGATGACGCTAAAAAGGTGTTGAAGACCGCGGATATTTGAACGTACACAGTCCGAACCCACCCTGAGAGTTAGATCGTCAACATATGAAATCCCAAGACCTTGCGGGAGTGTCGGGTGGAGGCTGCCCATATGCAGCACGAAAGGCAGAGGAGAAATCGGAGAGCCTTGAGAGGTACCAACAGCACCCGGAAAGCAGACCTTAGGGCTGCCTTGGAAGATGAGCCAACCCTGGCGTTTTGAGAGGAAAGACTTGATCCATGCTATGAGGTAAGTCAAGACCCCCCCTTTCGCGAGGATGCTAGCCAGCTTGTTGGCGCAGACATTGTCAAAACCACCTGTAACGTCCAGGAAAAGAGTTGATACTTTAAGGGAAGCAGCCTGAAGCCGGCGTACTTCATGGGTGAGTGTAGCAACAGTATCAAAACAGCCAAGACCGGCTAGGAACCCACACTGATTGAGGTATAAGAGGCCAAGGTATCAGGCGGCTGAGGTGAGACACTGGACAGCAAGTTTTTCAAGGATTGTGGAGACAGTTTCAAGTAGGACAATGATGCGAAAGGAAGCAGGTGTGCGGTAGTCTGGTTTGACTGGTTTATCCCGGACAATGCTGTTTGCCTTCTTCATGCCTTGGGGGTGATATCTATGGTTGAGGAGCGGAGTAAACAGAGATTGAATGAGTCACTCGTTGGCCTTGTGGACTCAATTCCAGATAGAGTAGGGGATACCACTTGGGCCAGGGGCTGATATATTTGAGGATTTTTGAACTGCAGAGGACACTTCTAATGGTAAGACAGGATGGACATCCTTAAATGCAGGGAGGATGAGGGCCTAGGGAGGTGAGTGTCTGGCAAGAAAAAAATCCTGTCAGAGTGGATTGTTCATTTCAGTGGAGGAGGAGGCGTTCTCAATTGAGGGGAAATGGTCTGGAGCTCTGCCGGCTGCAATCTTTCTAGTATCCCAAACCCATTGCGAGTCGTGGTCAGTGAGGCACTGCGACTAGTAGAGTCTCTTGGCAGATGGGACTGCTTGAAATATGTGTTCTGTGCCACACTGGCCTGGGTGGAGGAGGCCTGAATGTTTGTCATGAGGCGTGTGAAGTCTGAATGGATACGGCATACCTCAGTGGGTTCTGGAGTCCACCAAGGTATAGAGTAGGAGGACAGGTATCTGGATGGTATGTTGGAGGTGTGAGGTGTGTGATCTTGGCAAGGCTGTCGTCAAACCAGAGGTCAAGGGTGTGTGGAGTAGGGAGAGCAGGGGGGGCGGCAAGAGTCATTTTGGTGAGAAGAGGAGAGATGTAATCCTAATCTGGGTACTTCCAGTTTAGGCCCTGGGGTGGGGGCTTTTGGAGTGGAGTGGAAAGCATGATTGAGAGGGCGATGTGGTCTGAACCTGTTGGTGGGAGGGAGGAGTTCCAGGAGGAAAAAGACGGGAGCAAAGCAGAGTTGGCAAAGCACAAGTCAGGGACTGCAGGGCGGTGGTTGGTGGTGAAGGGGAATCTAGTCTGAACCCGTGCTGTGTTGAGGAGAGAAAACAACTGAGCTGAGGCCTTGTCAAAATAGGAAGAACTTATGAACTAATAGTAGTCAGAGAGAAAGCAAGTCAGGTCTGAGGTAGGATGATGCATGTTAAGGTCCCCAAGGACAAGCGTCAGAAAGTCATGTTAGGGGAACAAATCACAAGGAGAGACTAATCTAGAGTGGCCACTAGGAATAGAATATGCATTGTACGAACGAAACAAATTATGAGAAGTATCAAATCGTCCCTCCGGGGAGTGAAAATTGACTGCCATGAGGTCGCCCCTTTCAAAAAATAAAGGAAGAATAGAAATAACACTTAACAACCATTCGTCAAGATAAGTTGTAAACCGAGGTTTATAACTGTCACTTGCATGGGGAAAAAAACATTTATAGTTGCGAAAACCATACGGACAATTCTTCCAAAATGGAATATCCTGAACAGCCATAATATTAAGGAAACTTTCTACCTAAGTAAAAAAACTAAAAAGAGTTTGAATAACATTTCTGCAACTGAGACAATTATGCTGAACAATAAAAAGATTAAAACAACCAGGGTAATGAAAGGATTGGGATGGTGAAGGGGGGTTCTTGGCCCTTCTTTTTTACTTTTTTTTATTTTTCCAATCATGCAATTATTGTTTAAGGTACAAAATCCTGCTTGCATTGCACTGTATCGCATATAAAAAACCTCCAACTACCCCTGGGCAAATGCAAACCCCCCAAGTCCCTCTGGTATTGAACCAACCACACATCTTGCCAGCAACAAGAAACCCTTGACTAGCTAAGAAGATAGATGAAAGCAATCCAATCAAACAACAAGGAGGAAGAGTCAGGAAAACCCATAGCACAATCATCTGAACAAAGGAAAAACAAAAAGCAAAAATAGTAGTAACCACATTAAAAGTTCCCATATATTTAATGAGGGGATGGCCAGGCTCGGCTTTACAGAGACCTGGGGGGGGCACCGGAGGCCCACTGCTTTGGCAATGCGCGGGAAAAGAAGAAGGAGAGAGTGCAATATCATCCTTCCAGAGGCAAGCCGTGATGGACTATGGTTCTAGTCAGAATAGTGAAGAGGTAGTTATGGGTACCTACCAGGTAGCTGTAGGTACCAGCCAAGAAAGTAGAGAAGCAGTAGGATTCCAGCTGATCCAACCGTGAGAGGAGGAGAAGCAGGAGGGGCACACCCTATACTGTTTCATTGTAACTAGCGGAGAACGTGTTTGTGTCTTGACTAGGCGGCCTCTGAAAGAGAACGCGAGTAGAGAAATGGACCGTGGCCTGTTGAAATGTTTTCTCTTACTACAAACAGTGTACCCGGCCGTCTATAAGATGGGTGGTGAAGATTGTGTTGCAGACCATGCCAATGCTCTGATCGAGGCCGAAAGCAAAAGCTGCATGGGAAGAGGAAACATGATCGGAAGAAGACAAAATCTATCGACCCAGGGAGAGAAAGCACAAAGGGATAAACCTAAGGGCAGAAAAACTCTGGGGGAGATGCACTCCACCCCCTGGGAAGAATCCATGACAGGTGGTGGAGTTTGGCAAAGAGGTGATAATCTCGTAGTGTTGAGATTTCAATCGCCCGGTGTGTAGATGAGACAGAGGATGAGGTTCTTGTACCTTCTTTTAATTTTTTTTTTTTTTTTTTTCTTTTTTTGAATCATGTGATTATTGATTTGGGTACAAAATCCACCATGCAGCTCGCGCTATGGCATATAAAAAACCTTAATTCAAATAACTAACAAAGGAAATAACAAAATTCAACAAAGTGTGGAAAAAACTGTCCAAGCGGGATCATCAGAACCCTCTGGCATCGCCATCTATAACTGACAAAGGAAAGCAAAGTAAAATTCTCGTTATAGCTTATAAGAAAAGCATTCATAAGTAATATAACCTGCCGACCTACTTGAGCAACACCGCAAACAACTAGGAACAAAGGAAAATCATAAACCAAAAAGAAAACACCCTGAAGAGAGATTCAAGCAGGGGAGTTAAGAGTAGCTATACCTAGAAGGCCAGGGCCGAGCTAGGGAGTTATGGATGTTATACACTATATGAGTCCGATCCCTTCTCAGGGGTAGTAGTACTGGCTGCAATACGCCTCATGGCTGGATGGAAGCCTGTGCCTGTAGCGTAGAGATACTCAGCAAATGCTCTAAGGAGAGGAACTGAGAGCCAGAGGGGAGTGTCGGGGCCGATATCATCCACACCTGAGAGATCAGTAAGGCGAGGCTAGACCTTAGCGGGGCAGAGGAGGATCGCGTGTTGGAAGGACTCATCCTCTTCCTCAAAGAAAGGCAAGAGGGTGCTAGGATCTCTGTTCCTCCTGGAGATATGGGCAGCAAGGTGGCTGGCACCTGTACGCATCTGGGTTTTTTGTTTTGGTTTTTTGTTTAAGTCATGTATTCGTTTGTTTAAAGGTACAAAGAACTCGCATGCAGCGGTGAGCTATGGCGTAAACAAAACCTCAAAGCCAAATAACTAACAAAAGAAAGTCCTAACCACCCGATTCTCCAAAGCGTAGCTAAACCATGACGCAAAAACCAACCAAGGGAAAACATCATAAACTAGTAAAAAACCATCCAAAACCAGCAGACCTCACGGCCTCCGTCAAGAACAGACAGTAAAGAAACACCCATCACGTTACTCATCCTCCACGGGAGAAAGCCTGAAGCGGGGAGAGGGGGAGAAAGAAGGGGAGGGAAGAGGGCTGTGGGCAATAGCGGAACTGGGGCACGGGGGGAACATGTCAGGCGGGTAGCCGGTAGCCATGAGTGCAATAAAGCGGGAAAGAGCGGTGATGTCGTGATCAGAGGTCCAGAGGGGCGAGGCTGCGTCAAGCGAGGTGAGGGCCAGGAGGAGGCTCTCTCTCAGGCGGCGACGGGCTTCGCTGTGGAGGACGGCGTGCGCGAAGGTCTCAGCCACAACGCGGCACCTAGGGCAGGTGGAGGGAGTGTCCCGATTGTACCAGGACGGGTGCGCTGACAGGTAGCTTTTGCCCGACCTCATCTGATGGAAGCGGCCAGCAAGGAATTTGGGAAGGCCCATGAACAGATGGGGCGTAAGCGAGGGGAGGTACTCGTAATCTGGGGGAGGGTGAGCCAGAGAAGTCGAATGCAGGAGGAGGATTGCCCTGGATTCCTTTTTCAGGGTGGCGAATGAGTCCGAGTAGGGGTCCAGTGGGGGGACGGACAGGGTAGGTGATAGCTGGAATCCCATAGTTGTTAGGGTATGATAGTTAGTTTGGGGTACGACCGGTTTAGGGTCGTGACTGCCACTTGGGGGTTTTTCCCGTTGTGTGGGTTTTTCCTGTTTTGTGTGTTTGT
>Ga0307509_10008077_pt1 | contig 13508 bp, 8 predicted proteins | sample 10_EM_MG_FD_202245 | JGI IMG/M metagenome (GOLD analysis project Ga0307509, IMG submission 202245) | Populus trichocarpa ectomycorrhiza microbial communities from riparian zone in the Pacific Northwest, United States - 10_EM | ecosystem: Host-associated > Plants > Roots > Unclassified | place...
CTTTCTTTGAGATTGTATCTTTAACAGTTGTGAGAGGGATGTTCAGGTAGTCAGAAATTTGTTGATACCCCATTTGAGGCTCGTGTAACCCAAGGATTCTGCCCCTGGTAAACTCAGACAGGTGATGTGTGGGAATAGGCTTTTTAGGATAACTGTGAAGAATAGGAGGCATAGTATTGAGAAGAAAAAGAATCAGGTAAAGTGGTTAGGTTTTGGTTGAGTTAAAAACTTTTCTTTATGTGGGGTTGAGAGTGAGGGGTGGAGATGAGCGTTGTGTTCCTCCTCAGCATGGCGGTTGGTTATTTTTCTTAACGAACAATACTATCGTTATGATGCCTACCAGTATTGTTTCAGTGCATTTAGACTTTAACGGCGGTTGTTGGTATAAGGTTTCTTTCTCCTCTCAAATGCTTCTTTCAACTCTCTATACTTTTGTTCTGAATCCGGGCGCTGCTTTGAGCTTCCTTATACTTGCTTTATTATTCTTTTTGTCTCTCTATACTATCTTTGAATACCTTTGTTCTTTGTTGCGGAATTCTGTCAGCGCAGGCGGGAGTGAATCTCTTCACTATTTAACTCGTCTATGCCTTTCCTATCATTCCAATAGTAGTTCGAAGCAATCGTTAATCTTGAGCGTTATCTATTACTACTTCTTCTTCGCTTAAGTCTCTGGCGCATATTGGAACAGCGGTGATAGGATCAGGGATACACCACGAGTGACGAGTGGTGAAACGAAACGCCAAGCAACTCACAACGAAAACGATCGCATCAAGTGCGGGGAAAATGTTTTTACTAACAACAAGCCCACGCTCAACAACTCCACGATCGATGCGCAACTAACCAACTAACGGCGATGGCAGAAGTATATATCACCCATGAAGTGCCATGCTACTCCATGTGAGTCTCTCCTTCCCCCGTGAGCACACCCGGGCTAACTAAAGGAAAACAAACACTTTCCCACCCCCCCCCCTGCTTCCAGCTCTTCCCGCCTGACCTTACAGTACTTGCGCTTTTCTCCCTGCTTTCCCGAAAGCTCCACGATCCCAAAAATATCGCGCATTCCTGCATTCGCAATGCTTCCCGAACGTCCAAACAAGACGCCTGAAGCCGAACCATATTCCCCCGAAGCCAAAGCGAGTTTCCGAAGACAAACCCATGCCCGGATCCTCAGCACATATCCAAAGTCAGAAAAACAAGCCCGGTCACGGAAGCTATCCGAACAACAAAGGGAGTAACAAGAGAGTATGGCGAGCAGCACCAGTTTCAACGGTATGGTTTTATAAGTTTACAATCGCCCTAACTCCACCGATTTTCCTCTATTAATAAAAACACTCTATATGTAATCTATCTATCGCTGGGGGGGAAGGAGAGGGGGAGAGAGAAAAGGAAGAAAAATAAACAGTATGAGAAGAAAGAAAAAAAAAGGCGCAGGCAAGAATTTACACCTAACTTAGAGGAAAAGTAAATAGGATAAGATGAAGACAGAAAGTTGTGAATTAAACATTCTCACTGTAATAGGACCATTTCATCCTACCGACAAGACTCTATTGTGCATAGTAAACGGAAATTCATAAATCCCCATTCGACAAGGTTAGACCGGGGGTGTCAGGCAGTGTGGGAATATATATATATATGTGCATTCCCTAATCATGACATTTCCTTCGGCTGCAAAGGATGATGTCCAGGTACAATTTCCATGGACAACATGCCCCAGGAGACAAGGAAGGAGATGGACTTCACGAGATGGTATGTCCTAGCCTTCAGGTCGCTCTGGGGGTTGTCAGATCGTGGGGCTTTAGCAGTTCGATCACCCTTGTATGGCCACCCCGAGCTGCGTGCATGAGCGGTGTCATGCCGAAATTATCTCGCTTGTTCGGGTTAACTTCTTGCCGCCCGAGCAGTATTTTAACCACTTCGTCATGTCCATTCTTGGCGGCAAACGAGAGCGGCGTTTGGCCCCAGGAAGTTGGATTGTCGGGGTTGACTTCTCGTCGCCCAAGTAGTATTCGCACCACTCCCTCGTGTCCATATTCGGCAGCACACGAGAGCGGTGTCTGGCCCCAGGAAGCTGGCTCGTCGGGGTTGACCTCTTCCCGCTCGAGCAGTATTTTCACCAGTTCCTCATGTCCACTCCGGGCGGCGTACGAGAGCGGTGTCCGGCCCCGTCTATCTGGCTTGTCGGGGTTGACCCCTTCCCGCGCGAGCAGTATTTTCCCCACTCCCTCATGGCCCATCTGAGCGGCATGCGAGAGCGGTGTTTGACCGTTATTGCTTGGCGTGTCAGGATTGACCTCTTCCTGCTCGAGTAGCATTTCTACCACTCCTTCACGTCCCATCTGAGCTGCATGCGAGAGCGGTGTCTGGCCGTTATTGTCGGGCTTGTTGCGGTTAACCTCTTCCCGCTCGAGCAGTATTTTCACCACTCCCTCGTGTCCATTCCCAGCGGCATGCGAGAGCGGTGTTTGACCGTTATTGCTCGGCCTGTCAGGATTGACCTCTTCCTGCTGGAGGAGTATTTCTACCACTCCCTCGCGTCCCATTTGAGCGGCATTCGCAAGCGGTGTCAGGCCGTTATTGTCTGGCTTGTCGCGGTTAACCTCTTCCCGCTCGAGCAGTATTTTCACCACTCCCTCATGTCCATTCCCAGCGGTATGCGAGAGCGGTGTTTTATCGGAATTATCTGGCTTGTTAGGGTTGACACCTTCCTGCCCGAGTAGTATTTCCACCACTACCTCACGTCCCATCTGAGCGGCATTCGAAAGCGGTGTCTGACCGTTATTGTCTGGCTTGTTGAGGTTAACCTCTTCCCGCTCAAGCAGTATTTTCACCACTCCCGCATGTCCATTCCCAGCGGCATGCGAGAGCGGTGTTTTGTCGGAATTATCTGGCTTGTCAGGGTTGACCTGTTCCTGTCTGAGTAGCATTTCCACCACTCCCTCGCGTCCCATCTGAGCGGCATGCGAGAGCGGTGTCTGGCCGTTATTGTCTGGCTTGTCGTGGTTAATCTCTTCCCGCTCGAGCAGTATTTTCACTACTCCCTCATGTCCATTCCCAGCGGTATGCGAGAGCGGTGTTTTGTCAGAATTATCTGGCCTGTCAGGATTGACCTCTTCCTGTCCGAGTAGTATTACCACTACCTCCTCACGTCCCATCTGAGCGGCATGCGAGAGCGGTGTCTGGCCTTCATCATCCGGCTTGTCGGGGTCGACCTCTTCCCTCCCGAGTAGTATTTTCACAACTCGTTCATGTCCATTCCGAGCGGCCCATTGAAGCGGTGTTCGGCCGATATTATCTGGCTTGTCAGGGTTGACCGCTTCCTGCTCGAGCAGTATTTCTACTACCTCTTCGTGTCCGTTACGAGCGGCCCAAGAAAGTGGAGTACACCCCAAAAAATCTCTCCCGTCGGTATTAGAACATTCCATCTCTATCAAAGCAGTTACAACCTCGGGAATTCCGAAGAACGATGCGTAGTGTAGTCCACTAAACGAGAAATTTGGACCAGAATCCCCTAGATATAGTCCCTCTGCTTGCCTCATAATCAATTGGGTGGATATGTGGCCGTCATATCCTTGTAATAGCTCCAGGGCAAGTGACTGAGTGTGATCTAAGAGTCGCCTCTTCGCATGGACTCCCCAATATAAAGAAGAATATTCTAGAAACGGAGTGTCATGGATGCTGGAAGGGGAATCTGGAATAGCTTTGACCTGTTCGGAATTTAGATAGGTTAAGCAGGCATCGGCCATTGACGAGTGAGGTGTACTGAAAATATGCGGATGGGCGGAAAGATACTCTTGGAGAGTATAGTGGACCAGTCGCACAGTTGATGCCTCTTTATCCACGGTAATAAGCCCTTGGCAGCAGCTCACCAATGTTGACATCGAAGGGACGTTGGCACTATTGAAAACCGTGGAGCCTAGCTCGACTGCTAGGGCATGGCAGAGCTCATTCGCCTTTAACGGGCGTTCTGCATGACTGATCCACATTAAAGCTTCCATACCCAATCTTGATTTGTCCCCACCCTGGGCCTTCATCCGTTCAATTGTGGCACCATAGGCATCTCCCAACCCCAATCCATTTACCGTTCTCCTCAGCCTTTCTCGTCTCCGATATATTGTTGATTCCCCCAAGATTGCGTCGATATTTAAGGAAATGAGGAGAAACCTGAATACAAGTATTAGCGGATGATCTGGGGTGGAATTCTCTGAATCATTGTCCTACGAACATTTCGGAAATATCCCGCGGCATCTTCTCCAGAATGTCTGCCTCTAGACTCTCGTCCATTGCCTCTGGTGTTTCGTCCTCGCCTAACCGAGCATGAAGGTATGTCGTGATATCGTCTTTCTTGGGGCCAATAGATAGACTCATCACTCGTCCGGAAAGGCGCTTCTCGATCTCGGCGCGAATATGCGGCCTTCCGGTCATGAATATTCGGGCGGTAGGGGATTTCTCCAGAACTTGTTTCAGAGAATCAAGGACCCTGAACCGTTGCACACCCACACATTCGTCAAGGGCATCTATGCAGATAAATGTGGGCTGTGAGGATGTAATGGCCTGTAGCATTTTCACGATGTCAACGAGTTGCGGTTGGCATCCACCGATGGCCTTTTTCTGCTTTTGGAAGGGGCGCGATATTTCGTCCGGAACCCGTTCCATTCCGCTGACCATCTGTTTCAGCAGAGAACCCAGCATACTAGTCGCGGACTGCTCCTTTCGGGCTGCGAAATCGAAGTAAAAGCAAGTGATGGCGACATTTTGTTCTCCGGCCTGATCGCATAGGCTGTCTACTACTAGCGAACTAGTATGGCGCCTTATTAGCACAAGCTCACCTCTTCTCTTTTTTGAAAATAGTCCTTGTTACCTGATAAATGTTTTTCCAACCCCCGGATCTCCGTAGCAAAACATAACGGCGGAATCACCTCCACCCTTACCTTCCCCACATCTGCCGCACCATCTCCTGAATTCCTCGGTTCGCAAGACCCATTCCCCGATATTGTTGACTCGGCGCTCACGGACGTCTCGATGCCTTAAACTGGCTTCCAGGGGTGATAGCCACGCTAGGATTTGAGAGCGATCATCGGTAAGAGTATAGTTGTTCCACACATTAAAAGAGTTCGCATTATTGGAGAAGTTGTTACTATTGTTGATGGTATGTTGGGACATCTTGCACCCTTTATTGTTCGTTTTGTTGCAAAGGAAGAGTTACTGAGTATGGTCGTTGATGGTATTTCTGGGAGGGGAAGCAGAGCGGGGTCTAGTTGAAGAAAGGCTGGGGCCTAGTGGTGTTACAATAGCGTAACACACAGCTCCCTCAGGTGCACATTTCCGAGTAAGCCACCAGACAGGATTGAAACCACTATCATTTTGATGCTTATTGTCTCGGTACTGTACTCGAGCACGAGTAGCGCGAGGAGTTTAAATTTACGTAACCTTGGCACGGTTAGTCTACGTATTTCCAAGTAGTAGGTTACGACAATTCGCACAATCCTACTAACTACCCATGAAAACTCCTCGGTACTAGCAGCAGAATAAGCCTAACTAGGTCTATGAACTACTGCAGCCTAGCTAGCCGGCACTGAAAACCCATTTTTTCAGTGGAAACAAAAAACATCATCACAGCTGTTAATATCTCGTATGCATTTTAAATTGAGGTACCGGTATTCTAATTCTCCCCACTCAGTATCGCAGAAGCTGGGCCACTACATCCCCACTTCGGTTCCTGGTAGATCTCAGTCTCTCTCGTCAAGCCAACCGCCCCAGGCAAATTAGCGTACTCGAGTACAAGCCACTGATATGAAGCAAGCGATGGTGCTTTACTCGGTTAGGAAATGCTTGTCTTCGCAAGGGTGGTGGGTGATTATGCAAGGACGCCCACCCACTATTCCACTTTTAGACGCGAATCTGCTACCCGAACGGGTTTTTTGTGTCTTGGGTCAGCCTGCCCACGATATTGTAATAAACGAATACCTTCCACGCCATAGCGAGCAGCGTAGCGAGTCATCCACCAAGATTCTCGCCACAATTTAAATCTGGACTGAGGCTTAGCCAATAACATTTGCTTAAACTTTCAAGTGGCTCGCTGTCTCCATGGCGTGGAAGACGTTATTTCGGGCAGAAAAAAAAAACTGCTGAACTAACATGGCGGCTAGCAAACCTTGGGTCTGGAAAGATCGAACAAAGTGCGCATAGAGCTTGAGAGCACCACGGCCCAATAAATCACCGCATTGGTGATCATCTGCCTCTTCTTTGTAGGCCGAGAGGCAAAGGATTGTGCGGTGACAAAATTAACCGAACAAGCTTGAACACTCATGATTTTTGACCCCGATATCGACCAGCAAAAATGATTAAAAAAAATCCATAGCCGTAGTCGGCACTTAGTATCATGAGCAGCAGAAGAAATTGGGTTATGATGTATCGGTTGTGTGGTAATGACTTTTTTGGGAGGGCTTGTTGTGGAGGCATGTGGAGGCGATCAGTCGCTGCGGTCTCCCGGGGGTTCGGTTACTAATTGTGTCAACACACAATAGATCAGCTAGAAGTGGAGCCCTCTCCTGGATCATACTTGCAGATGACATGACCTTCACGACCATACTTGTTCGCTCGCTAGCGATCAAACTCAATTCACATAGCAGTCTATCATACCACACCGTATTAATTCCAATCCCACTGACAATAGGCCATATAAACGAAACCGCCATTTATCCAACTTTCTCTCCCTCTTCCGACTTACTAGCGGAAGGGACAGTACGGTACCGTATCTTCGGTCTCGCTATTTTCAACCTAGATGGGAGCATGCCTAGTGAGGGAGTTGGAAGAGCTAGTATTGCACTTCCTTGGCAGCTCCTTAAATTGAATAGGAAAGAGCTTTGTATTGTTGAGTAGTCTTGCGGCCGAAGCCCCCAGAAAATCATTTCCACCGATCCCAGAACCTGCGATTAGAGTGGTGATTATTCGACGGCATTAACCCGGCCTCTACCCTGAGAGCATAGCTGTCACTGAGTACAAGCTAAGGTGTATCCAGCTTGTTTTTTTTCCTTCTTTTCAGCAAGTATGTTTCATGCCATCAAGTTGATTGTGAGATGAGTGAGATTAATGGATGGCATGAAGAGCATTTCTGCTAGGCTCCCATTCTCCACAAATGACTATAATGGGGGGAGCTAAGGTATACAATACCAGGTCGTACTATTCATTAAGCCATACTATTTGTATCAACCAGTCCTGCGTGGTATGGTATGGGTTTATATAGCTCACAATCGCCTCAAGAATGTTTGCTCTATTCCCCACCGGTTTTCCTCTATCAATAAAAACACTCTATATGTGGCTTATATCGCTTGGGGAAGGGAGGGGGAGAGAAAAGGAAGGAAAAAGGTAGAATTAGGGAGGGGGGAAAGGTGCGGGCAAGAATTTACACTGAGAGGAAGAGTAAATATGAGAGGATGAAAATTGGAAGCTATAAAGGAAACCTTCTCATAGTAATAGAACTACCGCACACTACTAACTAGATTATTTTACATTGTAAACATAAAGCCATGAATCTTCGTTCGACAGAGGTAGGTCGGGGGTATCAGGCGGTGTGGAAATAAATATATGTGTATTCTCATCTCATGGGATTTCCATCGCCGGCAAATAATCATGACTAGGGACAACTTTCCATAGACAACATGCTCTAAGAGGCAAGGAATGGGGTGAATGTCATGAGATGGTGTGCCTAAGCCTCAGGTCGCTCTGGAGGCTACCGCTTCGTGAGCCTTTAGCAGTTCGATCACCCTTGTACGGCTGGACCTAGCTGCGTGCATGAGCGGGGTTAAGCCGTCATTATCTGGCTTGTTGGGGTTGACCTCTTCCCGGCCGAGTAGTGTTTCAACCACTGCCTCATGTCCGTGCTCCGCGGCAAACGAGATCGGTGTTCGGCCCAATAAAGTTGGCTGGTCGGGATTGACATCTTGTCGCTCTAATAATTTTTTCACCACTCCCTCGTGTCCATACTTGGCAGCATACGATAGCGGTGTTTGGCCCCAGGAAGTTGGCTTGTCGGGGTTGACCGCTTGCAGCTCGAGCAGTACTTTCGTCACTCCCTCATGTCCATTCCAGGCGGCATACAGCAGCGGTGTTCGGCCGAAACAATCTGGCTCATTGGGGTTGACCTCTTCCTGCCCGACTAGTATTTTCACCACTGCCTCATGTCCCATCTGAGCGGCATGCGAGAGCGGTGTTTGGCCCCACCAGTCTGGCTTGTCAGGGTTGACCGTTGCTTGCTCGAGTAGTATTTCTACTACTTCTTGGTGTCCATTGCGAGCAGCCCAAGAAAGAGGAGTGCGGGCCCAAAAATCTCCTTCGTTGGCATCACAACATTCCATCTCTATCAAGGCAGCTACAAGCTCAGAAATTCCGAAGAACGATGCGTGGTGTAGTCCACTAAACTGGAAATTGGTACTAGAATGCCCTAGAAATAGTTCCTTTGACTCTCTTAAAAGCAATCGGGTGGATATGTGGCCGTCATGTTCCTGTAATAGCTCTAGGGCAAGTGACTTGGCGCGGTCCGAGAGCTGCCTTTTCGAATGGACTCCCCAGTATACAGAGCAGTATTCTAGAAAGGGCGTGTCATCGATGCTGGAAGAGGAATCCGCTGTAATAGCCTTGACATGATCGGAATTTAGATAGGTTAAGCAGATCTCTGCCATTGACGAGTGAGGTGTACTGAAAATATCGGGGTGGGCGGAAAGATACTCTTGAAGAGTGTAGTGGACCAGCCGCACAGTTGATGCCTCTTTATCCACGGTAATCAGTCCTTGGCAGCAGCTCACCAGTGTCGATATTGAAGGAACATTGCCGTTATTGAAAGCCGTGGAGCCTAGTTCAACCGCTAGGGCGTGGCAGAGCTCATTTGCCTTTAACGGGCGTTCTGCATGACTGATCCACATCAAAGATTCCATACCAAGTCTCGATTTATCCCCACCTTGCACTTTTATCCGTTCGATCGTGGCATCGTAGGCATCTCCCAATCCCAATCCATTTGTCATTCTGCTGAGCCTTTCCCGTCTCCTATATATTGTAGATTCTTCCAAGATTGCGTCAATATTTAAGGAAACGAGGAGGAACCTAAGGAGACCTATTAGCTGATGATCTGGGGTGGAATTCTCGGGATGATTGCCCTAACTTACATTTCCGAAATATTCTCCGGGATCTTCTCCAGAATGTCTGCCTCCAGACTCTCGTCCATGGCATCTGGCGTTTCATCCTCGCCTAGCCTAGCATGAAGGTATGTGGTAATATCATCTTTCTTAGGGCCCACAGATAGACTTATCCCTCTTCCGGCAAGGCGTTTTTCGACTTCTGCCCGAATATGGGGCCTTCCGGTCATGAATATTCGAGTGGTAGGGGACTTCTCCAGAACTTGTCTCAAACAATCCAGCATTCTGAGCCGTTGCACACCCACACATTCGTCAAGGGCATCAATGCAGATATAGGTAGGCTGTGATGATGTGATGACCTGTAGCATCTTCACAATATCAACGAGTTGCAGTCCGCATCCACCAATTGCCTTTTTCTGTTCTTGGAAGGCGCGCGATATTTCCTCAGGAACCCTTTCCATTCCGCTGACCATCTGTTTCAGTAGAGAGCCCAGCACACTAGTCGTTGACTGTTCCTTCCGTGCAGCGAAATCGAAGTAAAAACACGTGATGGCGACGTTCTGTCCTCTGCCTTGATCGCAAAGGCTGTCTACCACCAGCGAACTAGTATCACGGCTTATTAGCACAAGCTAAGCGCCTTTCACTCCCGAAATAATCTTTCCTACCTGATAAATGTTTTGCCGACTCCCGGATCTCCGTAGCAAAACAGAACGGCGGTATCGCATGTGCCCTCATCTTTCCCACCCCGGCCGCACCATCTCCTGAATTCCTCGGTTTGCATGACCCATTCCCCAATATTGTTGACACGGCGCTCACGGACGTCTCGATGCCTTAAGCTGGGTTCTAAGGGTGATAACCACGCTAGGAGTTGGGACCGATCATCGGTAAAAGTATAGTTCGACACATTAAAAGAGTTTGCATTATTGGAGAAGTTGTTACCATGGTTGCCGGTACATTGAGACATCGTTCACCCTTTATTGTTCGTTTCGTTGAAAAGGAGGAGTTACTAGGTATGGTCGTTCATGATATTCAAGGGAGGGGGAAAAAAGAGGGGTCCGGCTGAAGAAAGGCCGCTGCCACCATGCCATAGCTAGCGCCCGGCATAGCGAGCCATCCACCAAAACACTAGCCACTATTTAACTCTGGACCGAGGTTCTGCCTATCACATTGCCTGAACTTCTACGGTAGATGGCTCGCTATCCCGGGCGCTCGCTATCCCTTCGTTTGATTTCGTCGTTTTCACTAAGGGCGGCAGCCGCATGCTAGTGTGGACCTAAGATGTGGTGTGATACTTAATCTAGAAAAGATCGGAGTTCTGAATGTGTATTAGATAAGTTAGGAGATGACAAAGTAAGTGCAAAGGAAGTATACTGGTAGGCATGACAGACTGAACCGAACAGGAGACTTTGTATTGTCAACAACTATTTGTTAAACCAGATACTAGCTTTCATGAAATAAGGTAAAACAATAGTCCTTGCAAAGAGGGACTTTACAAGACGAGCATAAAAAAGAAGTGAAATCCTTTTGTTTCCCCTGACCCCTCAGCTTCTCCCGGATACTGTCTGACAAATCTCCTCCCTGCTTTACATAGCGGCAAAAGAAACAATGAAACTGCTTTCTTCCTTCATCCCTAATCAAAGTGTGCTTTCCTGGAAGGTTTCTCGATAGTGGGAGCTTTGTATGTTTCGTCACATATCCTTGATTCAAAAAACCTAAGTGTTAGCTAATTTAAGACTTTAAATAAAGGATAAGGTAACGTTTGATATTTCTGAGAAAAAGAGATTCAGGATATGGTAAGAACTAGAATAATTGAACCTAATGCTAAGATGTCTGAAATTGCCTCTTCAGTAGAGAGAGAGAAATAAAAGACTGAGCCTAGAATTTGTGACTGCTTTAGCTGATGTATGTGAAAAAAAAAAACGTGAATAAGTACAAAAGCTTACTAGTGAAGGCAACTCCAACGTCTTAGCATAGTTCAGTTCTTCCAGTTCTTACAGCAGTAGCATATACTGCATGGTGTCAAATTAACGTGAACACTTGTACCCAGCAACCAAGTACATAGCCTGAAAATCGGTGGGTGTATTCCCCTCAATAGCCACCAGAGCCAAATTATACAGCCAAGTGCTCACTCTCATACCAGCACACTTTCACTCTGAAAGCATGGTTAAGCAGATTTGATTTTTTGTTGTTGAGGTTGCCCAAATTGTTATTGCTGGTTTTATGTTGGAGTACCGTATTTACTCGCTCGATTTGCTAGCTCCAAAATCCTTGTATATCATGACATCGCGCGAGATCAGCTTGTCCTACAAAGTTAATTGAATTGTGAAAGCCGGTTAATGAGATCCAACACAGCCAAATGACTCATGTTAAACTGTGTCAGGAAAGCACCAACCCCTTTTAAGAACCTCCGTCTCTGGGTCCGGAGATTAACCACCAGTGGAGTTAGCGAATCGAATGAGTAAATACAGTATGTGGTTGCGAGGTATAAGTGTTCGGGTTAATTTGACACCCGGCGGTAACTCTAGATGACAAGAGGTTAAGGAAGGAAGGATACCTCTACGGCGACTTGAGTGGTTGTTGCCTAAGGGTATCGTTCCTGGGCAATGTCGCCTATTGGCAGGAGGGATCGGGGTAGTGGAAACCAGCGCTTCCAGCTCTACTGCTCGGGTAGGATTTAGACTTTGATAACCTGAAAAGGTTAAGTCATGAGCGAGTTGAATCCGAAAATTGCGATGATTTTGGAGATGAGACTGAGGGTGGGGGGGTGCAGCTGGGGGGGAGGGTGCAGGTCGGAGGGAGGGGGCAGGTGGGGAAGCTGTTGAGATCTTCACAAGTGTCCAGGCATTTATGACACTCGTATCCAAAAGCCAGAAGAATACTGGCATCCAAACTCGACTAACTCTTAGTTGTGTAGCATAGTAGCTCCGATATTGATCAGCTAAATCGACTGCGTTCATATGGTTGTTGTAATCAATAGCAATTTTGGGGGTAGAAAGTGTAGCGATAGGATTGTCTCCAAAGAAGCGAAGGATGTTTTGGTGGTTTGAGTTTGTGATACGTGGTCGGCGACCCCTCTTCTCTGTGTAGTTCTCTGGCCTTTGACTAATAGCATGTACTGTACTCATAAACCGAACAAGATTATTATCTTGCCAGAGACAGACTATAACCTCGCGCTGTACCACTCGACTAATAGTATTTAGTGGAAAGGTAGGTTTTTTTTTGCCAAATTTAAATTCTTTGGGATACTCAGCTGAGGTTGGACGAGAGGTACCACAGGCCCCAATACCTTGATCCCTAAGTGCCTTTAAGAGCAAGATATTGGTAAAGTAGTTATCCATATATATGGTAAAAAATAATTGGTTGAACGGCAAGGTACATGCGAGCTGGTAAACGGCGCAGGAGGTAGGGCTAAGTTTAAGTGGACCGGAATAAAGGCTGGAATTCAACTCGGCGAAGGATTCTGCACGGCTTGTGAAGAGAAAGGAATATGTGTAGCCATGATCGCATAGGGCTAACACTTTGTATCCTTGAGGAATCGGCTTTCCTCTAATAAGTGTTGTCTGAACTGACCTTCCAGTAAACTGGATCATCATCTCATCCACAGCAACCTCACTCGCAGGCACCAATAAGGCTTGGTACTTTGTATCTAATAGATTGGCCAAGGGCTGAAATTTCTCATACCATTGAGCTTGTGGGAGGTGTTGGTAAGGCGGAGAAATATTAAAGTATCTCTTCAACTGCTCAAACCGATTTTGAGAGAGATACATTCCAATTCTGTAGTATGGGAAGCTATCATCATGCTTCCAATAGTCTGAAACCTGGGAGGATGGAAATACACCCATATAGACGATAATCCCAAAAAATATTTTCAACTCAGCTGGGCTGGTGGATTTCCATGGACGCGATCCAGCATTACCGGCACCTTTGAAGGAAGCGTAATGGTTGGTATTCTCTGCAAGCAGTTGAAATATGGAGTCGTCAAAGAAGAGCTGAAAATAATCCAATGCGCTTCCATTCACATTGAACTCTGGTGGATAGCATGCGACCCGAGTATGCTTTTGCTCAACCAGAGGTTGAAATTCCGGCACAAGAGGTAGAGTGGGTAGTGGTAGAGTAGCTGCTATTCGGGATCGATGTTGTGGTCGGCGCCCCCTTTCCTGACCCTCTTCCTCAGGCTCATCCTCAGCTTCCTCTGCCTCTGGTTCTTCGTGGTCTGCCCGCGCAGTTGCGACATACTCCTCCATTCGTGCACACTATTAAACAACAATAGATAGCGGTGCACAACGGATCCAATCCTTAGTTACCGTACGACACAAGACTTTAATTGGTACGAACAATGTAGATATATAAAAGATATCAAAGAACAATAAAGAATATGAA
>Ga0307509_10008079_pt1 | contig 13508 bp, 17 predicted proteins | sample 10_EM_MG_FD_202245 | JGI IMG/M metagenome (GOLD analysis project Ga0307509, IMG submission 202245) | Populus trichocarpa ectomycorrhiza microbial communities from riparian zone in the Pacific Northwest, United States - 10_EM | ecosystem: Host-associated > Plants > Roots > Unclassified | place...
ACGGGGAATTTGATTGGGCGACTCGGTATGGCGTGGAAACTGGGCTGGTGCGGATCAGCGTTGGGATGGAGGAGACGGCGATTCTCCTTCGTTCGTTCGAAACGGCTTTGAAGGCTGCCGAAGCTGTCCAATTGTCCGCAGTCTGAAAGTCTTTTTTTTCCCATTTCCATTCGTTATCCTAGTCGACGCATCTATTGATTGTCGCTCATATCTGCATTCAGCATTCGGTTTTCACTCATCCGCATCCTCCAACAGGACTTTTTTTCATGTGCATGTATATGTATTCCCTCATTAACTTTGTATCCAACTACATCAACATTCATCATCTATTCCAATCCTCCAACAGGACTCGTTTGCATGTACATTTATACCCTCCATTATATTTTTGTATCCAACTACAACCCGTGTTTATGCTTATCCCCAATATACACTTATCTAGTACCACTTTCATTCCTTTAGGTGCGATTCAGAGTTTGTCCCCTAATATAAAATGGTAATGCGATTGAGTTGCACTTGGAGAAAGGCCATATAATTGGACGCGTAGATTAGATTAGATAGTGCGAAGATCCTTTTTGGTTTCCAAGACAGTTACTCTTTCTTTCATCTACTACGACATTCTGTGCATCTACCTGTATACTTATTCAACTCACGTACAATTCCTGCGAGCCAGTTCAAGACCCCAAGACTAGCCGAATCACCAGACATATCCCTCCCATGTCTCTCTCAACCTACACCACGTCAAGCGGTCAGTCATCCTGCTTCAAGAAATCAACATCTTACACCAATTTGAACTTTATTTATTTTGGTGCACAGGGTTTCTACTACCATCAATACACTCAGCTCCTCCCTTTTTCACGTCAGGTCACGAATTGTTCAAGTATGATATCCAACCGCGCTGAAATGCCTTATATATATATATCTAGAGAACAGCCAAATCCTACCACACGATCGACCGCAACTGAGCAATGGATTCACCTCATCTTGACCTATGCCCGTCACAGGAGGTTGTTCATCTTGCGCATGGAGGATGCTGAAACGGAGGCGAGCGATTGGGCAGAGATTTTGCGGAATGAGCGTATCAATCGTGAGTTATCCGTTGCTCTTTTTTTTTTATTCTGTGACTCTCTCATGGGACGAGTACAGGAAAGATAACCCCGAACCATTTGTCGAATATAATGGTGGCTATGACGGAAACAAACCTTGCAATCTATGAACCACCAAAGCAAACACGTTCAGTATTGATATACTGGCGCTTACCTGAAGAATGGGCCGAGGTCCTCTACGAATGGGTGCGCACATGCAGTGTCTAAAAACCACCTGGAATGCATTTTTCTTATTGTGACTTTTTCCTAGGTGGTTGACTCTGGGCAACTGAATACGATCATGACTTTCTACGATATCACCGATCCTCCAGTAGAATCAGAGTTAACGAACATTCCAGTGCCGTTGCTTCGTAAAGCAATCGGTATTCTTGGAAAGACAGGCCGCTCCCAGATGATTGCCATTGCGGATGGTGAAGGTGTACGGTTTTTGGCGAAATCTAAATGATTTGTATTGTGGAATATATCGCATTTATCGAAACTCGGACATTGGAGCGCTTCCAGTCTCAAGTTAGCATGAAGCTGGTCTTATTACATGTACCCGCACTTGCTTCGCTTTTTCTTAACCTTGAGACCCATGTGCTAGTAATTCGTGTCTCCGTGTTTTATTGAGGGATTTCTGGGATGATTTTTCGACCAGTCGAGGCGTAGGACATGGGTCATGTACCGCTTGAAATTGAAAATTGAAACGATGTCTACATTCAAATGGAAAAAAGTAACCTATTTATAATAATCTACATCGATAGGGCCGGATAATGGTAATTTGAAGAAGGGCCAGCGGAATCTACAAGATCTCCAGAAATTTAATATACTGCAATTGGGTAATCGGTGTAACCTTTAGCCCAGTTGTCGTCGCCCGACTTGGTCTGCAAATGTTGGATATCGGGGATGTTGTCCAGGGGCTTTCCGTGCTCAACACGTTTCACCAGGTCGGGGTGCGTGATCCAGTTGAACCCGATACAAATAGCGTCGACCTTGCCAGATGCTATGAGCTGCTCGCCCTCTTCGGGTAGGATGCCACCATTGAGGATCAATTTGGCATTCTTGATATATGGACGGTAGCTCTCGAGGATATCATGCGATGTCGCACGTTTCACGCCTGATGGTGTTTGTCAGGATTCAATTCAAAACGTCCATCGGGAATACTTACCATCGAACTCAACATCGAGAGGGCTCGGTTGGTAGCGAACGAGCGCGAAGTATGCGAGGTTTAACTTGTCGGCTTCGGTGATAAAGTAAGAGTAGGTATCTAGAGTCTCTTGGAGCGGCATTCTATACAAAGGGAAGTTCAGCGTACAGTCCAAGAATAAAGAAATATTCAAAAGAAAACATACCCTACATCGTTGTAGCCGCCTGCAGGGCTGAGTTTGACGCCAACGTCTGGGCCAAAGACTTCTGTCAACGCCTTCAACACTTCCAACCCGAACCGAGAGCGGTTCTCAGGACTTCCACCCCATTTATCTGTGCGTTTGTTCGCGGTACTATCGAGGAATTGGGTGATGAGGTACCCATTGGCGCCGTGAACTAGAAGATAGATCATAAACATTGAAGGTCAACAAACTGAGAAGAAAGTCACATACGTTCGACACCGTCAAACCCAGCCTTTTTGGCGTTGATTGCGGCCTGCTTGAACTGCTGGATGACGACAGACGGATCTTCGATGGCCGTTGGCTAATCGTCATTTAGTATTAACGTTTTTCGTAGAGTAAAAAGAGATCGAACGTACTGTGACGTATCCAGGCTGACCAGGCAAATGACGGAATTTACCGCCCCTGGCACTAATCGCGGATGGTGCGTAAACGGGCTGTAAAGGTGACACTATCAGCGCTGCAATCACCATAAAGATTTAAAACTCACCACTCCTGCGAGGTTTTGCTCGGGGGCATCTGGATGAGAAACTCGGCCGACTGTGGATAGTCGTCAGACAGATATAATAGATTTTGTCAACAACTTTTGCTTACGATGCCACAACTGATAAGGTAAAACTTGTCAGCTTCTATGAGCAATTTTAATAAACCTTTAATTTACCTGAGCGTAAATCTTTCCTCCGGCAGTGTGCACTGCGTCGGTAATATCTTTCCAGCCAGAGACCTGTTTTTCGTCCCAAATTCCAGGCGCATGTGGCCATTCCGTGCTAAATAGAAAGAAAAATATTATGAGTCTGTCCTCCGATCGAATGAAGATGAAGGTGTACTTACCCTTGACGAGTGACCAGAATACCCTCAGTAACGATCAAACCAACACCACCCTGGACGCGTTGCACATAATACTCCTTCATGATCTCGCTTGGGTAGGTGTTTGGGGCGCGATTCCTGGTAAGCGCCGACATCACGAATCGGTTCTTTAGGGTGATACTCCCGACTTGGAGAGGAGCGAAGAGAGCTTTTGCGGACATTTCGAGTATTCGAGGAAACAAATGTTGAGTGAGGAGAGGGAGATTTGGATTTTGTTGGCCTTCATCGTGACAATTCCTTGCTTTTATATATGTGCAGCAAAGATCGAATCCTGGAGTAATCTGAACGGCTTGGTTATGGTGCAACTACAGTTGGTAAGCTGTGGTTAGTAGCAAATCAAGCGATGCCGTGTATGCCGCTCTTACAAATCGCGTAAACATGATGACGTTACACCAAGTGTCATCAATGTCAGGCGCTGGAGGGCTTACATCGTCAAAGTAGTGAGGTGACTTAAGGGTCAATAGAAGGGGCCTGGAGAATTCTCAACTCTACACCAAATTATTTTGGTGTCACGGCGTTCGTACCTGGAGGGTTTTTACTTATAAGTACGATGAGAGCTCAGAGATTTAAACTTCAGGCGAAGCCCTGCATCAAAATTTCTAGAGTAAGCTCCAGCTTGAGAAAACTCGCTCCTCTGACACAATGACAAATCAGATGCCAAACTTAGACTTTTACAGATATCGAATTCGATGCGTTCCTACAACGGTTAGCAGCAGGGAAATAGTAGATCTCAAGTTACATTATTCAAGACATCATTAATAAAACTCACAAACACTATTTCCCAAAAAAGGGAAAGCGATCATCCAGTGCTGATTAAAAATTCCAACTGGGCGTTGACTGGGCGCCAATTATATATATTGTTCCGAAGGACTTCAAGGACTCGGAGACATAGCATCTAGTGCTAGAAGTCGTTACCCTATTCGACCAAATGTTGGCCCAGGTAAAGGGTAGAAAGAAACAAAGAGTTTCGGACTGGAGTTCGCGTATGTCAAAACTTCAATCGTTATGTCCGGTGCATATCGAATGGCTCTGCTGCAAGCTTTTTCCACTCAAGATGAAGGTTTATTGTACTTGAGTTACTCTGCACACTGTAAGTATCCCTCAAATACTTCTGGGTTTATTTGGCGTGCTCGAAACTTCAACGTAGCAACCTTAAAGGTATTTCATCGGTTTCGTTAGTCTCCGACGGCTTAATTCATTATACATTTCGCTTCGAAAATAAGGAATGTCATTTAGATTGATAAAAGGAGTGTCAATTAGAAAGCTTATGAAAATTCCACCCAAAATTCCGGCCTTGTTTTTTTTGGCATTGTCGCAGTGAGTAATGTTCCGGATCCCCTCGATACCGCTTTCGTAGTAAGAATACGCCTTCCGAAGTCATCTCGGCTGTCATGACCTACGCCGGCTGTCTGATAGCATTTTTCACGGCGACATGGTATTTTTTGTTCGCTAAATATCTCCTTGTTAGCTCAAAGATTTGTAAGGTGATCCTATAATCTTACTGTAGGCCGTATCAACATCCCAGAGCATCACACCACCAAACGACGAGTACTTCTTTTGTGTAGCTCGCGCAACGGTTATCAGGTCATGGCTCGACAGGTGTCCATCCGTGCCTCGGGCGGCCACAGTGCCCAGGTATACCTTGATGTTGTTATTAAGTGACCGTGTCTTCGCCCAATGGTCCCTGCAAAATTTGAGTTTGGATGGCATTATGGTGAGATGGAATATAAGTTACCAGGTGTCCATGTTGAATTCCTAGTAAATTTGTATTCAATACATTTAGCTTAGAAGAATAGCTTAATACCACTCACATTCGGATCCGTAACCCGGCAATAGTTGTTGTCTGTGGATCATTGGCTCAGAGATGGGGTTAAATGTGGGCCAATTAACACACTCACAAAACTGGACATAAACAGCATCGAAGAAAGCGTGGTTGAGTGCATACCCAATTTTGTGATCAGGGAATGGACATTGGGGTGCCGCCGTCACGTAATAGCTGGTCGCGAGATACAATCAACCAAAAAGAAACCAGTGCGAGCGAGTATGAAATACCGTTTTTTCGCTTTATCTGTAAACGACCGAAGTGCGTTGACGAAGTTGGTATAATAAGCAGGTGAGCCGTTCTCGATATTCAAATCAACGCTGAGTTGAAGGGAAGCGTAACGTTAACTCAATAATAGGCGACGGAAGACAGAACTTTCAAGGATTACTCACCCATCCAATATAACGCTTCCGAATGGGCGGAATGATCCCTCTAATTAAAATATTAATTCTTGTTCGGAACTGGAGCAATAGAGTCGGACACACTTCCTCCTGCAAGCCGGTTTCAGCAGAAGCGGGGAGCATGTCAAGAATTAACCCATACCTAAGAACATGTCCCAGATAGTTTTGGCAAAGCCAACTGCTTCAGCTGGCGTACTGAACCCCACGTCTGCATTGGCCCCACCCAGGCTAAGTGTGATGATTTTCCCCTTTGCCTGGCATTTTCGAATATCGGATGCCATGAAGGTACAGTTGGCTAGGTTTGTGCCCGGAAAGGAACCGGATTTCTCGTAATTACACATCTACGATAAAAAAAATGATGATCAACTGCAGCCCAGAATTTGGAATTCAAACAATTGATCATACATTTGCGAAATTTATCACAGGTTTACCTCCTTTTCCGAAGAAAACGGTTAAGAAACTCAAAGGAATAACATTGATGGTGTCATCATTACAGTAGAAACCGAGCCTGGATGGAGCTCATGTCAGTGTGGCACGGCGTTAATTATAAAGAAACATAATTCCTCACCTCTGCTGATGCCCTCCCGAATTTTGCCCCCAGTAGCTAAGATGAATCATCAGTATTTCACAGTAGAAGAGGAAATACTACAAACGTAGCCAACTGCAGGATAAAGAGATAAGCAAATGGATCAACGAAAGAAGGGAACGAACATACATTGTCATTCCTATTGTTGGAAAATGCTTTCACCTCATTTGCCATGCACAGAAACAGGCAGAGCGTCGCAAGGGTGGTCAGGTTACACGCAGTACGCATAATGCCCACGAGGATCATCGAAAAGCGGGGCACGTTTACATTCAGTGGATTTAAAATTACACCTTTAAAGCAGAGATCAACAAGTTGGCACCGACATCGGTATAGACTTCCGAAAACGATCTTCGCGGTTCTGCGGGGAATGTTTGATCGTGTCGTTGGGGAACCGATACCACGCACGATCCTCGCAGAGGCGTTGGAAAAGCAGGTAAGTAGCTCTTAGATCCGCCCCTTCGTGATAAAATTGGCCGCTTCACTCAGTCTAATCTGCAAAAAAATGTTTAAGTTGCCGTTCACGCACGATCTTCGCAGTCGACAGGGGTAACCCCGCTGTACCGTGACTACCGTGATCACCTGCACTTTTTAACTCAACTTTTGACCAAGAGTTTCCTAGCTTGACGCCACAAGGGCAGAAACGTCATCAATGAGCATTGATCTTGAGCAATTAAGCAGACCAAGAGCAACTCTGGTCATACCAGGTGGAGACGCGAAAAGAAATATCGCGATCCATGCAACAAATAAGCAATTAAAGTATGATGAAAGTCGAATCTGGGCTTACATGGCCCGGTGTCGGAAGATCGTCGGGACTAGGTGGAAAGCTCCCAGCGTCCAGCGTCCATAAGTACAGAGTAGGAGAAATGATATGTAGTAGGCCGCAGAAATAACAAGAATTTGAGTCCTAGCGCCCCACCGCATTGGCAATAGTCACCATACAACACAACATTGCCTGGACGTCGCTGCCGACCAGAAGAGGTGAAGTTTGAACACATTGTCCGGCGGGCCCTTTTCGCATCTTTTATTCATGAAAAGATAATTTTTCTTTTCCAATTTTACCCTCAAATAGGTTATACAGGTTTCTTTTTGAGGTTCTTATTGCTATTCCAGCCTCTGAGTGGTCTCTAGGATCCGACTAATCAGAGGGGGTGCATTTAGACCTGTTCTACATATTTCCTTTACACCAGCCTGTTGCACGCAAGCTGTATAATTAGTAAGGAGTTGAGTAGATGTACTATCCTGTACCGAGGACAACACGTATCACATTCACAATAATCGAGAATTATCATGTAGTCTATTTTTTACTCACCTAGTTTGCTCAGATATTTAACAAGCCTTAGCTACGTAGCAGCCCCGACTTCAAATCCACAACTCATCGCTGTTTTTTGGAGGTTCTCATGTGTCAAGACACGTCCCCTCACGCTCTTCTCCGAGTCACATCTTTTTGAAAATTGACAGGAATAAGTCGTCGATTCGAATTCGGGGCTACTACTCTATACCTAGCTAATTAACTTATAAAGCCTGAATAATCTGGGTGAGTAAAATCAGACTACGTGATCATTGATGATACGATTTATTGATTCATGTGATACATTTTGTCCAGCTACAACGGATCAGGTAGAGATTTTTCGAGCAAAGCGCATGACACTGCGCATCCCTTGGATCCAATTATTCGCTCTCCTACTCCCTACGGTATTGTCGTCTTTTGTTTGTACGTCAAGGTTATTAATATCTCAAAGACGACTGTTATTCAAGATTTCTTGGCTGATTTTTCGCTCGGGCCATTTAAGTGGGCGATGCTCGGCCTCCGTCAATCCTTTCGTGTGAAGTCAACCCTTCATCAATGACATCATGGTGATCATCTAATTAATTCCGCAGCAGTTTCTTTTGCTTCTTCCGCTTTCGCCTTCGGAATCTTCAGGTCATAGGAGATATAGGCCGCCGCCAAATCTTGAGGATCTGATCCACTCAAACCCTCAGTTTGTCGTCCCCATAATATCGCTCGGTCTCGTCAGCCCAATCATCATGCCCCCTGACCTATTGTCCGGCACCGTCGATATACATTTCAAAAACCTTTCTGCCGGTGTCAAGGTTCCAGGATGGGATTTTTTTGAGGTTGGAGAGCAAACGGGGGACGACCCCATCAGTGTATGTCTCGAACCAGTTGAGCGTCTTGCAAATCCAGATGGTACTCAGTCATGGTGGCCGTAATGACGTTTGATTCCCTAATCTAGAGGAGGATTGGCATTCCATCCTGATTTAACTGAAAACCCCCTCAGTGGGCGCCGCAGCAGTTATCTCCGTTGAATGAGGGTTAAAGAAGAGAGAGCTCTTCGTGGGTGCACGTTTTACGGCGGGAGTTGTTTAGTCAAAAGCACACGTTAAGGTAATAGGGCTTACGTTAAAACGACGATGATCATGTCTACCCCTTAGGGGAAACGAGTGTCGGACGGCGAATGACTTCGTTCAATAGATCGAGGCCAAATTCAAGGAGTCCAAGTATCGGTCGGAGATAATCCGAACCCCACAGCTTCAAGTTGTACATCCTACCTCCCGCCTATTCAGTCACCAAATGTTCATGCGCTCCCATGCCTGCCACGGTTATGTGGGATGCACTGGCTTGTCTCAAAATTCTGGATGTGAGGGGATGTACTGAATGAAGGAATTATTTCATGCAGTGGCCCTTATTGCCTCCCCATTTCGCCCAGCAAATCTGGGGGTTGCTAGGTTTTACCTCCGGGTTACTGTTGGCAAGGGCGTTTGCCCCAGAAAGTCGGTCTTGACAAAAGGGTTCGGGTTGGAAAACCCAAAAGCGAGACGGTAGGTGGTGACGATGGTAGTACTGACCCACGGAGGGATACAAGATGATGGTGGTTGACTACGCGGGATTCGCTGTGGGGTAAGATATCGCAGTGGTTCTTATATACCCCAGGCCAGGATCTAATGAATGAGGTAATCAACCGTTGGACGAGTTTGGTGGAGCCGTGGAGGGCAGGGAATCGTATACTTAATGGATGGACAAGAGAAGGTCAAGGTATAACAAAGAACTCGATGCCGGCCTTCCAAGCATACGCCCGATTAACCAATAAATGTGCGCCAACTAGAAAACCTTACCAGGAAGACATAGAGATATGAACTTCGAACGTCATTTCTTCCTTGGTTTCTAATCCAGTGAGCCGGGGAAAACATCCACGGACATGATCATGACGGATGCGCCTCTCATGGACACTCTCTTGAAAGTTGCTCGAACACTTCAGACACAGGCACAAAACAACGTGTCTGAGGGAAGAAAACCCTGGGTGGGTTAGCAGAACGTCGAGGGCCTCGAAATACACCGCTTTTCGATCAAAAATGCTACCCAAACTGGTATTATCATTGAACCGCGAAAAAAACATTTTTTCGCGGTTCAAAGCGTTGCAATTGGCACTGCGAGGAAGGCGGGTGGACGAAATGGTGTGGGTCGACGGACTCACTGAGTATAAGCTGTAGAACGGTCCAGTTGGGGGTTTGGGCAAGATTCAAAGGGAGAGGCTGGCATCCGTCAAACCACCCGGCTCCTACTTCAGAAAAAAAAATTGAATGCGTGTCAAAAATCATAAATTAGCTATGCTGGACTGACGGTATGTTTTGATGCATAGCTGGGTAAGTGATGATCCACATGACGGTATTAACTGGAGGAGTTTTGAATATTCCTCCACGCTTTGGATGAAAGCGCTTAGCGATTTGACGGTTGATAGTGCGCACTCACGGGAAACGTGTCCTGTAGGTTTCGCACCGAGCATCGCCATTAAAACGTCTGCGTGAGTAAAGCTCACAGATTCGAAGCGTCGTGGGAAGAGGAAGGGACGACAGGGGACAGGGGATAAACGAACGAGGGAAAGGTTAAAGTCTTTGATCTGTGTCCCATGTAATAGGTCCAGGGGCAGGTTTTTGAACCGATTCAGAGATAAAGATGTAAGCAATGGGTTTTGGCAGACGGAATGAAACGCGCATGAGAAATCCTCGTTCGGCGTCAACCAATCAAAGTGGCATTGTTCATGCGGCTCCAGTGGGACATCTGCTTCACTGGCCAGTAGCTGAACCTTTTTTTGAACAGTTGGCGCAAGATCCCGGCTAGAGTGCCATCGTCCAACGTTTTGCGATCCTGGACAAAGGTCCCACGAATAAAAATATGGAGCGGTTGAATGTATGAGGCTAAGCCGTTCTGCTGGGATTCTGCATCAGCGTTGATGAGTTCCAGGAACCGCCAGATCCGGGACATCTCCGCTGGGACTCTAGATGGGCCCAGTTCGACCGACCTGAAGAGTTCCTCGTGCGAGTATACGCGAAATTCTCTAGATCCGAGGGACGTTGTGGTAAGCATGGCGGGCGCTCCCTCCTTCACTATCAAGGCAAATATCTCAGATGGCAGGCGTGGGTACATCATCGTAGCCACAGAAAATTGGGTTGAAGGTAGGTGCGAAAGGGGGGGTTTGACTTCAAGCCGGTTTGAGAGATGAGTTGTTAAGCATCACGTGCAAGAAAGACTTCATGAACGATGACTTCGAGTGTGGAAAAATTGGCATCTTCGAATCTTTGGCATTGGATGAGCTGATGGCGACGAGTAGCGAGTGGGTTTGGGTAGATAAGGCAGGCTGTAAAAGACTCATCGCGGTGCAGTTCAGGATCCGCAAGCATTCTGGGGATTTTGAGCCAATGATATGCAGGCAAAGTCGTTCAACGCCTGTAGATAGGGCTTCAAACAGGATTTTTACAGAGGAGGATACAACGAACAGAACTACCTGTGTTTTGATCCGACTAGCTTGAGCATCAAGGACCTCTCAGATCTTCACCTGGAATTTCAATACGCCTCGAACCTGAGATGGTAAATCGGTCCACTCTGCTACTCCGTAGACTGGTGACGGTTCCCTCTAAGAGGTGTCGATCATTCGGTAGGTAGTTACGAGTCTAGCCACTCCGAACATCCATTGATCTATTGATCGTCAGTGACTTCAACATAATGAAGATTTGATGAAGCTGCGCCTTTGATTTAGACGACTTCGGAATCGAGGGCTCTTGTCGAGTAAATCACAAGGTGTCTAATTCCAAGAATGACGGTTACCGTCAAATGTGTGAATCTACGAGAAATATTGAAGTAGTTCATTCATGAAACGGAGAATCTAACAGACCTGTCCTTGCAATCATTCTTCAGTTTGCGATTGCCAAATGTCCAAGGCAGGTAGGACGGCGCTAGACTTTTCGCGCGCAGAGCAGGCTCAAGATAAAGAGAAGCATCAATGCAAACTCATGCAGGTATAGTTATTAGAGGGGCATGAAGAGTGCATATGAAAGTTATCCGCTGTCTTTCGAAATATCATCGAGGATCAAATACAAAATAGATTAGAGGGAAAAAATACAATGATGTACAAAGGAAGATGACAACAAGAGCCCATGAAGCAACAGTCCGAATCTATTTGGCACCAGCAGATGAGAACTCTGTAAAGCGGTGATGAGTATTCGATAAGGTAATCATGATAAGGGAACATACTCGTCACCGACTTGGTACCCTCAGAGATTGCATGCTTGGCGAGTTCACCAGGGAGAATGAGGCGCACAGACGTTTGGATTTCGCGGGAGGAGATGGTTGACTTCTTCGAGTATGCGGCGAGCTCTAGAGGATGGGAAAAGAACAGTACATGAGTCACAGTGGAACGCATGTAAATATGGTTACTCACTAGAAGCCTCTGTGGCAATTCGTTCGAAGATATCATTGACGAAGCTGTTGAGGATGGCCATAGCCTTGTTGGAAATACCAGTATCGGGGTGGACCTGCTTGAGGACTGAGGCGCGCAAAAGGGAGGCATTAGTGAGCGGAAATGTGGATACGACAGTCATGTGAGAGGCAACTCACCCTTGTAGATGTAAGAGGAGTACGTCTCCTTTCGGACTTTCTTTCTCTTCTTCTTCTCGCCATCGGCAGGCGCTGCGGCCTTGGATGTCTTCTTGGCGGCTTTCGCTCCCTCGGTAGATTTGGCAGGTGCCTTGGAGGCAGTTGAAGCAGGGGCTTTGCCAGCAGTAGACGCGGGTTTGGGTGCCATTGCGAAGTGTCTTTGGTGGTACGAGAGGGGCGAAAGGAGAGGGCGTGGTGGTGGTGCGAAAGGAAGTTTGAAGAGTGACAAACACGAATCGTTCGCTTGTATATATATTTACACGTAACTTTGGTCTTGTTTGGTCATGACGCGCTCAAACGCGTCTTTGTTGATTTGTTTAGTCGCGGCGGGTATAAATACAAGACCACTAGTTTCGCTCCATCACCACAACCACCCACTTTTGTCTCCATCACCACCACCACATCACCAACACAATCATCATGTCTGGCAAAGTTAGCGGCAAATCAAAGTCCGGCAAGGCTGCAGGTGGTGAAGCCACTGGCAAATCTCAATCGCGCTCAGCCAAGGCTGGTCTCCAGTTCCCCGTTGGTCGTGTCCACCGTCTTCTAAAGAAGGGCAACTACGCCCAACGTGTTGGCGCTGGTGCTCCCGGTATGTTCTACCTTGGCTTAGAATCGTTTCTCAATCTAATCGTGCGTCTCCTTAGTCTACCTCGCTGCTGTCCTTGAATACCTCGCTGCCGAGATCCTCGAACTCGCAGGCAATGCCGCCCGCGACAACAAGAAACATCGTATCGTGCCCCGTCATCTCCAACTCGCTATCCGCAACGATGAGGAGTACGTTTTTGGATCTTCCTTTTTCTTCCGCTTTCTAATCTTTATGTTTCAGACTTGGAAAACTTCTTGGTGACGTCGTCATCTCACAGGGTGGTGTTGGTAAGTTTTGCGATCCTGCTTCCTGTCTAGTACGACTTAACCATATCTCTCGTAGTCCCTCACATTGCTCCCGAACTGCTACCCACAAAGACAGGAAAGGGCAAGAAGGAAAGCCAGGAGGCGTAATTTTCTTCACCGGTTTTCTTTTTTTGCGCGTATTTTATTCATTTGTTTTCCATTACCCTTGATGTACATTCCTGTATATTAGTTATCTTACGCGGCCTCTATTCTACGGCACAGAACCTTGACTCTGAGCTGAAAATACCCGATCTTCATGACCTAATTGCAAGTAAAAATGCTGAGATCAATATGCTTCGGGTGGTTGGAATTTCTGATGAGTCACTGAGAGTTGCGACACACTCGGACTTCGTGCAATTTATTGTTTCAAAATTGTTAATAACTGACGGGCGGTGGTTTCAAAATAGCAGAGCCTGTAACACCGGAGGCAAAGCCCAGGGCAGTTAGAATTAAATAGCCGTTGAGGCGATTGACTGGCAATTGCCACGGCAAGTTGGTCGTGCAGGGCATGAGGTAGACATGAGGCCCTTTCTTTCTGGTTA